>Ga0065715_10000417_pt1 | contig 12657 bp, 24 predicted proteins | sample MisBulReplicate1_FD_59102 | JGI IMG/M metagenome (GOLD analysis project Ga0065715, IMG submission 59102) | Miscanthus rhizosphere microbial communities from Kellogg Biological Station, MSU, sample Bulk Soil Replicate 1 : eDNA_1 v2 (version 2) | ecosystem: Host-associated > Plants > Roots >...
CCGATGATGGCAAATGATGGCTGGAACATCAAGTACCTCAAGCCGAAGGAAGAGGGCGACCAGCCCCAGGCAATCCTGAGGGTCAAGGTCAGCTACAAGCGCAAGCCGCCGACAATCGTCCTGATCACCGAAAAGGGTGGCGGGGAGAAGTCCCGGACCACGCTTCCTGAGGACATGATTGACATGCTGGACTACATCGATATCGCGAAGGTCGACCTCATCGTCAACCCCTCGTGGTACGACTTCAATGGCCGGCAGGGTTATTCTGCCTACGTCAAGTCCATCTACATCACTATGCTCCAGGACGACCTGGAGAAGAAGTACGCGGATATCCCTGAAGTAAACGCAGCCAGCGTTCAGAAGGAACTCTCCGACGGCTTCGACCCGGCCTACAACGAACCGCTCATTGACTTGGGCGAGATCGACGAAGACTAACACAAATAAGGCTGGGGGCTGTCTTCGGGCGGCCCCCAGCACGTCCCTTTCTTTATTAGGAGAACACGATGGCTCGATACCGTCAGATCCCAGAGCTCGTAGATGCTCGTCAATTTACCGGCGGCCGTGAGAACGCCGAAGCGCTTCTTATTTGGCTCCGGTCCAAAGGTTGCGATGCAGAATGGGTGGACAACCAGACCGTGATGGATATCCATCTGGTCGAACGTCTTCAGTTTATAGCTCCGGGTTCAGAGAACATCATTCGCTCGGCATATCGCAAAGACTGGATTGTCCTCAAGGGTGTAACTTGGAAAATCTACCCGGAGAGGAAATTTCGTGAGCGCTTCGAAAAGATCTAAGTCAGGCAGTCCGGTTCCAAAGACCAAGCGCGATCTGCTTGCAAAGAAGGTATTCAACCGACTTCAAGAGGGCGTATCTCTTGTGAAGGAATTCCAGGGGCATATCACACCAATGGGTGAATCACTTATCACCCTCGAACAGTGGCGATATCTTCGTGGCAGCATCGTTGCCGATATGGCCCTACTGGCAGAGCTTGAGGGTAAGCCCTCCCCGATCGACATCATCGTCAAGTCCGAGCAAGAAAGAGCACTGGTGGAATTCTGATGAAAGACTTCTTTGAATGGCTCACTGTACTTTTCGGCATGATATTCATTGCCGGTCCCTCTAAGCATTAAGGAACGAAATGATCACTGAAACAACCCAGATCCTTAGCTGGATCATGACCACAGTCGGCTTCATCGGCTTCATTTTCGTTGGAAGGAAGGAGTGGTGGGGGTGGTACATCAACTTGGCCTGCCAGATTCTCTGGGCCATATATGCACTTGCTACTGCTCAACCGGCCTTTCTTGCTTTTGCTGCGGCATACTTCGTTATCTTCGCATTCAACGCCTACAAGTGGACGAAAGACCACCGCGTTGCCAAGAAGATCTGGGAGAGTGAGCCCGGCACAGTAACGAAGTTCGGCAATGCCACGATCACGCGACTTCCTGATGATTCCAAGGAAGAATCCAATCTCGTACAGCACGCTCGCCATGAACTCAAGCTGATCGGCGAGGACTTCAATGCAACCGAGTGGTATATCCGGGTCATCAAGGAATACTCACGCTTCGGTCATTCAGGTGGATCTGCATGGGCAACACTTCAGGTCCTCGAAGAACTGCTACGCTTCCGTCCGCTGACCGAACTCACGGATGATCCGGAGGAGTGGTTGTACCACGGTGCCGATATGTGGGATGGCAAGAACGGGGTGTGGCAGAACAAGCGGGACGGACGTATGTTCTCTGAGGACGGCGGTAAGACCTACACCTGCGTCGATGATCCAAAGGATGAGGATGGTACCCGCGAGGTCTATCACTCCATTTCCAAAGAGCAGTGGTTGACAGATCATGCCGACGTTTCAGCGAACTGAGACGGTAGACGCCCGTGAATTCACGGGTGGGTTAGAAAACGGCATGGCTATCTGTTTGTGGGTTAATTCCAACAACGGCATAGTCATGTATGACGGAAAGCATGATATAATCCTGCTTTCTGTTTGGGGTGAGATCTTCAATGTCCACAAGACAGACATGGTCGTACTCCGACAAGACGGTTTCTTCGAGCACATCCGCGCCGAGGATTTCCGTTTGCTCGGTTACAAGCAAGTTTGACACTGATACGAAGAGGTATATATGGGCGGTCTCAGGCCCATCGTTAAACCGGTATGCCCGCAATGCGGTATATCAATGCGGTACTATGCTCGCGATCCTAACATGCATCACAGTATGTGGGCTCTTACGGAAGCGAGCTATAAGCATTTGCAAGATGCCAACTGTAAACCACCCGAGGTACCAAGTGAGTTGTCCAAAGTGCGGAAGGCGCAAGTCCCTATTCGCCATCACCGTGGAAAACGAGTTCTTCGACTTCCACCATCCAAACGGCGCGCTATCGTGTGAGCCGGTCCCCATCGTCCTCAAAGGAAATAAAGAGAGTGCCTAACATGTCATCCGAAAAGGCTAAGTCCTTTAAGCCGAACCGTCCTCGTGTAGAGGGCTTGTTCGCAGTACTGAGGATCCGTGAGCGTGAATTGCTCAAGCTCAAGGGTCCTTGTTCCAATAAGAACTGCCGGCTGCACAAGGATCATCAGGGTCCTTGCGACGAACGCAAACCTAAGGAGTAATCCGCATGGTTATTCACGAGACACATGAGATGATTGTTACCCCAATCGGCACCGAAGAGTGTGCCCTTTGCTGGGCCTGCAAGTGCCATACGCCCGACACTGTCTTTGAAGAACCATGCAAGCGTACATTCGCCACGGAATAAACAGCTGAGAGTAAGATCTGCGGGGGTTTTACTCTCAGCTTTCCCCTATTGCTACGAATTGAAAAAGGTTAGGTCTCAGTTTGGTCTCAGAGCAAGAAGATTGGGTAGTCGTAGCCGAGTACCCAAATTACGCGGTCAGTAACCAGGGCCGTGTGCTTAACACCCAGTACAATCGTCTCCTTACCCCTCGTCCTAATGACAAGGGATATCATCGGGTGACGCTTTGTAATGAGGGTAAGTGCCGTGAATTCTACGTGCACAAACTCGTTGCATTTTGCTTCTTCAATTTTCCGCTGGAGGATCAGGTAGTTCACTACGATGGCGATATGGCCAACAACTCCGTGAGCAATCTATATCTTCGCAAGCGCGTTCGCCAGGACACCAGTGCTCGTCCGCTGGAAGGCTCTGAGACCGAGGAATTCAGAAGGCAATGGGGAAAGCGGGTACGTATCGTCGAGACCGGGGAGGTCTTCCGTACGGTACGTGACTGCGCCAGCTATATCAATGGTGACTACAGCAGCATATATGCTGTTCTCCGCGGTCACCGTGATTCTCATCGCGGCTTTACGTACGAGTATCACTGATGTGTCAAGAGTGTGGAGAGGATCTTATTCCTCTCGTCATCAACAAAGCAACAGGCAAGATATACGCAGCCTGTCAGAACTGTAGTCGAACGACCACGCTAACTAAGGAAGAGTCCGATGGAATACGTTACCATTGAGTGCATGAACCCTAAACCCCATGCCCCCCATACATGGCGTGAGGGTTTCCTGTGGCACCGCAAGCGGGAATGCAAAGGTTGGATTGGTAAGTCCGCCTGGCTTCGAAAGAACCATCGACATAATCTGATATTCGATCGCCAAGCATCGGATGTTCTTTTCATGCATTGGGCATGTGATGTTCTGGGGTGTGATCAAAGCCATACTCGGATGCGACGAGATTTTAATTGGGAGACTGTCGGTCTACCCAAAGTTAGAGAACGAGCACTTACTGTGGTCTACAAGAAGCAGAAGATCTAGTGGCTCAGACAGATGCGCTGCATCGGTTCTCTAAGATCCGGTGCTGCGGCCAAAAAGTCCCACACAAACCCCACGTCTTCTATCAGGATGCTGGATTGTACATGGGCAGCACGGTTTACAAATGTACCGGGTGGCAGTGCACCAACGTACATATACATGAAGAGGTGAATGACCATGGCAGTAACGCTATGGGCGGAACAACTAAAAGCATTGGAGAAGATGCATAATGGATGCATACTCAACGGAGATGTTGGATCGGGCAAATCGATCACTGCTGCGGCTTATTTCTACACTAAGGTCTGCGGTGGAGATCTTCGTGTCAACGGTTTCGGCGGTCTTGGTGACATGTCGAACCCTCGCGATGTTGTTGTCATCACAACTGCACGCAAACGGAAATCCCTCGATTGGGAGAAAGAATTCGTGGCGTTCGGTATATCGACCAACCCGGAAACATCGGTCTATGGTGTACGGCTTACAGTTGACTCATTTAACAACATCGAGAAGTATGCGGATGTAAAGGATGCCTTCTTCATATTCGATGAACAAAGGTTGGTGGGAGCTGGAGCCTGGGTCAAGGCTTTCATTAAGATTGCAAAAGCTAATGAGTGGATCATGTTGTCCGCCACACCAGGTGACAACTGGATGGACTACTGTCCTATATTCATTGCTAATGGATTCTATAAGAACCGAACTGAGTTTGTCCGGGAGCATGTGGTCTTTAAGCGTTTCTCCAAGTTCCCCCAGATTGATAGATACGTTGAAGAAGGTCGACTTGAGCGTTATAAGCGATCCCTCATCGTCCATATGCCAGTCCCTCGTCACACAAAGCGGCATATACGAAACATCATGGTCGAGAATGATAAGGCAGCATTTAGAAGAGTCCATGTCGACCGATGGAACATCTATGAGGATAGGCCCATTAGAGATGTGGCTGAACTCTTCCGTGTCATGCGAAAGCTCGTTAACTCAGACCCGAGTCGAATATCAACTCTCGATCGGCTTTCGAGAGAGCAGCACCCCAAGCTCATTGTCTTCTACAATTTCAACTACGAGCTTGATGTCCTAAGGGAATACGCAGAACGACGGGGTATCGAATATGCGGAGTACAACGGGCAGATCCATCAGGATGTGCCGACCTCTGACAACTGGCTTTATTTCGTCCAGTACACCGCAGGAGCTGAGGCATGGAACTGTATCACTACGGACGCCATGGTTCTCTTCAGTCTGAACTACAGCTACAAGATCAACCAGCAGGTGCTTGGACGAATAGATCGTGCCAACACACCATTCATCGACCTGCATTACTACATACTCAGGTCAAATTCAGTGATCGATAATGCGATCCTGAGGTCCCTTGCGACTAAGAAGTCGTTTAATGAAAAGGAGTTTCTCAATGACAAACGAAGCTACGCCAAAGCAGCATAAAGTCGTTCGGTTTCCGATCTACGACAAGAATACGAACCAGGAGCTTCATGAGTTCTTGGAGATCGATGTGGAGACTTTCTTCGAAGGCCCCAGAGGGTTGGCTCGTCGTTGTCGAATCGTCGAGTTCCCGGATCCAACACCGGAGCAGGAGATCGACATCATCGATCGGATCATCCATGGTCTTCCAGTAAACGCTATCGCGATTCCACATCCATCACATGAGGGTATTGCTGATATCGTTGAGGAGTATATGGAAGAGAAGGGTAAAGAGCTTCAAGGTAATCTGCATGATCTTGGTGTCAAGCTTTATGACGTCGCCTCTCTTCATCCGGTAGAGCTCAACGCCTGGACCAGGATCCCTGAGTTCGATAACTACGAGGTCAATCCATTGGGGATGGTCCGCAGCCGTTGGACCAAGCGCGAGCTAGAAGTCGCTACCATCGGTGATGAAAAATCTGTTGAAATGCACGACAAGGACGGCTTCTCTCACGAAGTCAATATTCGTCTCATCATGGAATGGACATTTGGTAAAAATGTGGAAATGTAACAAGTGCGGTACCACCTACGAACGTAAAAACGCAGCCGGTAGTTGCTGCCATGACAGCCAAGCTGTAAGAAACTAAGGAGAACCACAATGTCCCAGACACTATATATGCCTGGAGAAGCCTCAGCCATGGTGAAGACCATGTGTGAGCGAGTAGACCTTTCACAGAAGGTCGGTGGATATATCATGACCATGGTTCGTATCCACAACCACCTTCCTGGCGGTCTCATAGATATGGTCTTGGTAGCTCAGGCCATCAAGTACGTGTCTGAGCACCAGGAAGATCTCAGGCCACAGTTCAAGAAGGACTACTACCAACCAGGTACGGTACGAGAACCCACAAATACTCGCACTTGGTACAAGCCCGCTAACTAAATTACGTAAGGTCTCAGCATAATGTCGGAATGGCGTACCCTTCCTGAATTCCCTAAGTACGAAATCACATCTGATGGGGATGTGCGTAACCGGGAGAGCAAGAAGCAACTGAACGAAATTGAAAACAAGAAGACTGGGGCATGGTCTTACAGCCTTCGTCGTGCTGATGGGTTCAGTACCTGTCGGCATTACGAGGGCCTTATTTACAGCGCATGGCCGGAACTCAAGCCTGCGCCTAAGCCTAAGGTAGTAGCGCCAAAGAAGCCCAAGCGTGCCCCACGGCGGAAAGCTGACGAGTGGCGGGATATCCCAGGCTTCCCGCGCTACCAGATCAGTAAGGACGGTATCCTCAGGTACAAGTCCAACAAGCAGCTGATCAAGCCTAAAGAGGGTAAGGTGACCCTCACTACGGCATATCCAGTCGAGAATCTCATGCAGGCCGTATTTGGGGCAGCAGCATGAGGAACTGGCGCCCTGTCCCGAACTTTCCACTCTATGAGATCGACCGGAACGGTATGGTCAAACAGGTGCTGGACGGACGAACATTGCAGACCAGTCAGAACAACTATGGAGAACACTACCACTTGGAATCACCGAGCGGTCGTGTAGTCGCTATGAAAAAAGTAGAGCTCATGCAATGGGCATTCCCTAAGGAGTAACATGATTAACCCCGATATTCACATGGCGGTGACCAAGACCGCACGTGACTTGGCTGACACGCTTGACCAGAAGATCCTGGATTTCTTTGGATCAGAAGAGCAGCTCAAGGCTTACGCGCATTTGTTCGTCATCGAGCATCTGCCTACCGGTATCTCAACGGTGCCATCGGAAATTGGCAATCAGTTCATTTTCCATGTCGAAACAGAAATTCGTATCCGGCCTAAGACAATGGCCGAGTTGGAGGCAGAGAAGAATGTCTAACACCATCCACATCATATTTGGTAACTACACACATGCTGGGGCTTACTCTCAGCGCAAGGTGGTCAACCCGGTCCATATCCTCGTCGCTACGCATCCCGAGCGGATCCAGGCAATGATGAAGGAGTCGGTCACCACCATCAAGCTCATCCGGTTGCCTAAGGAAATATGGGAGCCGACTACTCACCCCTGCAAGACGCGGGTAGATGAGACGGAGCGCATCGTCAAGGGATATCAACGTCTGGGAGTCACGGTAGTAGAGGAGAACGGGTTTTGAGCAACGGAAAGCTTGAAGTAACGCAGTGGCAGTTCGAGCACTTCATCGATCTCATGATGGGACGGCGGCGTCGCGATGAAAAGGACGACAAGGCCTTCTGGGATATCCTCTGGAAGTGGTCAAAGGCTCACATGGAGATTGTGAAGCCTCCCGTCAAGGATGCTGGACTTAAGACGATATATGTCTTCTTCGGCTACAAGCAGGATGCCACACACTACCGGCTTTTCTGGGACATCCGTCCGGAAGATATGATCCTTGCTCGGGACTTCGACAAGCTGGAAGGTCTGCGGGCTCGGATCGTACGGGTAAACCAGGACAGCGAGTGGTCACGGCTCAACTGGCACCATGCCATATCCTACAAAGCTCGGGATATGTGTAACCACATCGAAGCCATGTGTGGTGGCTAATGCTCCCTGAAGCAAAAGTTACAATCCTGGTAGAGACCTTCAACGGCGTCGATGTTATTCAGGTGCCGTTAGCCGTAAAGCCTGAGTTTGGCACAAGCAGGACGTACGACCTTGAGGGTAAACCAGCAAACGAGCATCATGTCGCATTCGGCTGCTATGCCCTCTACGATATCGATCAGAACATCATCGCAAATCAAGAACTGAGGAGAGGCGTCACAATGGATGACGTCATCCTCACAATGGCCAGGGATATCCTGAGAAAGAAGTAAGAACAATGATCTGTGACAACTGCGGTGTAGAGATCCACTACTATCCGATATTTGGGTGGTACCACGGCGACATCAAGGGTGGCTGGAATACCACTTGCCGGGATGGGGATGCACCTACCAGAGCTGAACCAATTCGGGATCTCCCTAACAACATCGAACTCGGCGGGGAGCACGACTAGTGGACTGGCTAGGCCCATGGGTGGTGCTGGGAGTCGCTGTTATGTGGCTGTTAGTACTAATATGGTTCGCTAAGAACTACCACGGAAGAGGCTAGGGAGCGTCGGGGAGCAGCTGGGAAAGCTGTACGTACGCATATCCTGTGGCCACTTATGGCCAGTCTGCCCACTTATTAAAAAAAGTTGTGGGCGTTTGTGCCCAAGTTTCGGAACATGTGGCCAAAAAAAGTGGGCAAAATGGCCAAAAGTGAAATCAAAAGTGGGCAGAGGTTTGGCACGAAAACACCCTGATTTGGCCTAAAAAGGGTCATTTTGGGGTGTTTTCGTGCCCACAAATAGCCTGTTTTGTCCAAGTTGGCCAAAAACCCACTTTTTCTCTTATAAACTTTTCTGAAAAAAAAAAGGGGTATTATAGAAAGTTTGGGTTTTGTCCCAAAAAAGTGGGTAAGTGGGCAGACCCGGATACTTGGTCATTGCCCACGCATTAAAAACATAGGTTATGATGATAGGAATAGAATGTCGCTAGCGACTGGAGCACGATCTATTCACTATCCTTTTCTTTTCTGAGGTCTCATGCCACCAAGCAAAAAACAGAAGTTGGAGAGCGACTTCAAGGGGGACACCATTAAGGAGATTCGCGCACTCTTACCAGGTTGCGAGATCCTCCACAATGATGCCAACTATATTCAGGGGATCCCTGATACGCTCGTCCTTTATAGGTCCCGTTATGCAATGCTTGAATGGAAGCGCCACGCTAATGCAGCGAAGCAAGCCAACCAAGAGTATTACGTAAGCAAATTTGATGACTGGTCCTATGCGTCCTTTATCGAACCTGAGAATAAAGAGGCAGTACTAAATGAACTTCAATCAGCACTTGGAGCTCCAAGGGCATCACGCACTCCTAAGCGCTAGCACCTACAGCTGGACCAACTACGATCTCGACAAGCTTGAAATATGGTTTGCTCGACAGCTGGCCAAGCAAGAAGGCACGGCGCTCCATGATCTCGCTGCAACCCTAATCAAATTTGGACAGCGTCTTCCTGAAAGCAACAAGACCCTGAACATGTATGTCAACGATGCCATTGCGTATCGCATGACACCTGAACAGGTTCTCGCATATTCTCGGAACTGCTTTGGTACTGCCGATGCAATCTCGTTCCGTGATGGTCTTCTCCGGATCCACGATCTTAAGACTGGTATCACTAAGGCTTCTATGCGACAGCTGGAAGTCTACGCTGCTTTGACGTGTCTGGAATATGACCTCAAGCCCGGCGAGATCAAGATGGAGCTTCGCCTCTATATCAACGACGAAGTACAAGTCCATGAACCCGATGTGATGGTTATTGCTCAGATCATGAGTACCATCCAAGTATTCGATCGCCGCATTGAGGAAATGAGGGAGGAGTCCGCAGCATGACAGAACAAGTAGATACCGAACTCTTCCATTATGGCACTCTCCGCAAGTCGGGTAGATATGAGTGGGGTAGTGGTGAGAACCCTGGACAGCGCAATCGCGAATTCCAGCAATATGTAGACAACCTCCGTAAGTCAGGTCTCTCTGATTCCGAGATCGCTAAGGGTCTCGATATTAGTCGTGTCCAGCTTCAGGCCAACCTGGCGCTTATTAAGCACCAGCAGAAGCAAGAACAAATTGAACAGGCTCGCGAACTCAAGGGTCAAGAGCTGTCCAACGTGGCCATTGGTCTTGAAATGGGTATCAACGAATCCTCTGTCCGTGCTCTCCTTGCTGAGGGCGCTGAAGAGAAGAATGCGAAACTCAAGGTCACCGCGGATATGCTTCGTGAGCAGGTTGACGCAAAAGGAATGATTGACGTCGGCACTGGTGCCCACTACTTCATTCCTGGTGTGAGCCCGGACAAATTCAATCAGGCAGTAGCGATGCTTCGCGAAGAGGACTACAACCTCTACAACTTCCAGATTGACCAGGCTACCACTGGCAAGAAGACGAATATGAAAGTCTTGGCTCGACCTGACATCGAATACAAAGCGGTGTATCAGGAGCTTGACAAGATTCACCAAATCAAGGACTTCACGGATACGGATGGTAACTCATTCGCAACCATTCAGAAGCCCCTTGCCGTTGACCTCAACAGGGTTGGCGTTCGGTATGCCGAAGAAGGTGGCGCCACTATGGATGGCGTTATTCATGTTCGTCGCGGTGTGGAAGACATCTCGTTGGGCAATTCCAAATATGCACAGGTTCGTATCGCTGTAGGTGAAGGCAAAGAAGGCACCCACTACCTCAAAGGTATGGCTGTCTACGATGACAACCTTCCCAAAGGCGTCGACCTCATGTTCAACACGAACAAGTCGAACACCGGAAATAAGCTTGATGCAATGAAGCCTCTGAAGGAGGACAAGAAAACCGGACAGGTGGATGACACCAACCCATTCGGTGCTATTGTTCGCCAACAGTTCAAGAAGGATGAACAAGGCAACTTCCTTCTCGACTCTAAAGGAAATAAGCAGCTCTCCTCGGCAATGAATATTGTCAATGAGGAAGGTAGCTGGGATAAGTGGGGCAAAAATGTCGCCTCACAGATGCTCTCGAAGCAGTCTGTAGGACTCGCCCAGCGCCAGCTTGATTTGAAGCACAAAGCGATGATCGATGATTATGATGAGATTATGTCTCTGACTAACCCGACCATTAAGAAGAAACTCCTGCAATCCTTCGCGGATAACGCAGACTCTTCCGCGGTGCACTTGAAAGCTGCTGCTATGCCCCGTCAGCGGACTCAGGTTATTCTTCCGAGCGAGTCCATGAAGGATAACGAAATATATGCACCTAACTTCAGAAATGGAGAAAAGGTTGTACTGATTCGTTACCCCCATGGTGGAACTTTCGAGATCCCTGAGCTCACTGTAAATAACAGTCGGTCAAATAAAGCGATCGATCCTGTTCGCGGTGCCAAAGATGCGGTTGTCATCAACCATAAGGTTGCGGAACGTCTGTCTGGTGCAGACTTTGATGGGGACACGGTCCTCGTTATTCCGAACAATGACAGGTCTATCAAGACCAGGCCTGCGCTTACTGCACTTAAGGGCTTCGATGCCAAGGCCAAATATGCCATGCCTGAAGAGGCCATTGGGATCAAACATGCGAAGAACCCTAACGGCCTAACTGGTCGGTTGATGGGCGATATCTCGAACCTCATCACGGATATGACTATTCTGGGTGCCTCTGAAAATGAGCTTGCTCGTGCAGTTAAACACTCGATGGTCGTAATTGATGCACAGAAGCACCACTTGAACTACAAGCAGTCGGCTAAGGACAACCAAATCCCGCTGCTCAAGGTTAAGTATCAGGGCCGTGCAGATGGTGGTGCGTCAACGCTCATCTCTAGGTCGACTTCATCTGAGCACGTTGAGAAACGTACTCTTCGTAAGGCTAAAGATGGTGGCCCTATTGATCCAGAGACTGGTAAGAAGGTCTATGTCAAGACTGGTGAAGGGTACACCAATGCCAAGGGTGTATGGATTCCTCGTAAAGAAGAGTCTACTAAGATGGCAGAGGTGGATGATGCTAGGAAGCTGATCCCTAAGGATCGTCCTATCAGCATGACTGAGATGGAACGCGTCTATGCAGAACACGCTAACCGTCTCAAGGCCCTTGCTAATACGGCTAGGAAAGAGGAGTTTCATACCCCCCCTTCTCCATGGTCGAACTCTGCCAAGAAGGCCTACGCTAAAGAAGTAGCCTCCCTCAATGACAAACTAGAGACCGCCCTCCGAAACGCACCCCTAGAACGACAAGCCCAGGTCTTTGCCAACGTCCGCATCAAGGCGACTACACAGGCAGAACCTGACATGGACAAGAAGGAACTCAAGAAGCTTAAGACATTGGCCCTTGAGGAAGCCCGTAACAGGGTTGGTGCTAAGAAGAAGCGTATCGAAGTAACGCCTATGGAATGGGATGCCATTCAGGCTGGTGCTGTTAGTCCTAGTAGGTTGAAAGACATACTGGACAACATGAAGGATGAGGACATCAAGGCTCTGGCTACACCACGTACCCAGATTGCTATGAGTCCTGTGAAGAAGGCTAGAGCAGAAGCTATGCTCAAGGCCAACTACACTGCTGCTGAAGTAGCTGATGCCCTAGGTATCTCTGTGTCCACACTTAACAACTCTTTGAAGGATGGTGAATGACAGTGGCTAATGCAGATCCAGTAATGATCACAACTACTGACAATCCCCATAGTCCATTCACTGAGTTCGATGAGTGGCGTAGATGGGATGAAGCCCATGGCTATTACACCCTGGCCTACCTAGCACGAGTCACTCGTTCGTCTGATGAACTTTCTTTATCAGATCAGGAGCTGGCTATCGAACAGGCAATTGATGAGATTGCTGAACACAACATAACCGGCATGTATAAAGTAGTCACTCAGTCTTCGGAACAAAATTCTAAAGCTGCTTGACAATTTTTCGTTGACGGGGGGAGGGGTCTCGCAAAACGGACCCCCCCTCTGCAT
>Ga0065715_10001076_pt1 | contig 12645 bp, 4 predicted proteins | sample MisBulReplicate1_FD_59102 | JGI IMG/M metagenome (GOLD analysis project Ga0065715, IMG submission 59102) | Miscanthus rhizosphere microbial communities from Kellogg Biological Station, MSU, sample Bulk Soil Replicate 1 : eDNA_1 v2 (version 2) | ecosystem: Host-associated > Plants > Roots >...
CATCGTCACAACGCTCACGGTCGACCTCGGGCCCGGGCTGCGCGGGATCGCCGAGCGCGAAGGGTCGCGCCGCATCAAGCGGCCGATGCACATCGGCGAGCTGTCGGTCCGTTTGCTGAACGGCAAGTTCGTCCTGCGCGATTTCACCATCGACGGACTCAATCCCGGCGACCGTCCGTTCCTCAAAGCGAAACAAATTCAGGTGTCGCTCGCCTGGAGCGCCATGTTTCATCGCGAGGTGCTGCTCGACTCGATCGACATGACCGACTGGCAGATGCTGATCGAGCAATGGGCCGGCGGACGGCATAGCTTTCCAAGCTTTGGATCGACCAGCAGCGGACGTCGCGCGTTCGTCACCACGCTGCAGTCGGTGCGCACCAGAAATGGCGGCGTCACGTTCGAGGATCACGGCACACCCTGGAGCGCAGTCGCGCGCAATCTGGACATCACGCTGAACAAGCTGACCACCTACCGTGGAGAGGCGACGTTCAAAGGCGGAACCATCAAGATCCAGGATTACCTGCCGATGGACGCGGCGATGAAGGCGATCTTCCGCGTCGAGGGCGGCNTCGTCAAGTTCGAGCGGCTGAATCTGACGACCGACGGNGCCGAGTCGCTGATCACGGGCGAGGTCGATCTGGCGCACTGGCCCGAGCAGACATACCGCGTGAAGTCGACTGTCGACTTCCACCGCATGCGAGAAATATTCTTTGCGAAAGAGAATTACACGCTGTCCGGCGAAGGCCGCTTTACCGGAGTGTTCCATCTTTTCAAGGGCGGCCGGTCGCTGACAGGGAGCTTTGACAGCAACGAGCTCGGGCTCGACATCGGCGGCCGCGATTACCGCTTTCCCATGCTTCAGGGCCAGCTGACGTGGCTGCCCGATCGTCTCGACGTCACAGACACCACGACGAAGTTCTACGGCGGGAACGCGAAGCTGCGGTACACGATTGCGCCGCTCGGCAAGCCGCAGCCGGCGCGAGCGCGCTTCGACGTCGACTGGCGCAACGTCGATCTCGCCAGCTACACCGATTTCCTCGAGATGCGCGGCGTTCGTTTCGCGGGACGGTGGAGCGGCGAGAACCGCCTCGAATGGCCGCTCGGTCATTTCCGCGAGCATGCCGGCGATGGCCACTCCGAGGTCGTCGCGCCTCCAGATTCGACGACGCCGTGGTCTGGCGCGGGGTACCTCCCGATTGCGGGTCAGGTCGACTACAAGTTCGATCGCGATTGGGTGCAGTTTGAGAATGGCCGATTCATCACGCCGGCCACCGATGTGTCCTTCGGCGGCCGCACTGGGTGGGGCGACAACTCACGCATTCCGTTTCACGTGGACAGTACCGATCTGCAGGAAAGCGATCGCGTGCTGGCGGGCATCATGACCGCCTTCGGCGCGCCAACCACCGCCATCGCTGTGGGAGGGTCCGCGCAGTTTGCGGGGACGATGACCGAGTCGCTCGGCCGGCCGCGCGTCGAGGGCACGTTCGAGGGCGAGCACATGCGCGCGTTCGGCGTGGATTGGGGCAGCGGGCAGGCCGGCCTGGTGATTCAGAACTCGTACGTGGACGTGACCGGCGGACGGATGCACAAAGCCGGCGGCGAGATCGTCGTGGACGGCCGCTTTTCGCTCGGTTTCCCGCGGCGCGATCGTGGCGAAGAAATGAACAGCCGCATCCGCGTCGTCAAGTGGTCCGCGACCGATTTCAAACACGCATTCGACATCGACGACTACAAAGTCGAAGGCGAGATCTCTGGTGAATATCACCTCTACGGCCCCTATCACGGGCCCTTCGGCTTCGGCACGTTGACGATTGATAAAGGCATTGCCTACGGCGAGCCGTTCGAGACCGCAGCGGGATCCCTGAGGTTTGAAGGTAACGGCGTTCGTATTGACGCTATTCAGATGAAGAAGAGCGGCGGCACCGCGGAAGGCGCCGCATTCGTCGGATGGAACGGCACGTATTCATTCAACGCCGGTGGACGGCGGATCCCGGTCGAAGGCGTGGCAGCCCTCACGTATCCACAGGCGCCGCTGCACGGGATGCTCGAGTTCACCGCCGACGGCAACGGCACGTTCGACGTGCCGCGCTATCAGTTCCGTGCGCAGATTCACGATCTATTCCTGAATGACGAAGGCATCGGCGATCTGACCGGCCGTCTCGACGTGCGCGGCGAGGTGATGACCATGGAGCTCGACGCCGCGTCTCCGCGCCTCGCCGTATCGGGCACCGGACGTCTCGAGCTCAACGAAGCCGAGAAGGTGGATCTCACGCTGCGCTTCAACGACACGTCGCTCGATCCCTACGCCCGCGCCTACGAGCCGCGGCTCTCGCCGTTCACTACCGCTGTTGGCAGCGGGACGATCCGGGTGTTTGGCGAGCTGTCGAATCCCGAACGGCTGATCGTCGACGCCAATTTCGAGCAACTGCAGGTTCGGGCGTTCGACTACCCGTTGCGGAATGCGGCGCCGATTCGCGTGCTGATGAACCAGAACGTGGTGCGGATCGATCAGATGCGTCTGGTTGGGCAGGACACCGAGCTGGATGTCTTCGGGTCGGTCGATATGAACGCCGGCCGGATCAATGGGGTTGCGAAGGGCACGGCCAACCTTGGCATCCTGCAGGGTTTCTATCGCGACATCCGCAGCTCGGGACAGGCGCAGCTGATTGCGCAGGTGAGCGGCCAGCTCGAGGCGCCCGTGATTCTCGGACAGGCGACGATTACCGACGGGCGGCTGCGTCATTTCTCGCTGCCGCACTCGCTCGAAGCGGTGAACGGCAGCATTCTCTTCGACTCGCGCAACATCCGTCTCGACGGCGTCACCGCACGCATGGCCGACGGGCAGGTGAACTTCGACGGCCGCATCGGGCTCACGGGGTATACGCCCTCGGACCTGGCGCTGACGGCGACCGGGCGCAACATGCGCCTTCGGTATCCCGAGGGTATGCGGTCGGAAATTGACGCCGATCTTGCGCTGACGGGCCGTGTGGCAGCGCCGGTGCTGTCGGGGACCGTGACCGTGCAGAACGCCCTCTGGGCGACAAGGTTCGACACAGGCGGGAGCCTGTTCGATTTCGGAGGCGGCGGCGCCGGCACCGGAACACCTGTTGCCAGCGGCACAGCCGCGCAGACGATTCCCATCCGGCTCGACATTCGCGTAATCGCTCCCGGCACGCTGCGCATCGAAAACAACGACGCGCACATCGTGTCGAGCGCCGATCTCACGTTCCGTGGCACGTACGATCGCCCAATCGTCTTTGGGCGTGCCGAAGTGTCGAGAGGCGAGTTCATTTTCGAAGGGCGGCGCTACGTCGTCACACGCGGCACGCTCGACTTTACCAACCCGGTCCGCATCGAGCCCACGTTCGATATCGCGGCCGAGACACAAGTGCGCGTGCCGCAGCAGACTTACCGCGTCACGCTGAGCGCGACCGGGACGATGCAGCGGCTGAAGCCGGTGTTCACCTCGGACCCGCCGCTGCCCGCGCTTCAGGTGGCGTCGCTGCTGCTTGGGGATGTCGGCACGTCGCGCGACGCCGACCTGCAGGCCATGGCGCGTCCCGACGAGACGGAGCAGCAGCTGATTCAGGCGCGTGTGGCGCGCATGCTCGTCAGCCCCATCTCGGGGGAAATCGGCAAGGTCGTCGAAGAGACGTTTGGCGTCACCACATTCCAGCTGACCCCGCTCGTGAGCGATCCCACAGGTGGGTCGTCGCGTTTCAACCCGTCGGCCCGCCTCACCATCGGCAAGCGGATTTCCAACCGCGCGTACCTCACCTTCTCGCGCAGCATCAGCACGTCGAGCGATCAGATCATCCTGCTCGAGTACGATCAGAGCGATCGCATCTCGTGGATTCTGACGCGCAACGAGGACGACAGCTATGCGCTCGACATCAGGGTAAGGAAGCAGTTTTGAGTGTCCTTCGACGCAGAGGCGCAGGGACGCAGAGGATTCTTTTTTTCGGGCTTCTCATTCTTCTGACGTGCGTCGTTCGTCCGGCCGATGCGGCCGTGGCTGATTACCTCGGGAAAGCGGTCGTCGAGGTTCATGTCCGCTCCGGCGACGCCGAGGTGCGCGACACCTCGCTGCTCGAAATTATCGAGACGCACGTCGGGTCGCCTCTGACGATGCTCGAAGTGCGCGAGACGCTGGCGCATCTGTACGGCCTCGGCCGCTACCAGGACGTGCAGGTGGATGCGCAGTTGCGCGCCGAGGGCGTGGTGCTCACCTACAACCTGGTGCCGGCGCTGCGCGTGCAGCGCATCGTGTTCGAAGGGCCGCTCGGCCTGCCCGAAAGCGAGCTGCGCCGGATCGTCGTCGATCGCCACGGCGTCTCCCCGTCGCTTGCACGCGCGCCTCAGGTGGTGGAGACGCTGCGAACGCTGTACCGCGATCACGGCTATCCAAAGGCATCGATTGCCGTGCGATCGGAGGCGGGACGGGATGCTTCCTCGGCTTCGCTCGTGCTCACCGTTCAGCCGGGCGCCCGCGCAATTGTGGGGACCATCGACGTTCAAGCCGGTGCCGGCGAGGTGCCTGCTGATTTACTAACGAAGCTCGACGTCCGCGCCGGTGCTGCCTACGACGGCATCGCGCTCGACGAGAAGCTCGCGCGCTTAGCGGAAGATTTGCGTGCGCAGGGTTACTACGAAGTGCGCGTCGCGCAATTTCCGCGGTTTGCCGAGGACGACCGCAACGTGAACCTGGTGCTCAGCATCGATCGCGGGCCGCACGTTGAAATTACTTTCGAGGGGGATCCGCTGACGGCGCGCGACCGGGATCAGCTGGTGCCGATTGCCCGCGAGCACTCCGTCGACGAAGACCTGCTCGAGGACTCGAAGTTCGGCATCGAGCGCCACTTCCGCGAGCGCGGATACTGCATTCCCCGCGCCGACTACCAGCGCAGTACCACTGGCGACGTCCTGCGTATTGTGTTCACCGTTTCGCACGGCCCGCAGTGCGTGCTCGAACGCGAGGAGATTACCGGCAACGCCGCGGTTCCGCTCGCGGAGCTGACGCCGCTGATTCAGACAAAAGCCGGGCAGCCGTTCAACGACAACAGCCTCGGCGCCGATGCCGCGCGCATTCAGAGCCTTTACCGCCAGCGGGGATTTGCCGGCGTGAAAGTGTCTCCTCAGATCGACCGCGGCCAGCCGGTGAACGGGGTGGCGCCCGTCCGGGTGCGTATCGAGATTGCCGAGGGGTCGCAGTCGAAGATCCAGTCGGTCAACTTCGAGGGCAACAACGCCCTCAGCGCGGAGACGCTGCGGCAGAACATCACCTCGGCGCCGGGTCAGCCCTACTTCGAGCCGCAGGTCGCGGCGGACGCCGACGCGCTTGCGGTGTTGTACGTGAACCGCGGATATCAGGGCATCACGATCCAGTCACAGCCGATGCTGGCCGCCGACAAGGCGAGTGTCGACCTGAAATTCCTCATCCGCGAGGGCCCGCAGATTCTGATCGATCACATTCTGATCGTCGGCAACCGCCGCACGCGCCGCGACGTGATTGCCGACGAGATTCAGTTCAAGAGCGGACAGCCCCTTTCGCAGCAGGATGAGGACGATACGCGGGCGCGCATCACGGCGCTCGGGCTGTTCCGGCGCGTCGATATCTCCTACCTGCAGCTGCCGGGTGATCTGACGCACCGAGATGTCATCATCACCGTCGAAGAAGGGCCCGTGAACACGATCGGATATGGCGGCGGGCTCGAGGGTGCCTTACGGACGATCGTGGCCGAAGACGGAAGCGGAGCGGCGGAAGCGTTTCAGATGGCGCCGCGGGGATTCTTTCAAGTGACGCGCCGCAACCTGTTCGGCAAAGATCGGACGCTGAACCTCTTTACGCGCGTCAGCTTCAGTCCCACCAACGAGGTGACGGGCGGCGGCGGGTACGGCTTCAACGAATACATCGCTCAGGTCACCTATGCCGAGCGCAAATTTTTCGGCACCGGGGCCGACGCGACGTTCAGTGCGGGCATCGAGCAGGCGCGCCGTTCCAGTTTCGATTTCAACCGGCGCGGCGCCAACATCATCATCGGACACCGCCTCTCGCGCACGCTGGCCCTCAACGGCCGCTACACGATCGATAACACGAAGCTCCTGCGAGTGAAAACAAGCGTGTTCAACCAGCAGGACATCGATCGCCTGTTTCCGCAGGTGCGCTTGTCGAGCGTCTCGTCGTCGTTGATTCGCGACACGCGGAAAGACTCGATCGAGCCGAACGCCGGCGCGCTGATCGGCCTCGACGGCGAGCTCGCCGCCCGGGCGATAGGCTCCGAAGTGGGATTCTTCAAGACATTCCTTCAGGCATTCACTTACCGGCAGCTCGGCGCATCGAAGATCGTGGGGGCGTTCGGGGGCAGGCTCGGGCTGGCAACGGGGTTCCCCCGCCTCGTCATCGAGCCCGGGCAGACCGAGCCCACGATCGTCGAAGATATCCCGGCGAGCAAACGGTACTACGCCGGTGGCGATACCACCGTGCGGGGGTTCGCGCTCGATCGGCTCGGTCCGCTTGACCCACAAGGATTTCCCATAGGCGGACACGCGCTGATGATCTTCAACGCGGAACTTCGCATACCGGTTCGAGGCGGTCTCGGCGCCGTGGCCTTCGTCGATGCAGGCAACGTGTTCCTGCATGTTGACGACATGGATTTAGGTGAACTGCGCGGCGCGTTCGGTTTTGGGATTCGATACCGCTCGCCGGTGGGGCCGATTCGCGTCGATCTGGGTGTGAAAATGAATAGACGGACGCTGCCGGAAGGAGGCCGGGAACGGCCGACCGCGCTGCATATTTCGCTGGGACAGGCTTTCTGAATGTCCGAATTGAAGATTGAAGATTGAAAATTGATGATTGTCAGATTGGCACTGGTTGCGGCGTTGATGATGTTCGGGGCGCAGACTGCCTCGGCGGAGATCATCGACCGCATTCTCGCGGTGGTCTCGGGACAGATCATCACGAAGACCGATGTCGAAGCCGCCCGGATGCTCGGCCTGATTGAGGCGCGCGCAGGCGAGTCGCAGAGCTCGGACGAGGCGGCCCTGCAGGCGTTGATCGATCGCGTGCTGATGTTGAGCGAAGTCCGGCGAGTCGTGCCGCGGGAGCCAACCGAGGCCGACATCACCGCGCGAGTCGAGGCCATTCGCCAGCGCTTTCCGTCGGCCGCCGCGCTTCAGCAGGCGCTCGCCGCCACCGGCATCAGCGAACCGGTGATCCGAATCTTCGCCGAAGACGATTTAAGCCTTGCGGCGTATCTCGACGAGCGTTTCTCGGCCGCGGCGCAACCGACCGATCAGGAAGTGCTGCAGGCGGGCGAGGCCAATCGCCGGAAGCTGGCCGACGAACGGCGGCGCACGCTGATTAGCGCCTGGGTGGCCGAGCTTCGCCGGCGCGCCGACATCTCACTTCTTCAGTAGAAACATGAAGATCTCGGCCGCGTTGAACCCCGAGTGCGACACCACNGGTGCGATGATGCTCCGGCGCNTCAGATAGACATACCCCCAGAACANCCCCAGCATCGCGGTNGTNAGCACCGCGTCCCATCCCTGCAGGCTGTGCCCGAGCCCGAAAATCGTGCTGTAGACAATCAGCCCAACCATCCCTCCGCCGAGATGCTGCTCGAATCGGTGAAGAATGAACGCGCGCTGAATCTCCTCGCGCAGCCCGCCCCCGATCGTGGCGACAATCGCGAGCACCAGGGCCTGCGCCGGCGTGTTGATCAACTGCTGAAGGGGATTGTCCTTGACGTTGTGCAGCGAGGGAGAGATCCATTGCGCCGCCGAGAGGACCAGGACCGCCAGCATGAACACGACGGTTGTCATCGGAATCCCGATCCAGATTTCGTGGCCGACGGGGCGGCGACCGAGAAAGACGTCGCGCGGGTGCTCGCCGTGCCTCACCAGGAACCAGAAGATCAGCGCGATAAGGAGCGTCGCATCGAGCAGGAGCAGGGCGGTGATGTAGCCAAACGACAGGCGNCCATCGGCGCCGAACGGCGTGAAACCCGCCAACGCGAACAATGAGGCCANGGCGAGCTGCGAAGGCACGCCGGAACACAGCAGAATTTCGAANACCGCCGAGGCTCGAGCCTGGGTTAACGCNTAGGGTGATTCAGNGGTCGGTGGGGCGGCTGAATTCAACGCAAAANGGACTCTAGCCGCGAGTCTCGAAAACCGCAAGGAGTCGATATATTGCGTTCGACCTAAAAACGTTCCACAATATATGGTAGTTTTCTACTTGACAAGCCATAGGGCTGGGAGCATTATCGAGCGCTGAACACATCCAGAAAGTCGCAAGGCGTATCTGAGCGGTTCGGACGAACGAGCGACACCCCCCGTAGAGTTCGCCCGGGCTGCGCTATCAATCACCTTTTTTAACCGACTGGCGTCGCGCTGAAGGCCAGACTGCCAGGACAATTGGGGAGGATCAGACATGGAACCAGGCGCGGCTCAAGAGAACACCAGGCCTGCAGAGAGTGCCAAGGGTGCCCAGCCAGTTTCCGAGGAACGGACCGGGGCGGGACTCGAATTCCCCCGCTTTTTTACGCTGCCCGGCATCGATCCGTTCGACGAGGTGACCTGGGACCAGCGCTCGGCCGTCATCGGCAACGAGCGCGGCGAGGTGGTGTTCGAGCAGCGCGACGTCGAGATTCCGTCGTTCTGGTCGCAGCAGGCGACCAATATCGTCGTCTCGAAATATTTTCGTGGGCAGATTGGCACGCCAGAGCGCGAGCGCAGCGTCAAGCAGCTGATCGGGCGCGTCGTCGACACGATTACGAACTGGGGACGCAAGGACGGGTACTTCGCGTCGGAAGCCAATCTGCAGAACTTCAGCGACGAGCTGAAGCACATCCTGGTGTATCAGAAGGCGGCGTTCAACAGCCCCGTCTGGTTCAACTGCGGCTTCGAGAAAGCGCCGCAGTGCTCGGCCTGCTTCATCAACGCGGTGCAGGACACGATGGACTCGATCCTCACTCTGGCCCGCACTGAAGGCATGCTCTTCAAATTCGGCTCGGGCACGGGATCGAACCTGTCGGCGATCCGCTCCTCCAGAGAAGTGCTTGCGGGCGGCGGCACCGCCTCGGGCCCCGTGTCGTTCATGAAGGGATACGACGCGTTTGCCGGCGTCATCAAGTCGGGCGGGAAGACACGCCGTGCGGCGAAGATGGTGATTCTGAACGCCGACCATCCCGACATCATCGACTTCATCAACTGCAAGGTCGAAGAAGAGAAGAAAGCGTGGGCGCTGATCGATGCCGGCTACGACGGGTCGTTCACGGGACCTGCCTACTCGTCCGTGTTTTTCCAGAACTCGAACAACAGCGTGCGTGTGACCGACGACTTCATGCGCGCGGTGCTGGACGATGGGAACTGGTCCACGCGGGCGGTGACGACCGGCCAGGTGATGGACACCTACAAGGCGCGAGACATGATGCGGCTGATCTCCGAAGGCACCTATGTCTGCGGCGATCCCGGCATGCAGTTCGACACGACGGTGAACGAGTGGCATCCGTGCCCGAACACGGCACGGATCAACGCGTCGAATCCGTGCTCGGAATACATGTTCCTCGACGATTCGGCGTGCAACCTGGCGTCGATCAACCTGATGAAGTTCGTGCGGCCGGACGGCGAGTTCGATGTGCCGGCCTACAAGGCCGCCATCCGCACGCTGATCACGGCGCAGGAAATCCTCGTCGACAACTCGAGCTATCCGACGCCGGCCATTGCGAAGAACAGCCATGCGTATCGTCCGCTGGGGCTCGGATACGCCAACCTCGGCGCCTTGCTGATGTCCCGCGGGCTGCCGTACGACAGCGACGCCGGACGCGATTATGCCGCCAGCCTGACGGCGATTATGACCGGCGAGGCCTACGCGCAGTCGGCCCGTGTGGCGCGCGATCACGGCGGCCCGTTCGCGGGCTTCGAGATGAATCGCGAGCCCTTCCTGCGGGTGATGAACAAGCATCGCGACAGCGTCAAAGGCATCACGCAGAAGAACGTGCCTGTGGAGCTCTACAACGCCTCCAAGCAGGCCTGGGACGACGCGGTGACGCTCGGCGAGGACTTTGGCTACCGGAACGCCCAGGCCACCGTGCTGGCGCCCACAGGGACGATCGGGTTCATGATGGACTGCGACACGACGGGTGTGGAGCCGGACATCGCGCTGGTGAAATACAAGAAGCTCGTCGGCGGCGGGTTGATGAAGATCGTCAACCAGACGGTGCCGATGGCGCTGGCCAAGCTCGGCTACACCGAGCCGCAGATCAAGGCCATCATCGAGTACATCGATCAGAACGAGACGATCGAAGGCGCGCCGATGCTGAAGGACGAGCACCTGCCCGTGTTCGACTGCGCGTTCAAGGCGCAGAAGGGCGAACGGTCGATCTACTACATGGGCCACATCAAGATGATGGGCGCGACACAGCCGTTCATCTCGGGCGCGATTTCCAAGACCGTGAACGTGCCGAAAGAGGCGACGGTCGAGGAGATCATGGAGGCCTACATCCAGTCGTGGAAGCTGGGGGCCAAGGCGATCTCGATTTACCGCGACGGCAGCAAGCGGACGCAGCCGCTGAATACAGGCAAGGACAAAGACAAAGTTGCGCTTGAGCTCGAGAAGGTGGTCGCGAGCATGGGCCAGCCGGTGCGCCGAAGGCTGCCGGACGAGCGGCAGTCGCTGACGCACAAGTTCGACATCGCCGGCCACGAGGGCTACATCACCGTGGGATTGTTCGAGGACGGAACGCCCGGCGAGCTGTTCCTGGTGATGGCGAAGGAAGGCTCGACGATCTCAGGCTTTGCCGACGCCTTTGCGCAGGCGATCTCCTACGCGCTGCAGTACGGTGTTCCCTTGCAGGTGCTGGTCGACAAATTCAGCCACGCGCGTTTCGAACCGTCGGGCATGACGAAGAACCCCGACATCCGCTTCGCGAAGTCGATCGTGGACTACATCTTCCGGTGGATGGCCACCAAGTTCCTGTCGAAGGAAGCGCAGTACAACGCCGGCGTCAATCTGAGAGAAGACCGGCAGGAGTCGCGTCCCCCGGCGGAGGCCGGGAAGCCAGCTGGCGCGGCGGCGAAGCCGGCATCGAGCACAGCCTCGACGGGTGCACCCTTCGCCGCGATACAGAATCAGGAAGACGCGCCGCCCTGCAGTACGTGCGGCTCGATCATGGTGAGAAGCGGCAGCTGCTACAAGTGCGCGAACTGCGGATCGACGAGCGGCTGCGCGTAGTGTAGCGTGACAGGCTCCGGACTCCGGACGTTGGACTTTGGGCTTTTGACTTTGGGCCTGGCAACGCGCGACGGCGTGATACCAGGCCTAAGCCCAAAGCCCAAAGCCCAAAGCCTAAAGTCCAAAGCCCAGCCCGAAGCCCGATGACCATTTCCCGGCGCGCGATCCTCGAAGCCCTCCTCGTCAGCGCAGTCGGCACGCGCGTCGCCTCCGCCCAGACCCGCGTCCTCTCAAAACCCAAGCCGCTGCCGGCGGGCGCCGTCACGCACGATTGGACCGCGTTTCTCGGGCCCACCCATAACGCGGTGTCGACCGAAACCAAGCTCAGCCGAAAACTGCCGCCTCCGCTGATCTGGGAGTTCACCAGAGGCACTGGCTACGCGTCGCCGGCGATCGCCGGCGATCGGCTCGTGTTCCTCCATCGGCTTGGCGATGAAGAGATTGTCGAGTGCCTGCACGCCGAGACGGGATCCGTGAATTGGCGATTTCGCTACCCGACCGATTTCGAAGATCGATACGGATACAACAACGGCCCGCGATCGAGTCCGGTGATCGACGCGGCGCGAGTGTACGCGACGGGTGCGCAGGGACAACTGCATTGTCTCGACCTGGCGAGCGGCAAACTGATCTGGAAACACGATCTGCAAAAAGAGTATCGCGTCGCTCAGGATTTCTTCGGCACGGCCTCGACGCCTCTCATTGAAGGCCAGCTCCTCATCGTGAATGTCGGGGCGCCCGGCGGTCCGTGTGTTGCCGGATTCGACAAGACAACCGGACGCGAAGTCTGGCGCGCCGGCAAGGAATGGGGACCGAGCTACGCATCGCCGGTACCGGCAACGGTGCACGGGAAACGGCGCGTGTTCGTGTTTGCCGGCGGTGAATCGGAGCCGCCGTCCGGCGGGCTGATGTCGATCGATCCATCGAATGGCCGGGTCGACTTTTCATTCCCATGGCGCAGCCGCTCGTACGAGTCGGTCAACGCCTCCTGTCCGGTCGTGTTCGACAACAAGGTCTTCGTCTCGGCGAGCTATCGCACAGGCGGCGCGCTGATCGAGATTCGGCCCGACTTCACCCATCGGCAGGTGTGGACGACGCAGGAGTTCGGGCTGCATTTCAATACGCCGATCTATCAGGATGGCTATCTGTACGGGTTCGATGGACGCAACGAGCCCGATGCGTCGCTCGCGTGCGTTGACGCCGCCAGCGGCAAAGCCGTCTGGCGCGCGACGCCGGAATGGACGGAGACGATCGAGGCGGGCGGGCGGCGTCAGCAGCAAGTGGTCGGGACGTATCGCGGATCGCTACTGGCGGTCGACGGGCAGTTCCTGTGTCTGGGTGAGTTCGGGCACTTGCTGTGGATGGACCTGACGCCGAAGGGATACAAAGAGATCTCGCGAGCGTGGCTGTTCGCC
>Ga0065715_10089204_pt1 | contig 12613 bp, 14 predicted proteins | sample MisBulReplicate1_FD_59102 | JGI IMG/M metagenome (GOLD analysis project Ga0065715, IMG submission 59102) | Miscanthus rhizosphere microbial communities from Kellogg Biological Station, MSU, sample Bulk Soil Replicate 1 : eDNA_1 v2 (version 2) | ecosystem: Host-associated > Plants > Roots >...
ATAGAATGAACCGCCTGACTGAAATTGCATTTTTTACAGCTGTACTTGTCGGATTTCTAACCTTACTGAAGCTGGTAAAGTGAATGAATTTATTCTAGTCATTCTAGTCAGTCATTTATCCAATAAAGATTGAATCAGGCTTTTTTCCAAAAGAAATCTATTACTGGTGAAAAGCCTTACATAAATTAAAAAAAATAGAAGTTGAAATCCTGAAATTATTTAACTCCAATACAAGGCTTCTATATAGATATATATTGTTCCTAGCATTGGGTAAAAGCAAACAGAAAATCCTAACTAACTATCCAAAACGACACGTGCAAATAAACTAAATTTACTTATCGTCTTATCTTTTAAATATTTTAAAAACTTCATAGTCTTGCATAGGAGAAAATAGATATCCAAAAAACTTCAACTACTAAGAATTTTGTTTATTTATGTGTACTAGATTAAATTACAAAAATTCTGTTCATAAGAGGGCAATATTAATAAGACTAGGAGAAGTACTAATCTTCAATAATTTTGTGGTGTTATAGCATATGGAGAATATCAGAGAAAGCGGGCAACCACAATGGATCTCTAACAATAAGGTTACTTGGATAGACATTCAAAATCCCACACGCGAAAAAATAAGTTTGCTTGAGGCTCATTATTCATTCCACGAACTTAATGTAGATGACGCTCTTTCAAAGATTCAAATACCCAAGGTAGATAGTTATGAGAACCAAGTTTTTGCAATTATTCATTTTCCTGTAATAGATAAGGAACAAAGTATGCCAAGACCTACTAAACTTGCACTATTTGCCGGTCCTGACTACTTGATAACTATTCATCAAGAGGAGCTGGGACCATTATCTGAAGCGTTCCAGTCGTGCAGGGACGATCCCAAACAACGTGAATTAATAATGGGAAATTCTCCAGGATATTTACTTCACACGATTTTAGATTTATTGATGGACGACTTGCTCCACATTCTAATGAAGGTAGAAGGCAATCTGGATGATATAGAGGATCTTGTTTTTGATGAGAAGACTGCTGTAGCAAGGGAAATATCTATGCTAAGGCGAGAAATAACAACTATCAGAAGAATAGTATATCCACTAAAGCGGACGATATTGGTAATCAGTAAGGAGATACAACGATTTTCGACAGAAGATCTTACGCCTTATTTTGATGACGTTATAGATCACATTGATAGGATAGTAGAGGTGCTAGACGAATCAAAGGAAACCATAGAGATATTCAAAGACACAGATTTCATGCTTAGCACCGAAAAATCTAACAAAATACTAGCAATTCTTACAATACTGTTTACATTGTCAATCCCTGCATCAGTAACAGCCGCCTACTACGGAATGAATGTGAATTTGCCGGGTGGCATTGAAACCGGATCTCCAACATTTCTTGGAGAATACACCAGCTTGATAATACTAATGTTAGTAGCAATAGTGCCAGTGGGATTTATGACATATTGGTTCAGAAGGCAAGGATGGCTCAAAGCATGACCGGGCACCTAGTGTATAACTGGTACTGGTATTGACGTTCGCATAGCTAATACATCAACTGACTTACAATTATCGCTGGCTGAATTCCCCCATTGTGAAGCTAGTTCCCGGTGTGATTAACTCTAATGCTTGTTGAAACATTGGACCCATTCTTTTATCATTTTTCATCCTCGCATCTACCTCACTCCGGTGATCATGGTCTTTGTAGAAAATCAACTCCATCAAAACCTCATCATTCTGAGCAGCCAAGAGAGTTTTGGATATGTTAACTACACCGTCCATGGGAGACTCTTTATTACTGAGTTGGAAGATCAAATGCTTAGCCCCGAATTCTTTAATGATATCGGTAAATTCTCGATTGAGATTCATCATTTTATCTAGGTTCTCTTTTGGTACCCGATACATAAAGCAGGCAACTTCGCTGTTAACATCTTTCCCAATTTCCGAAGGGCTGAATTTATTCACGTTACTATATAACGAAATTAACTATTTAAAATAACAGGTAACGATTTGGTTACTTAGGTGAACATGTATTAATTTTATGCTAAATTGACAGAGGCAGTAAATGTCAAAGTCCAAAAAAATGATTTTCTATCCTCTTAAGACGGCATCGATAAATGGATAAATTTCAAACCTAAATCCCATTGATGCCTTAATTGCAGGATCATTATAACCGATATTTTCGACCAAAGTCTCCTCTTGGGCCTCAACTATAGCCAGTCCGTAAACACCTTTGGGATCGAGAACCGGACCAAAGAATAAAGCAGTTCTTCGTTCGGCTAGCTGCTTCCAATAATCAACATGGCTTGCCATGATTTTTTGTTCCTCTTGAGTAATATCCTGAGGGAAGGTAGGTCTAGGAGAGATCAATTTATATAAGAAATATTTCAAGTCTCGGATCAAATAACTTCCTGATCATATATTTGAATGATTTCTAATTAATTTTGATATTCCATGTCCTAAATGTCCTACGTCATACATACTCCAGCGGGCAAATGCTAAGTTAGCCCCTCCTTCAAAGCCAATAGGCCACTAGATAATTCTAAATTGGATTTCGCCTGTTGGACTATATCCCGTATATAGAATAGTGAGTATAATTAATTGATGAGCACAATCGTTCAATATCATTGCGACAAATGTAGTTTGGAATTTAGTAGCATAGCGTCATTAGAAGTTCACAATCAGATTAATCATTTGGATTAAAGTCATAGTTTAACAAGTGATCTAGTCATAAAGAAAGAAGCGTATTCTTTCATTTCCCTTAAAATGTTTGCTTGGCTAAGTTTACATAGGCGAATGATATGCCAGCCACGACAATCCATATATTGTTACCTTACTCGCCAATTCTATCTTGATAGCTTGTTGTGGCGTTTCTGTATTTTGTGGTAATATTTGAATAAATTTTTTCCACATCTTTTGGAACAGGTCCTCTGAATACATCTTTTGCACAGTATCGCATCGAAAAAAGAGCCATTTGCTCCAGTATCGGAGTTAAAGCCATTGCTTTTTCAGTCAGATTATATTCAACTCTGACAGGTGTTTCATGATAGATCTTTCTTTTTATTAATCCATCTTTCTCCATTTCCTTGAGCCTCAAAGATAGAGTCTTTGGGTTTATCTGCTCTATAGAGTCCATGAACTGGTTAAAGCGAGTTTGTTTTAGCATCATCATATTTCGTAATAGCAAGAGCGTAAATTTTTTACCGATTATGTTGAGCGTGTTGTTGATAGGACAGCATTTCATGCTTTTACACAGACTGTCTGGTTTCTGTTGCTGCAAAAGCCCCGTCTCCTCTAAATTTGGCTGACTTAACTTCAAGTTAGTAACTTACCTTTTTGAAACTTTCTAACTTATATACTTACCTTAGTATAGGTACTAGACAGAGGTAATGTAGAAATGGAAAATAAATGTGAATGTGAATGTGAATGTGAAAGCGAAGGTTGTGAATGTGGCTGTCCTACATCCGCAGGCGGACACCATGGATATGGACAAGGAAGAAGCGGTTTTCAAGCGTTAGATCCTGTTACCATAGCACAGACTATGTTTCAAAAGGCCTTTTTTAAAGCGCTCTTTGAAGTAAAAGTTGAAAAGCTAAAAAAGAAAATAGAAGAAAAATGGGGATCTAACTTGGACCAGGCTGCAGATGCAGTAATCGATGCGTACGGAAAAGAATGGGAGGCGCTTGGGTCAACAGCGCATGCCAAACAGGAACTCCACAATAAATTAGCATCAATATTAACCCAGAAAAAGAAGTAATAGAAGACTTTAACCTTGGGCCAGTACAGCCCATCCACACCATTTATTTTTTTACTATTTGGAAGAAGGGGTTTCGAGAAGTTTTCAAGTTATTACTAAACAGTCGATCTGTATGCACATGAATCTACTATAATAAGGTCAATTACCGGAATCGTTGTGGGATTTGCAGGGCCTCTCTAACACAAAGAAGTTGGAAAAAAAGAAAAAGGGGGGAGGTTTTAGTTCTATGCTAGCTAACTAGCCGTGTTTTCATCTTTAAAGTTGTGAACATCATTTTGCAGTGGTATTACTGCCTACAGTAACGTTTCCTCCTTGGAGTCTAAGGGCTTCCGCAATTGATGATTTTTTCTGTTCAGCCGACATTAAAGCAGAGATACCTGTAGTAGGAGGATGGGTAGCAGGGAGTTTTGCACATATTATGGCGTACTCGACATCTATAATCTGAATTGTTTCTCTCTTTGCAGACGGGACTCCCAAAAAGTCAAGCACTTTTTTCTTAATATCTGCCACCTCTTTAGGATTATCCAGCACTTTGATATCAAGCTCGGTGCCTGCGGTCAGATTTACTCTTTTAGCCAGCTCAGTAGAATTTATCTTGAAGACAATTTTGTCCCAGTGCTGCACGTTGTCTGGATTGCAGACGGTTTCAGTGGGCTTGCCGCAATTCTTTATTATCTCACTTATTGCTGCACCAGTACCTACTCCATTAGCCGCCGTTTCTGTGAATACACCGCCGCTTGTACTTGCATCATCCTGGAGTATAGCTCTCTGACCATCATAATCTCCTCCAGTAGGAACAAATACGTCGGATACCAGAATATTTTTGGAAAGAGCGTTCACGGCTACATTGTGCATCCTGGCAACATCTGCTGGATCCTTCGCGTCATTCAAACCGCCTGGCGGGGCATCGGTAATCAATATCAGGATTTTTACGGCCGACCCTCTCCAAGGCTCGTCAAAACCATTTAGGTTATTTATTGCCGTGTCTTTTGCTATGTCTGAAGCTTCCGGCAAATTTCCTCCTGAACTTGCTGATATCGCCCCTATACTGGCCTGAACAAGGGGTACACTAATCGTCAATTTGTGTATAACATTTACTTTATCTTTGAATGTCATCAGTCCGAGCCTTAGGTCTCCTCCCGAGGCACTGTTTGCTGTGCTTATGATATTTGGCAGTTCAGATTTCACATTGTTGATAGCCGGGCCCATACTTGCCGTATCGTCTACTGCGAAAGTGACGTCCATAGGACCGCAGATACCACCTCTACTGGATTGAGCATAGACATGCTTTGAAGTGCTCGGAAATGATACGAGCAGTACTGCTATTACAGTACAGATTACAGCTAGAGTCAATCTCTCATTATCCAATTTTTTGACCAAGTTCAGCTAATTATAGTACTTTTCTCCTATATAAGGTACTTTAAGATTATTCTGACAAATCCTTAGGAATTTTTTTATGAATGATATATTGGCACCTCCAAAAGGCCTGAAAATCTAGTTAAGTGGTAGAGTGGGCAGATTAACCTTAGATATTCTTACGAGCTTGATGTTTTTCCAACTCAAGATCGGCTTAATATTTTAAATCCGATTCCTATCCGGCCGGTGAAGAGTACCATCGATCTCTTGACCCTTCTAATTATGTAGCCTAAACGCCCAACTTTCAGTCATCAAGAGAAGATTTTATCGCTTCAGCTCTCTGACGTATTTGGTCTGCTTTATCGTCACTTATCTTTCCGCTCCGATTCAGAAAAATCACCCTGTCAATAAAACCGGGCAGCTTGGCCTTCATGTCTGCAATTAAATCCGGAGAATTCATTTCAAGAGTTTGTGTTAATTCATCTAGTAGCGATTCTATTTCTCCTTTTACTTCTCGTTCTAACTGCAAAGAATCAAGGACCTTTTTAAATTCGTCACCAATAATTCTGTTGAGAGTATCTCTCCTCCCTTGTTCGTACAATATCTGCAAACTGGCCAATGAATAATCTGCCCATTTTCTTGAAATTGTATTAGGATCGTCTTGTCTTTCTATACGTACCACATTTGTAAGCCTAAATCTTCCTATCAGAAGATCCTTATACTGACGGGGTTTACCATTGCGTTTTTTGCTTAATGTCGGCATCGAAAGTATATGTTCAAGCTCAGTAGAATCACTTTTTGTTTTAACAAACCTATCTATGAGCATCTTTGTCAAGTCGATGTAATCGGTAACAAAAATAGAAACCTTTTCGTCGTACTCTGTTTTGTCATGAAATGTGATGTCATTATGCCTGTCTATCTGTCCGTCATTATCCGATGGTGCCGGCGTCTCCGAAGTCGGCCATATGTTTGCAACATAGACGTCTAGGTCTGGAACGCGCCATTTTTCCTCTGGCGCAAGACCTGAAACAATTTCATTTTCGAGGATATCTCTGCCTATTTCATCCTCCCAGAATGTTTTATACTCGCTTACCAGTTCTCGGAGTGGCGTGTTGCTAATTAATCCACCGTCCCAAAATCGGCGATAATTATGCGAGACATCTTCTAACACGGTATAATCATAGTGAACGGGAACCGAAGCACTTGCTATTACGTGTCTGACGTCGATGCCGTCATCATATTCAATCGCTGAGTGGTCTTTTACATCGTAGCTTGTCTTCCAGCAATAGATCTTCTCATCGCTCTCATTTTTCGAAGGTTTGCCATCTTCGTCTTTCTGTAATCTGGCGTAGCTGTCAAAAGTTACAGTTTCTCCATTCTCTACATCGACTGTAGCAAGCAATAATCGTGGTTCTTTATTTTCAAAACTCGTTTTTAGTGGATGCTCTTCATAATTCCAGTATTTTCGCATCAGCTCTTGCAATGGCAGATTATTGTATCTGTACCATCCATTATTGATTAGAAAGCCAAAGTTATCGAAATACTTGTTATCTGAAATGTATCCAGGAGAAGAAAATACGTTCCTTGTTCCAGTAAATAATAGTTCTTTAGTTGAATAGTATCTTCTTGCAGATTCGCTTGAAGCAGCGCCAGGTAACATGCCGTATGTCATTTTCCACCAATTTTCAAATAGCGGGTTATCTATTGTTGTTTCAGTTGAGCTCTCTTCCCAGAAATTCCACAACATTTTTGGTGAACCTGCCCAGCATTGTTTGGTACTAATAGAAGGATTATTTCTCTTATTTGCCAGTACATAGTTTAGCAGAAGGGCTCCATTAATAGCGCCCGCAGACGTTCCTGCTATGACATCAAATATATTTTCGTCCTCTCGGATCTGGTTATTTATCCAGTGGTATAATACTTTGAAAACCCCGACCTCGTACGCACCAATCGCACCACCACCTTGTAGGACTAGAGCTCTTTGCTTTGGGGGAATCATACTTTTGATCATAATATGATCTTGTCTCAGAATAGTCATTTAACTGTAATACTACGTAACTATATACATGCATACTTCAATCAATTTCAAACTACTTGAAGAAAGGCTCGATCCTTAACTAAAAAAAGATAGAAGGACAGAAAAAATGAGATTGTTGAAGAGGATTTGTCTCTATATGTCTTTATGTTTTTATCCACATCCGCGAGGATCTAAGGGGCTGCATCCTAGGCCATCAGTGACGGGACTGCCAAAGATATCAGAATTTACAAGTAATGAATCTCTTACGTTAGCGTTCTGTGACACACAAGCAAGTCCATTCAGGTTTTCGTTGTCCTTACTATGGTCTTTATTTGTATTCTCTATTTCACATTCATTTTTTGTCTTAATTTTCTGTGTGTTATGTTTATCATTGCAATTATTGTCTCCATTGTCTTTGCATTTCTGATCGCCGTGGTTGTGATGGTCGTGTCCGCCAGCAAATGCAGGTAAGACTAAACCTGTGGCTGCTGTTCCTGTTGCTACTGCTGCTATTGAAAGTGTTAGTACTGCTAGAATTACTAGTCTGTTTGTATTCATAATTTGAATTCATCGTTCGGTACTAAACTTAGTATAAGTAGAGTATGAAATAAGATTTGCTAAGATACTATTAGAGTTATCAATACTTTGTTATCTCTGAATATTAAAATAGAACTTTTCAATGATTGCCTTGTAATTAACCAAGTGTAAACTACAAGGAAAGGGCGTTCTCAAATTGGTATTTTCGACTATAAGATACCTCGCAAGGAGATATATTGGTTTACATATTATTGATATTTTAAGTGGTAATACTTGTCAAATAGAAAATCACCAGGCTGGCTTAGAGGAGCTCAGATAGGTCTAGGAATTCTTACAATCATATTATCTATTGTTGCGCTTTCGTTGCCTGCTTTTACTTTCATTTCCGTCATAATAATAGTTGCAATAGTGTTATTTTTTGTAGGACTTGAAAAAATAATAACAGGTATATTCCTCCCCGCTAAACACATGTGGGCTACAGTAGGACTAGGCATACTTGTTCTTATCTTTGCGAGCCTTGCAATGGCTTTCCCCGTTGCCACAACATTCGTTGTAGTCTTCTTTATCGGCATAGCTCTTTTGTTCAACGGTATCGCTAGAGTTGTTGAAGGCATTTCAGGAGCGCATTCAGGTTGGTCTAGGATGTTTCTTATTGGCGTAGGGATTCTTGCGATAATCCTTTCTTTTGCCGTTATGGCGTCTCCCGCGTTTGGCGCAGCTATAGCCGGTGTAATAATAGCAGTCGCATTACTGATAACAGGAATTCAGATGGTATCTTCAGGTCTATCAGGCCGTAGACTGGAAGTTTCAGCGGATAAATAGGAGTAAAATTTCTGGTTCGGTTTGTATTCTAGAATTCTTCAGGTCCAGACCAGTCCAAGTAGTCGGCTGATACATAATCGTTCTTATGTCCTCTCGAACATGTATGTGTCATATTCAAATTTTTTATCATGGAAGTATCATTTTTTTCTTCATTTACATAAATCCCAGGAAAAATTTCGCCACAACTTTTGCATTTCAACATAAGCATTGGCATTTATCTTCAACCTCATTATATTTACTACCTGCTCACACATATAACTGCTGGTAACCAAGGTACAATTTAATTCCGTCTCATATCCAGAAGATGCAAATTTCAATTAGTGAATATGCTTGATCCGTCAGTACCCACAGATTGTTGCATGCCCGAACTTCAGAATCCCATCTGTCGTTAACCTAATTGAGTTAAAATTTACCCTTTCCCATTGTTGATAGTTAACATGCATTCATAGTCAGGTCCAATTAATCCTATATTTATACAGGAGATACTGTAAACAATTATTATCTTATACCACAATACTCTGTCGATGATCAATTCTGATGTCTTCCGTGCGGTCAAGACTGCTACAGTAGCTATAGGCCTCGCCAATAGGGACACGGGAGATATTCTAGGCAGTGTCGGTACAGGTTTTTTTATTGGCGAAGGATACATCGTTAGCTCTGCTCATGTGTTTAGCCAATGCATCAAGTATAAAACCTACTTTAAGGAAAAAGGTAAGGGAGAGGAAGGTGTATATTCTGCGTTCAACGTTACTTCTGAAGGAGAGCATTTACAATCTGATACCTATAAAGTAGATAGAGCGATCAGACTTCCTGCACTCAAAGAAGCTGCTGGTTTTACAGGATCTTTAGATTTAGATTTGGGAATAGCAAAGCTGGATCATCGTTCAGATAACTTCTTGAACATTGGGCAACCCAGTCCATTGAAACTTTACGAAGAGATTGCAATGTGTGGTTATCCTAGTGGCAGAATATCCTTGAATTTGTACAAAAATAATCATGAGGATGCTATTGGAATTCGATTAAGTCCAGTATTTCAGTTCGGACGAATTGCAGGATTATTCCCCACTGATGACAACCAAAATCCTTGGGGAATACAGACAGATATTATTGCAATGGGCGGTTCTAGTGGTTCCCCTATTGTAAATCCAAATAGTGGAGAGGTTCTGGGCATGGCCCAAGATGTTATTGCAACAATGACTACCGTAGACAAGTATGGCATGCCACCGAGCCTATACGAGCTCACTAAAGGTCCGTTGTATGGAATAGCTCCGATAGGATTGGCATATGGAGTTTCCAATCAGATATTACGGCTGCTCCCCAGTATTGCTAAAAACTATTTTGAAAAAAATCTTCCTCCTGACTCCTTATTTCAGGACACCGACGTTTTGGAACTTTTTTGATTTCATTCGATCTAGAGTGAGGATTAAGTCAAGTCCAAATATCAACGATACAGCCATCTCTGACGGACAATGAATGAATATGATATGTTACCCAAACAACAAACTCTTAATTTCATTTTATTATACTTATAAGTAATGAGAGAATAAGTAACGATATGTCGTACACAAACAAGCGTGAATTTATCTTGGTAGCTCTTGCACTGGTTTCATTGATTGTGGTAGGGTCTGCTGCCACCCAATCCTTTGCACAAAACGAAAAATACAGAGCCAAATTAGATGGTGGCAACGAAGTTCCACCAGTAAATACAACTGCTGACGGTGTGATTAACTTCAAGTCACAAGCCAGTTCGATGTCATGGAAAATGAATATAACTGGAATAACTGATGCAACTGGAGCTCACATTCATAAGGCAAGGAATGGCACGAATGGTGAAGTAGTAGTTGATCTTCTCAAGGCAAGTAAACATTCCAACACACCACAAGGAATGGTGATGAGAGGAAACATAACAGATTCAAGTTTAGTCGGCCCAATGAAAGGACAGACATTGGCAGATCTCAAGACTGCTATGGCCAACGGTGATACTTACGTGAATGTTCACACAAAAGACCATCCAAAAGGGGAGATCAGAGGACAGGTAAAGCTCAAGGGAGAAAATACAACCGCGATTTCAGCAACTAATAGCACATCCTGAACAAACTAATTTCTTTTTTTTGAAATAGATAGCGGAAACTCAATTTTCATTATTATTTTGTCCAGCTCTTCTTCTGAATACAAATAATTATACCGTTTAGTTCGACCATGAAGTATCAGAAGGAAACGATAAAAACGTCCATAAAGACCTTCGGCAATTGACTGATAGATTGTCGATGTCTAAAAACGCACAAGACACTTGCTATTACCCCATAATCCACTCTAACTTTGAGAAAGTCAATGATGAGGTAGAATCTTGCCGCATTGTAGTGTGACGGTGTCCAAATCGATATTGTGAGTTCCACATCGTGGTTCCAAAGTTGGGAATTGCCAGCATACTAATAAGGCCCTTGTCTCAATGACGTGTAGATGGCTATGATCGTTAACGAAAACACAACTACTACTACGAAGTACCGAAGCAGAGATGAAATTATCGGATCAATTCTGCAATATGCCACCGCTGAAGAAGGAATAACTAAAACAAGAATAATGTATAATTCTTTTTTATCGTATTCACAATTAAAGGAATATATTGACCACCTGATTAGGAATAAATTACTAAGTTATAGTAAGGAAAGCAAACGGTTCAAGATAACAGGGAAAGGATTAAAGTATTTGGAACTCTATAGCGAGATTCACGAGATGTCCCATCGCACATAAGGACGGACCTCATGTCCAGAATGTATGTAGGAAATACAGTATCATGAGATTTAGTCATTTTACAATAGAGAAGGTAGTATTTGGTTAAGGGCTCCTGCGCACTGTATTAGTATCTGCCCGTTTGTTCCTTTAAAACAGAACCGTATTATATAAAATTTCATCACTGTCCGGAAGGCGATAAATCATTAAATCAGATCGCCGAGCCAAGCCACGAAATCTAGGCCACCGATATAATGAGGTGTAACCCATTATTCTTATAAATATTAAAGGATTGAAGAAAAAAATGTTGATCCTGCGATTATGGTTCTCATCAATTTTTAGCTTATGATCTGCGAAGCAGGTTTGGCACTATGCTTATTAGAATGTAAGACATATCCAGAACAATGTTCAGAAAGAATCTAGTGGTAGATAATGCCATGAAGATGGCCATAATAGCAGTGGTAGTGACTTCAGGTTTCATGCTGCCAATACCAGCCATAATGACGGCGTCGGCACAGTCATCGGTCACAGAGGTGAGCGCCCCGGGAGTAAAGCCAAATGAATATTACATCTTTACGCAAGAACTAAATGCTAACGAAGAAAAACTAGGTGTACCGGTAGCGGTGTTTACCTTAACAAACATCATAGTCCATAAGGGAGATACTGTTACCATTCACTTCTACAATACTGCAGACGAGAAAACCGATAGACACACATTTTCCATGCAATCACCATACAAAATGAATCATGATCTTGCTGGCGGAGAGAATACAACATTTACTTTCAAAGCCGATACCGTCGGGGGCTTTACCTATTACTGTACGTATGATCTACCAAGTATGATTGGCCACTTAGAAGTACTGCCATAGAATTGATTTGACGGTACATTAACTCTCCTAAACTTTTTTTATTTTTAAGTTTATAATAGGATTTATACGACACTCATTGCGTTACTCATAAAAAAGCAATAGGCCAATGAGAACCTGTGACGAAGCCTGGCCCACCGATGAAGATGGAATAATAATGGCACAATAAAATATTAAAGACTTGGAATCGGCAGATCAGGCTGATACCACCTGACCAACCGATTATGGAATACATTACCGACCGAGATCGGGAATATATTACCAACAAGTGATTGCTCGATTATTAAATTTTTGTGGGGGATCATTGTCTAGTTGCTAAATCCAGATAAACTTCAGACAAAAACCTGCAATATTGAGCGCCTAGCGGATCGCCTCGAAAGTTATTCCAAGATGCATCATCGATTAACCTATTGGCATCGTCCATTAGCCTATGCCTGATCTGGGAGTCTTGTAATCCTTGAACAACCGCTTTATTGGCATCAAATTTTGCGATCTTATTTCGAATGATTTCCACGTAAGACATTTA
>Ga0065715_10000623_pt1 | contig 12586 bp, 12 predicted proteins | sample MisBulReplicate1_FD_59102 | JGI IMG/M metagenome (GOLD analysis project Ga0065715, IMG submission 59102) | Miscanthus rhizosphere microbial communities from Kellogg Biological Station, MSU, sample Bulk Soil Replicate 1 : eDNA_1 v2 (version 2) | ecosystem: Host-associated > Plants > Roots >...
CTTCCCCTCGGTCTTGGCGAAGTGCCGGAGCTCACGAACTATCCGTACGAGGTATTGATGGCGCGCCCTGATTGGGCCGATCAGAATTCCGCCCTCGCCACCGCTGCGTCGCGCGCCATCTCCCGCGCCGGCGCGCTGTATCATTCAAATCCCAGCGCATTCAAAGCCGCCCTACGCGCTCATCGTTTTTCCGACAAAACCAAACTGGAAGATAACGTCTTTGATCTCGCCTATTCGATGATCGCCCCGGCGATGCCGACGTGGGGCAACATGAATCAGGAAGGCTGGCAAAAAGTTCTAGACTTTTCCATCGGCGCGGGCATCGTCAAGGACCGCGCTAAGGCACCATCCGCCAAGGAAGGTGTGCTGTGGACGAATAAATATGCGAGCAAACCGTAATGCGGTGATTCAAAAAATCGCCATGCATCGCTCACGACTCGGCCGCGGATCGATTCCGGGATAGCGCCTTCCGAATCCAGGATTTCTGTAAGGGCATATGGCATATGCCCTTCTGGATACCGGTCTAAACGGGTATAACGCCGCCCCTCGAGGAATTCTTGTCGGATTTCCGGCTAGAAAAGCGTTCAACCCGCCGCTCGTCTGCCAGTTCGATTCAGCGATAGCCCATCGCGGCGAGAAACTGCTTCAGCGAAGTGAAACGCAGGTAGGGATTGGTTTTCTTTTGCTCGCCAATCGTGGCGTGCGGCACGCGCGCGTAGTTGTGGCCGGGGAAAAGGATAGTGTCATCCGGTAACGCCATGAGTTTCTGCGTCAGGCTGTAATACATTTGCTCCGCATTGCCGCCGGGAAAATCGGTTCGGCCGCAGGCATCGATGAACAGCGTATCGCCGGAAACAATCCTGCCGTCGACCAGAAAGCACTGGGAGCCCGGCGTATGCCCTGGCGTATGGAGTAATTGAATCTCGAGCCCGCCGATGTCGATCTTGTCGCCACTCTCCGCTTTGATGATATCCGATGGCGCAAGCCCTTTCAGCGCGTCCGCTTCGGTTTTGTGTACGACGACCTTGAGCTTGCACTTGCTCAGCAGCTCCGAGACGCCGGGAATCTCGACGCCCGAGAAGCGCCCGCCGACATGATCGGGATGCGTATGCGTGACGAAAGCGTGAGTGATTTCGACATCGTCTTGCGCCGCGATCTTGAGGATCGTATCGATCTCCCAAGCAGCGTCCACTACGGCCGCTTTGCGCGTTTCCGCCGAGCCGATCAAATAAACGTAATTCTGCATCGGCCCAATTTCGATCTGCTTGAAATATAGCATACTAATTCCGAACGAAATTTGAGATCACTGCACGACGGAGCGCGCGAGCAAACTTGTTAGGGCGAATAGGCTTTATCGCCGCGCCGCGTCATGAACAGGTCGAGTGGCAACTCGGTGCCGATCCCTTTCTCTTTGGCCTTCTCGTACATCTTCCGCGCCGTGGCGGCGAACTGAATTCCCATACCGGTATTGTTCTTGAAAAAAGTGATTTCTTTGTCGTCTCTGCGGCCGCGGCAATTCCCGTTGACCAAGTCGCCGAGCTCGTGCAGGTCCTCGGCTTTCACGATGCCGCGCTCCAGACGGTCATGAAACTCGGCTTGCTTATCGAGAAAAATCTGTGGCTTGTAGCCAACGACGATCAGGCTTGCTTTCATGACCGCTTCATCGTCCAGTTCTTTGCGCGGTAAAAAGCCATCGCCGCCCACGATACTGTTCAGGTGCATGCCGTCCTCGACCCACTTGCCTTGAATCACGGGATCGACGGTGTTGGTCGCGGCCGTGACAATGTCACTGCCCCGAATCGCTTCTTCTGCTGACGCAACCGGCACGACTTCAATCCCGGTTTCCTCGCTCATTTGCCGGGCAAAGCGTTCACGGTTTTCTTTTGTCGGGCTGTACACTTTGACCTTTTTCAGCGGTCGCACCGCGGCATGCGCAGTGACTTGAGTTTTGGCTTGTTCGCCGGAGCCAAGCAGGCCCATGACCTTGGCGTCCTTGCGCGCGAGATACTTGCTAGCCACGGCGCTCGTCGCACCGACTCTGAGGGTCGAGATGAAGTGATCGTCCATCATCGCCAAGATTTCGCAGGTGTCCATGTCGAAGAGCATGACGAGACCGATAAAGTCGCCGGGATACACCCGCCGCTTGCTTCCGGCGACTTGCACCTCCTTCGAAAAGCTTGAATCGATTCTGAGCGCCATTGATTTGACGCCCGGTACGAGGCCCATAATGTTGTTGAAGTAGTATTGCCCGCCCTCTTCTTTCCAAGGCGTTCGCAGCCGCGCCCGAGGCGCGTTCATCGCTTTTCCTTGACCGAGTTCTCGGAAGGCCTGCTCGATGGCGTCGATCTCCTCGGGCATCGGCAGCAAATTTTCCATCTGTTCGTTCTTTAGTACTAGTACCATGTGACGTTCCTATATTAACGAGAAGATAAGAGTCAATTCAGAGCCGCAAAAAACAAAGGGCCGAGGAATCGACCTCAGCCCTTTGCGAAATCTGCTGGCTTAGCGCTATAACTGGCCTTTTTTGGCTTTATACCAATCGGCGTCGATTTTAATAAAATGTTTCCACTTATCCGGAACCGCTGCCTCCTCAAAGATCGCTTCGACAGGGCAAACCGGTTCGCAGGCACCGCAGTCGATGCATTCTTCAGGATCGATGTAGAGCTTGTTTTCTTTCTCGAATTCTTCGGTTTCGTTTTTGGTCGGATGGATGCAATCGACCGGGCAGACATCGACACAAGCCGTATCTTTGGTATCGATGCAGGGCTCAGCAATGATATAGGTCATCTATTCCTCCTAGAGTCAGACTTAAATTCTACTAGCAAATCGATTTCGGCAAGTCAATTAAAACGTAATAATGCGGCGGGCTTACGTCGTTTCACATTGGCTTGACCAGACATCTTCGCGATGCTAGACGATGGCCATCAACAAAGGGAACCCATGCGCTCAAAGCGAATCCTGTTAGCGATTCAAATCAGCCTTTGTGTTTGGATCGCAAGCGCCGATNTTGGCCAAGCCGCAACCATTGAAGACGTGGTGAAGAGNATCCGTAGTCTCCCAGCCNNACAGCGCAAAACGNTGCTTGAAGAAGNCGCCCGCAAAGAAGGCGAAGTGATCTGGTATACCTCAATGAGCCTTACCGATTTTCCGAAAATTGTCGGCGCCTTTGAAAAGGCATTTCCCTCCGTCAAGATTCGCACCAACCGTTTATCGCAGTCATCGGTGCTGCCCAAAATCGAAACCGAGGCGCGGGCCGGGCACTATGCCGTCGACATCGTGGGCTCTGCACCCATGGAGATGTGGGAGCTAAAACAAAAAGGTTACTCCGCAGCCTACCTTTCACCCGAGTTGAAGGCTTTCCCCGCCGGCTCCTTCGATCCGCAGGGATTTTGGTCATCCACTGAAGTGACGCCGCTGGTGCTCGCCTTGAACACGAATTTGGTCTCTCCGGACGAGGCGCCGCGGAGCTATCAAGACCTGCTGCAACCGAAGTGGAAAGGTAAAATGAATTTCGGCAGCGATGAATACGCGTGGTACTCGGTAATGCTCGATGGCATGGGCAGAGCCAAAGGGCTCGAGTACATGAAAGCCTTGGCACGCCAGCAGCTCCATATACCGGGTGGCAGCAGCATTATGCGACTGCAGCTCATGCTCGCAGGTGAGTCGGCCCTTGCCATTGCTGCGCGCGGTCGGCGCGCCACCGAATACAAAGAAAAAGGTGCGCCGATCGATTACCGCCTGCTCGACCCGTACCCCGCCGAACCGAACGGACTCGCGTTGATGCGCCGCTCCGCACATCCCCATGGATCGATTCTTTTCACGGACTGGATGTTATCGGAGGAGGGTCAATCTGTATTGGCGCAGCAAATTCCGCGCATCACCCTGCGCAAAGGCATCAAACAAATTCCGCGCCATCAGGAGCTTTATAAAAAGGAATTCGTCTTCGTTAATCCCGCCTCTATCGGCCCCAACCTGAACGATCTGATCGCTTCCTATCAGCAGATCTTCAATATCCGTTAAATCTGTTAAAGGACCGGCGGTCGCCCTCCGAGAATTCGCAACGCTTCGAGCAAACCGTTAAGATTTGACAAATGCCTGTCGAGATCGTGCAGCGCGGCGCCGGCAAAAAACTACCAGGCCGCAAAATCAAAAAAATTGCGCTTACAATCCTCGAGCTGGTGGGAGAAGAAAACGCCGAGCTCAGTCTTGCTTTGATTGGCAATCTCGAAATAAAAAAGCTCAACGCCAGATATCGAAAGAAAGATTATGCCACCGATGTTTTGTCGTTTCCGGTTGAGGGGATCGTGCTGAAGGAAACACGATTGTTGGGAGATGTCGTCGTTTCCGTCGAGAAAGCCGCCGAACAAGCAAAGGCTCGCGGACATAGCTCTGAGCAGGAACTGGTTACGTTATTGATTCACGGCGTCGTTCACCTGATAGGTTACGATCACGAGCGTTCGGCGCGGGACGCGCGAGCCATGCGCCGGGTGGAAAAAAGAATTTATCGCCAGCTTTGTGAGCGGGGAGTAATCAAGGTATAATTCCAGCCGGTAAAAGAGCGGCCATTCGAAAGCGAAAAAGCAATGTTGGAAGAAACGACAGAACAGTTGACTCACCTCGAAGAGCGGCTCGATCTCCTGCGGAGGCGTCTTTGACGTCGAAAGCAAGCAAAAAAGGATCGAGGAGCTAAACCAGATCACTTCCCAGCCGGATTTCTGGAACGACGCGGAAAGAGCTCAGGCGATATTCAAGGAACAATCTTCTCTCAAAGCGGTGATCGATGCGTGGGCAAAGCATCGCGCCGAACTCGAGGAGGCGAGGTTTTTTCTTGACGTCGCGAAGGATGAAAAGAGCGAAGACGCGCTCGCCGAAGCGGCAGCAAAGGTAGCCTCCGTCGGTAAAGAAATGGCAGAAACCGAGCTCAAGCAATTGCTCGGCGGTCCTGACGACCGACGCAATGCCATTGTCAACCTTCATCCCGGTGCCGGCGGCACGGAGGCGCAGGACTGGGCCGAAATACTTTTGCGCATGTATCTGCGCTGGTGCGACCGGCGCGGTTATCGGAAAGAGATCCTCGAATATCAACCCGGCGAAGAGGCGGGCGTTAAAAGCGTGACCTTCTTGGTGGAAGGCGACTATGCCTACGGCTACTTGAAAGCCGAAGCCGGGATTCACCGGCTCGTGCGCATCTCGCCGTTCGACGCCAACTCGCGGCGCCACACTTCATTTGCCTCAGTTTTCGTCTATCCGGAAGTGGACGACGATATCAAAATCGAAATAAATGAAGCCGATTTGCGCGTTGATACCTACCGCTCCAGCGGAGCCGGCGGGCAGCACGTCAACAAGACCGATTCAGCCGTGCGTTTGACCCATCTTCCCACCGGCATCGTCGTCGCTTGTCAAAACGAGCGCTCGCAGCACAAAAACCGGGCGATGGCGATGAAGATCTTGAAATCGCGACTTTACGAGCTCGAGGTCGAAAAGCAAAAAGAAAAAATGGAGAGCTACCACAAAACCAAAAAAGACATCGCCTGGGGCAGTCAGATCCGCTCGTATGTGCTTGCTCCGTACCGCATGGTCAAGGATCATCGCACCAACGTCGAAGTCGGCAATGCCGACGCTGTGCTCGACGGTGATCTCGATCAATTTATCCAGGCTTATCTGATGCAGGCGGACGAGCCGGCATAGCGCTTGGGCCGGACAAGTAACTGTGCAGCCGTTTAGTGAGAAGATTCGCCAGCTCGGCGCGCCATTGGCCCGGCGCGGCGTTGATACGCTGCAAGTGAATCTCGGCCGTTACTGCAACCTCGCGTGCATCCATTGCCATGTCGAATCGGGCCCAACGCGCACGGAAATGATGAGCCGCGAAACCGTCGATGCTGTACTCGCGTTTCTCGCGCGCAGCAGCATTCCCGCTTTGGATCTCACCGGCGGCGCGCCCGAGCTGCACCCCGACTTTGACTATCTGGTCGAATCGGCGCGTGCCATCGGTCGCCATGTGATGGATCGCTGTAACTTGACCGTCATCTTTGAGCCCGGGAAGAATTATCTGCCGGAATTTTTCAAGCGCCATCAGGTGGAGCTGATCTGTTCACTCCCCTGTTACTCTGAAGAAAACGTCGACCGGCAACGCGGCAAAGGCACCTTCGACTTGAGTATCCGCGCTTTGCAGCGCTTGAACGAACTCGGCTATGGTCATCCCGATAACGATCTTCTGCTGAACCTCGTTTACAATCCGGTAGGTCCACACCTGCCACCACCGCAAGAGCAGCTCGAGCAGGAGTACAAACAAAAATTAAGCGCGGAGTTCGGCATCGTTTTCAATCACCTCTTCTGTCTCACGAATATGCCGATTACGCGCTATGCCACTCATCTCAAGCTTCGCGGCGAATACACCCGCTACAGGGATTTACTCGAAAGCAACTTCAACGCCGCCACCCTAGACCAAGTAATGTGCCGCAACCTGATCAGCGTCGGCTGGAATGGATTGGTTTATGACTGCGACTTCAATCAGATGCTGGAGATGCCGATGCTCGACGAGTACGGCAACAGACTTCACATTACCTCGTTAGCGCTCGATCAGGTGTCAACGCGCCAGATTGCCATCGACGATCACTGCTATGCGTGCACCGCGGGTGCGGGCAGCAGTTGCGGCGGGGCGCTGATTTGAACGCTGGTTTCGAGTTCGCGCCGGTCGCATCCGTTCCGAACCCTAAGGGAGTGAAACCACTCATCTCTTGCCGCAACGGCCGCGATGTTCGTTCTTTTTTGCTCTCCACGATCGCATGAATCTCCGTCGAGCAGTTCTTCTCGTCATAGTCATAACCGCAGCCGCAGTGGGTTATTTACTGTTGCCCCTGCGCGAGTGGTCTGCGCAATTTGAAGCCTACGTCCGTTCCCTTGGTGCGTTCGGACCATTGTTATTCGCGTTTGCCTACATGTTGCTTACCGTTGTCCTGTTCCCGGCAAGTATTCTGACTGTGGCCGCTGGGACAATATTCGGGCTGAAAATGGGATTTTTTACCGCGCTACTCGGCGCAAACCTCGGCGCGCTCTGCTCGTTTCTTTTGGCGCGCAGTTTTTTGCGCCAGAGGGTTGTCCTTTGGACAGCAGCCCATCCAAAGTTTCGCTTCCTCGACGCGGCCATCGCCAACCAGGGCTTCAAAATCGTTTTGCTTTGTCGCATGAGCCCGATTTTTCCATTCATCCTGCTCAATTATTTTCTCGGTCTCACCTCAGTCCGCACGGGCGCTTATGTTCTGGGCAATTTATTCGGCATGGTGCCGGCGAATTTTGTCTTTGTGTATATCGGCGCCGCCGCCCATGACGCCGTTGCCCGACCTCCGGAAAGTTCGCTCGATTTTTATCAACAAGTTCTGAAGTATCTAGGATTGGCCGCCACACTGGTGGTTTTTACCGCGATCACACGAATCGCGCGCCGGGCATTGCGGGAGGCCGAGCGGGCGCAGGACAGAAGCGGCTTCATCGGGCAACCGCGCACAAACGAACAAGCTCGGTTGCGCTAATTCGATAAATTTCACACGACGGGAAGGAAGAGACGAGGTGAAAGTTACAGCGGCTTTTGCAGGACGTAAACTATTTTGGTTAGGCTACATTAGGTCGATGCAGGAAATGACGATCTCGAACTATAATCGCGCCGAACAAAAACTATGACTGGCGGCTTAACGGCATCGATGCAAAACCCTAGGACCGTGTTCGCGGGTCAGCTGAGAATCTCAGTTATTCTCCCGGTCTTAAACGAAGAACATGTTATCGGTAGTACCTTGCAAGCGCTGCTCTCGCTCATGCCCTACGAGATTATCGTAGTGGACGGAGGCAGCAGCGACGGCACCCGAGCGGTCTGCGATCAATTCGGCGTCAGGGTTCTGACTTCCGATCCGGGGCGAGCGCGCCAGATGAACTGCGGGGCGCGAGACGCCACTGGCGATGTGCTGCTCTTTCTGCACGCGGACACGACTTTGCCTGCTTCCGCGCTGAAAGACATCAGCGCAGCGATGCGCGAACCGGATTGTCCGGCTGGCCGTTTCGATGTCGAGATCGAGGGTGGACACTGGATGCTAAAAATCATTGCGTGGCTGATTAATTACCGCTCGCGCATAACGAAAATCGCCACCGGTGATCAGGCGCTTTTCGTGCGCCGCGCGGTTTTCGAAACCATGGGCGGATTCCAAGATATTCCGCTGATGGAAGATATTGCTTTCTGTCGCGCGCTGAAACGCATGGGACCTATAGATTGTCTACGCACCCGTGCGATCACTTCCGGCCGGCGCTGGGAAAGAGACGGAGTTTGGCGGACGATTATTAAAATGTGGATGCTCAAGCTTGGTTATTTAGCCGGCGTTTCACCAGAGAGACTTAAACAGTATTATGCCGATACGCGCTAATGCGTTGGTGGTGATGGCCAAAGCGCCGATTCCAGGCAGCGTGAAGACCCGTCTCATGCCCGTTTTTTCCGCGCTGGAAGCTGCCGCGCTTGCTCGCGCTCTGTTGCTCGATCAGCTCGAACATCTACGCGCATTGCGAAATACTGATCTTTATCTCGCCTTCACGCCCCCTGCTGCGCGCCGGTTAATCAGGCGGCTAGCTCCGCCTCAATTCGAAATTTTTCCCCAGAGCGGCGCCGGCCTCGGAGCGCGTATGCAAAAGGTTTTCGCGACGCTGTTCGCTAAAGGACACAAGAGAATCGTTCTCATCGGCGGCGATTTGCTTCCCGTGCCGCTACGGTATTTTACTCAAGCATTTACCTATTTGGACGCAAAAAAATCTCGCTTTCGATTTGACGTACCACAGCAACGGGTCGTGTTAGGACCGAGCCTCGATGGCGGTTATTACTTGGTGGGACTCAATCGAGAGCTGCCGGTGCTTTTCCGTCGCATGACATGGAGCCACGGTCAAGTTTTAGCGGTGACACTGGCTAGATTGCGCGCCCTTAAGCTACCCAGTCTTCAGCTATCACCATGGTTCGATATTGACACGCCGGCTGATTTGAAAGCTTTCACGCAAGATTGGGTTATGCCTAACCAACGCGAAATGAAGCACACCATGAAGACGCTCGCCCGCGTCAAAATTTGAGCAGCGAAAGGCGCGCAAGTCATCTGTTGGTTTGCTGATTGCTCCTGTGTATTTTGTCTGCAAGACCTCAAGACATGTTTGGTAAACATGCTACAGCGAAAGCTTGCCTTCTAATACCAATCTGACGCCCAGTGCGGCTATCAACGGAGATCTTTTCAGCACGCGGGTCGATTCCTCATTGAGATGACTTGTCTCGGCTGAACCGCTACACCGCGCCGCGGATCGATTTGAGTTCGATGCGGCAGGCCTCGCCGAACGACTTGAGTGGATCGGGGCCCCGCGCTTGTACGAGCTTGCGGATTTCTTCCACTGAAAGGTTGGGCGAGGAGTATTGTTCCGTGATCCTTGCTAATATCCGTTCCGCCTCTGCAAGAACCGCGTCGGAGGCGCAAAGCCGAATGCGATTGAGCACCTCATAGGCGGGCAACAACGTTTCCGGCTTCTCCAATGTATGCGTAAACGAGTCCACGACGAGTTTGGAGCATTCGCGAATGAACTCTCCGTAAAGCGTTTGGCGCGTACGAATCTCAGCACCAATCACTTCACGCTTGCTGAGCGTCCTTTGGGTAATCCAGGCAGTCGCAACCGTGGCGGAGCCGCCGACGAGTGACCCCAACACGGCGGCCATTGCACTGACGATGGCGGGATCCATTGCTTACCCTCCGTTGGCAGTATAGCGAAACCCATTGTGTATGCGGCCAGCCAGTCTTGACAATTACCTTCGGTACAATAGTGTTGCAAACATCCTAGCACTGCGTACACCGCGCTTCGCAGGCCCTTATGCCAAACTGTTTGTCTGTGTTGAGGTTGCATGCGTCAAGAACGTGAGAATTCCGCTAACGCCCTTGCGGATGACATCGACACGGAGAGTGGGCTCCGGCTGATCGTCGACACAACTCCCGCCCTCATCTACAGCGCCCGCCCCGACGGTTACATCGATTTCTTTAATCAACAGTGCTTAGAATTTCTAGGTCTTCCTTTCGAGGAGATTTCCGGGTGGGGCTGGACGAAGACGATTCACCCCGACGACATTGAAGAATTTTTAGCCAAGTGGCGCGCGGCACTACAAAGCGGCGAACCTTTCACGGCCGAATGTCGGGTGCGTCGAGTGGATGGCAAATACCGCTGGGTGCTGCATCGCGACGTCGCGCTCTTTGACGATCACAGAGAAATCGTCAGATGGTTTGGTTCCAGTATCGATATTGACGATCAAAAAGGCGCCGAAGCGGCTCTGCGGCAGACAACAGATGAGTTGCGGCGAAGCGAGTTCTATCTTGCCGAGGGCCAGCGGCTTGCCCATATTGGGAGTTGGTCCTTCACGCCGGATGGAAAGCGCGAATACTGGTCGGCGGAGTGGTTTGACATTCTAGGTTTGGACCCGGCTCAGGGCGTACCGCCGATCCCGGAGTATCTGAATATTGTGCACCCTGACGATCGCGAATTCGTCAAAAGCGAGATCGAGAGAATGATAACGAAAGGCGAAGGCTGCGATGCGAAATATCGGATAATACACCCTCAACGCGGCGTGCGGTGGATACGTGGTGTCGGCATGCCCATATTTGAAAACGGAGTGCTGACACGTTTCGCCGGCACGAGCATAGATATCACCGACGAGGAAACGCTCACGCAGGAACTCAAGCGGAGCCGGGGGTATCTCGCGGAAGCCCAGCGCTTGAGTCACACCGGCAGCTTCGGCTGGGTTGTTTCCAGCGGCGAAATCTTCTGGTCTGAGGAAACGTTCAGGATTTTTGGATACGACCCTGCCACCCGCCCGACCGTAGAGCTCGTAATACAACGGGTCCATCCAGAGGACAGAGCCTTAGTCCGCAGGGTGATCGATCGCGCAGCCGAGGACACAAACGACTTCGATTTGGAACACCGATTACTCATGCCGGACAAAACCATCAAGTACGTGCATGTCATAGCCCGCCGGCGTAGCGATGATTTCGGGAATCTTGAGTTCATTGGGGCGGTGAGGGACGTGACCGCGGCGAAGATTGCGCAACGGAAACTCAAAGAGGATGAGGCAGAGCTCCGGCAGCTGATCAATTTTGTTCCGGAGCACGTTCTCGTTATGGATGCCAATGGCAATCGCCTCTACGAAAATCAGGCGATGCGGGAATATTTCGGGACAAGCTTGGAGAATATTCAGGCGCAAGAATTTTATAAGAGGTTTGTTCATCCGGACGATGTAGCGAGCGGCACGTTAGAGGACCGCGAACGTGCCGTTTCGCACGGCGCCGCATGGGAAGGGGAGCTGCGGTTACGGCGCAAAGATGGAGAGTACCGGTGGTTCTTGATCCGTTCCAACCCACTGCGCGATGAAGACGGAACCGTCACGCGGCGCTACGCAACGGCGACCGATATTGATGACCGAAAGCGGGCAGAGGAGCGCCTTCAAAAAGAAAACGTCGTCTTGCGTGAAGAAATCGATAAAGCCTCGATGTTCGAGGAGATCGTCGGCTCTTCCGCCGCCCTGAAAGAGGTGCTTGCTCGCGTATCTCAGGTCGCACCGACAGATGCGACCGTGCTCCTAACGGGCGAAACCGGGACGGGCAAGGAACTGATCGCTCGAGCGATCCACAAATGCTCAGAGCGCGCGACAAAAGCTTTTGTCAGCGTTAACTGCGCAGTGATCCCGCAGGCCCTGCTCGGGTCTGAATTGTTTGGCCATGAAAAGGGAGCATTTACGGGGGCGCTACAGCGGCGGCTGGGGCGCTTCGAACTCGCCGAGGGAGGAACGATTTTCCTCGACGAAATCGCTGAGCTTCCGGCGGAAATGCAAAGCGCTCTTTTGCGTGTTCTCCAGGAGCGCGAATTCGAGCGCGTCGGTGGAACTCAAACCATCCGCGCGGATGTGCGGGTGATTGCAGCCACTAATCGCGACCTGCATGCTGCAATGCTCGACAAGACGTTTCGGAGCGATCTCTTCTATCGGCTTCACGTGTTTCCGATCGAGATTCAGCCCCTTCGAGAGCGAACCGAAGATATTCCCCTGCTAGTGGAGTACTTCATCCATCGTTATGCGAGCAAGATGAACAAAAAAATCCGGGGCATCAAACAGAACTCGTTGAATTTACTTAAGTCCTACTCATGGCCAGGTAATATTCGCGAAGTACAGAATGTGATCGAACGCGCAGTCATCGTTTGTCAGACCGAGGTTCTGTCAATCGACGAGAGTTGGTTATCCAAAAAGTTCGCCGCCGCCACACCGTCCACCGGAAGACTTTCGAAGATCCCCCCGAATCGGGAGAAAGAGATGATCGAGGCCGCACTGGGTGAGAGTCGAGGGCGGGTATCAGGACCTTCCGGTGCGGCGACGAAACTCGGGCTTCCGTCAACGACTCTGGAATCCAGAATCCGTTCCTTGAAAATAAACAAGCACCGGTTCAAATCCCTCGAGTAACCTAACAGGTCGAGCCGTTTCAGCATTTGAAGAGACATTTACCACGCTCAACGGTTACAGTTCGGTCGGTCTTATTCTCCCTCTTTT
>Ga0065715_10000483_pt1 | contig 12581 bp, 8 predicted proteins | sample MisBulReplicate1_FD_59102 | JGI IMG/M metagenome (GOLD analysis project Ga0065715, IMG submission 59102) | Miscanthus rhizosphere microbial communities from Kellogg Biological Station, MSU, sample Bulk Soil Replicate 1 : eDNA_1 v2 (version 2) | ecosystem: Host-associated > Plants > Roots >...
TGCAAAAAGTGAGACACTCGCGAAATTAATGCCAACTCGGTTCGAACCGAGTTGGCATGCTTTTCGCGCGAAGCGGGCGCGAATTAGCTGAACCCGCCAAGACATAAACCAAAATATTTTCTTTCTTGGTGCCTTGGGTGGTACTGGCCTTCGTGCTCTTCGTGTTCTGGCCTTCGTGCTCTTCGTGTTCTGGCCTTCGTGCTCTTCGTGTTCCGTGTTTCACTTGGGAGGCACGATCATCAACTAACGACTAACGACCGTTAACGCAAACCCGAATGCCGCAGCGCCAAGCACCACGCCCGCCGCAGCATCTGCCGCGTAGTGATAGCGCCCTGTGACGCTGCCGATGCAGATACCAATCGCGATTACGCCAAACACCGCGCCGGCAGCGGGCATGAGTGCGCCCACCGCGAGCGCCGTGGCGATGGATGCCGCGGCGTGGCCGCTGGGAAACGTATTCCATCCAACGCTGACGGACTTCAACACCCGCGCATTGACGACTCTTACCGAAGATGTGGCGCCGGCCTCGGCGATCTCGATGGCGCGTGGCGGCCGCGTCGGCAGCCACGGCAGCGTTCCATAGCAAGGCAAGGCGGCGCCAAGTACCGTCGTCCAGAAGCGATCGGTATCAACGCCGGTTGTTTGTCCTGTCACCGCGAGCGCGACGAACCCCAGCGGGACCAATGGATAGCAGAACAGATATACCAGCTCGAGGAGCTCGAGAACCGCGACGGGTGCGTGGGTTCGGAAGGTCGCGAGCGGCGAGACCAACGGCAATCGATCCCAGGCCGCGAGCCTGTTTTCAAATGCCTGATTCGTCCGCGTCACGAGCCGGGACGGCAGCCAGTAGGCGGCGATCATATAAACGAGCGGCAGCCATGGCCTGACGATGCCTGTCCAGGCGGCATCGACCGTCGCGATTCCGCCGATAACCCCAAGCACCGCGAATGCGAGTACTGCGACGCGCGCTCGACGATTCGGCGTCAACCCCGGAACGGCCACGGCGGTACCGATCAGATACAGGAAATATCCGATCGCGATCCACTCGTAGGTCCAAAAATGCGTCATAACGGCGACTGCGTGAAAACGCGGCGCGCCGGCTCATTATCGACTGCGGTTGAGAGATTTGCGTGTCGTCCGGGAAATTTTGCGGGAAATCGGTGAGAACTACTGCTGAAGATCTATTCTGATTCGCCGAACAATCAGGGCATCCGCATCCTGAGAAACAAGCACGGCCTCACGCTCCGGCTGGTACACACTCACTTCTTGACATAAGCTTGGCGGTGCGCCATCGAGGCGCGTGACATACACCGGAGAATTTCGGTCGGCGGGATCCACGAGCACGAACCCACGGCCGAAATGTCCGTGCGCGCGGCGGCCGAACCGCGCCGCGCTTTGTTCGCTCCAGTGATCCCAGCCTGCAATAAGCACAGTACTAATTTTAAGGGTAGATGGGTCGATCGCGGCAGTCGGTTCTCGACCGAACAGGCCGGGCCAATTCCTTAGATATCATGCGCAAATGAACGCGGTTCTGTATGCAGGGCTCTGCCTCATCTGGGGGTCAACGTGGCTGGCGATCAAGGTCGGCTTGATCGGCGTGCCGCCGTTCCTCGCAGCCGGCCTCCGATTCGTGCTGTCGGCCGCGCTAGTCGGCATAGTGCTCGCGGCGCGCCGTAAGCCCCTCCAACTGACACGTGATGACATAGTGTGCGTGCTTTCTCTTGGCATCCTGATCTTCTGGCTCGACTATGCAGCCGTCTATTGGGCGGAGACTCGAATCTCCAGCGGCCTCACCGCCATCCTGTTCTCGACGATGCCGTTGATGACCGCGCTGCTCAGCCGGTTCTGGACACGTAGTGAAACGCTGGGCAGCCACAAGCTCATCGGCATCATTATCGGCACTGTGGGCACCGTCCTGCTGTTCTGGCCGGACCAGCGTCTCGGGTCTGCGCAGGCTCTCGGGATGCTCGCCGTGCTGGCCGGCAGTCTATTCTCTGCCATCAACCTGGTGACATTGAAGCGTTATGGGGCGCGCAGCGATCCGTTCGTGCTCAACTTCTTCGGCATGGGCCTGGGAGCCGTGTGCCTGCTNGGCATGAGCGCCGTCCTGGAGACGTGGTCGGCCGTNGCGTGGANCCNCACCAACATCCTGGCGATCCTTTACCTGTCTGTNTTCGGCTCCGTGATCGCTTTTTCCGCCTATTACTACCTGATCAAAGTGATGGACGCGACGATCGTCAGTCTAACCACACTCATCATCCCCATCGTCGCGCTGGCTCTCGGCCGGGCGATCCTCCACGAGAGCGTGAGTTCCACGGCGCTCGCGGGGATCGCGACGATCATCGCCGGCGTGGCCGTGGCTATCGTTCCCGGCAACGCTGCGCGATGATCGCCGCCCCTTCTTACTTGATGAACAGCATCTCGCGATAGGTCGCCAAAGGCCACATCTCGTGAGGGATGATGCACTCGAGCTCGTCCGCAGCCTCGCGCACCTTGTTCATCGCCGGAATGACGACGTCGCGGAAATACTTCGCGTGTTTTTCCGCCGAACCGTTGCCCTCGTGACCCAATACTTTCTCCAGCTTATCGGTATTCGCCTTCAACTGGTCCGTCAGCTTGGTCAGCTTGTCGAGAATCTTCTTGCCCTCGACCGACTTTCCGCCCGCCGACTTCACCGCTGCCACCGACTGCGCCACCTGTTTCTGGTACTCGAGACCTGACGGCACGATGTATCTGTTTGCCATCAGCACCATGAGCTGTCCTTCGACGTTCAGCGTTTTGTTGTACTGCTCGAGCATGATCTCGTAACGTGCATGGAGCTCGCGCTCGTTGAGCACTTTGTATTTCTCGAACGTGCTCACGACCTCCTTCGAAATCAGCTGCGGCAGGGCATCGACCGTGTTCTTGAGATTCAAGAGACCGCGCTTGCCCGCTTCCTTCTCCCACTCGGCCGAGTAGCCGTTGCCGTTGAAGATGATCCGCTTGTTCTCTTTGATGACTTTCCGCAGCAGCTCTTTCGCGGCCGCCTCGATCGGCTTCCCTGCCTTCTTCGCTTTCTCGAGCTCGGTAGCCATGTAATCGAGCGACTCGGTGACGGCCACGTTCAACGCGATGTTCGGATACGCGATGCTCTGGTTCGACGAGACCGCGCGGAATTCGAACTTGTTGCCCGTGAAGGCAAACGGGCTCGTACGATTGCGGTCGCCCGCGTCGCGCGGCAGCTTCGGCAGCACCGACACGCCCGTGTCGAGATGACCGCCGTGCTTGGTCGTTTTGGCGCCGCCGTTTTCCACTTGTTCGAAGATGTCGGTGAGCATATCGCCCAGAAACACCGAGATGATGGCGGGCGGCGCTTCGTTTGCCCCGAGACGGTGATCGTTGCCGGCGCTGGCGATGCTCGCCCGCAGCAGCCCCTGCCACTTGTTCACCGCGCGGAGCACCGCCGTGCAGAACACGAGGAACTGCAGGTTGTCGTGCGGAGTCTTGCCCGGGCTCAGCAGGTTATGGCCGTTGTTGTCGCTCATCGACCAATTCAGGTGCTTCCCTGATCCGTTGACGCCGGCGAATGGCTTTTCGTGCAGCAGGCACGCCAAACCAAATTTCGGCGCCGTCCGGCGCATCGTTTCCATCGTCATCATCTGATGATCGGTGGCAAGGTTCGCGTTCTCGAAGATGGGCGCGATTTCGTACTGGCTGGGCGCGACCTCGTTATGCCGCGTCTTTACCGGCACGCCGACTTTGTAAAGCTCGGTCTCGACTTCAGACATGAAGGCCATGGCGCGATCGTTGATGGCGCCGAAGTACTGATCTTCGAGCTCCTGGCCCTTCGGCGGCTTCGCGCCGAACAGCGTGCGTCCCGCATTGATGAGGTCCGGCCGGGAAAGATAGAAGTTCGTATCGATAAGAAAATATTCCTGTTCCGGTCCACAAGTCGTCACGACGCGCTCGGCCGCCGATCCGAAGAGCTTGAGCACGCGCACTGCCTGAGTAGAGAGCGCCTCCATCGACCGGAGCAACGGCGTTTTCTTGTCGAGCGCCTCGCCGCTCCAGCTCAGGAACGCCGTCGGAATAACCAGCGTAACGGAATTGCCGCTCTTCAGCAGCCACGGCGGGCTCGTCGGATCCCACGCCGTGTAGCCACGCGCTTCGAACGTGGACCGCATCCCTCCCGAGGGAAAGCTCGACGCATCGGGTTCCCCCTGCACGAGCTCGCTGGCGGAGAATTCGGCCACGGCCTTGCCGCGGTTGGTCGGCACGAGGAACGAGTCGTGCTTTTCAGCCGTAATTCCGGTAAGCGGCTGGAACCAGTGCGTGTAGTGCGTCGCACCGTTCTCAACGGCCCAGTCCCTCACCGCCGACGCGACTGAGCTCGCCACGGTCTGATCGAGCGGCTCTCCGTGAGCAATGGTCCGCCGCAGAGCGGCATACACCGCCGGCGGCAGCCGCGTTTCCTGAACTTCGTCGTTGAACACCAGGCTGCCGAACAGCGATTTGCTATCGCCCGGCGAGCCCGTCTCTTTTCCGATGGTTGTTGACCATTCGCGGATGGCGTCGATCGCTCCGCTTGACGCTTTAGAACCCATTTGTCACTCCCTCGTTGGCTAGCTCACATTTACGTAGAGTCCCGTTCACCGGTTCGAATGTTGTAACCCTCTTCAGCTGGCATCACGAAGACGCGGCCGTCGCCGATCTCGCCCGTGCGCGAGGCGGTGATGATGGCTTGAATCGCCGTATCGACCAGATGCTCCGGCACGACCGTCTCGACCTGCATTTTCGGCAACAGCGTCACTTCGTATTCCCGGCCGCGATAGACCGCCGTGTGTCCTTTCTGACGGCCATGACCGCGCACTTCGGTCACCGTCATTCCCGCGATCTGAACCTTCGCGAGCGCTTCTTTCACGTCGTCGACTTTGTTGGGCCGAATAATCGCCTTGATCAGCTTCATGCCATCTCCGAGCGCAGCGCAGGTGCCGCCTTAAGGTGGATCGCGGAGCCGCCCATCGCGACGGATTCGCCATGCACGTATGCCTCTTCCCCGTGGTTGCTGAGATCGATGCCGACTTCTTCATCGTCGACCGTGCTGCGCAGCGGGACGAACAGGCTGATCGCTTTGAGAAGCACGAAGCTCATCGTGCCGCTGTAAACGATGGTCGCCGCCACAGCCGTGGCCTGAATGCCGAGCTGGGCGGGATTCCCGAAGAGCAAACCATCGGCCACGCCGTTCAATGCCTTCTGGGCAAAGACGCCGGTCAGCAGCGCGCCGACCGTACCGCCGACGCCATGCGCCGCCACCACGTCGAGCGAGTCGTCGAGCGCCGTTTTCGATCGGTACATGATGCCGAAGTAGCTTGGCACCGCCGCGATCGCGCCGAGCGCGATTGCGCTCATTGGACCCACAAAACCGGCTGCCGGAGTGACCGCCACGAGACCAACGACAATCGCGGTGGCGCAACCGACAGCTGTCGGTTTGCCGGACCGCATGTAGTCGAGCAGCGTCCAGATGACGAGGGTGCCCATCGGGGCGAGGAACGTCGTCGTGAATGCGAGCGCTGCCGATGGGTTCGCGGCGACGGCACTGCCGGCGTTGAACCCGAACCAACCGAACCAGAGAAGTCCAGCGCCTAACAGCGTGAACGGCACGTTGTGAGGCAGCAACGAAGTACTCGGGTAGTCGGTCCGTTTGCCGAGAACGATCGCCGCGACCAGCGCCGCAATGCCCGCGTTTACGTGAACGACCGTGCCGCCGGCGAAATCGAGCGCGCCCATCTTCGAGAGCCAGCCGCCGCCCCATACCCAGTGGGCGACGGGCGCATATACAACCAGCGACCACGCCGTAATGAAGATCACGTAAGCCGAGAAGCGCATCCGCTCGACGATGGCGCCGGAGATGAGCGCCGCCGTGATGATGCAGAACGTGCCTTGATACGACATGAACAAGTAGTGGGGAATCGTCGTTCCGGTTCTGGGGTCGAGCCCGACGGCCTGCAAACCGAAGTTTGCGAGATCACCGAGATAATTCCCGCCGGTCGAAAAGGACAAGGAGTACCCGACGATGGCCCAGGTCAGACCCACGAACCCGAGCGAGATGAAGCTCATCATCATGGTGTTCAACACGTTCTTCGAGCGGACAAGACCGCCGTAGAAGAACGCCAGGGCCGGCGTCATCAAGAGAACAAGCGCAGTGGATACCAACATCCAAGCAGTGTCGGCTGCATTCATCGCACACCTCTAAGTTGAGAAAACGTAAGGGCAAAGGAAGACACATCAACCAGCGGGAGGCGAGTTCTCTATATGCGCAGCACTACGAACAATGTCGATTCACGATCGACCGAGGCGTCCAGGAATCTTGCTGGCGATTCGATCAGCGGCAGAATCGCTGTGCGACCATCGAAGCCGCCCACGACCGTGATGTCGTCGTAAATGGTCTTGAGCGAGTCCACTGTCTTGTGCACGACGGACGCGCCGTGGTGCGGAGTCGCCCCGAAGCTGAGCGTAGAAAATGGCGCGGTTACCGGCGACACGGCGAGCACGACGAGCAGCACGGCAACGGCCGTGGAGAGGTTGCTTCGACGAAAGGCGGGCACGCCGCGCAATTGTGCAAAATCAACACCAATGTCGCGACGCGCGCCTCATCACGCATTCGCAATTTCAGGCGCAAATTTGCAGAAATCCACGGCGAGCCCTCTGGACATCGGCGCCGACGACCGACATTCTCGTCGGTTTCGGCATTTATCCCCCACACGATCGTCGGAGTTCGAAAGTGGTTTGATTTCGATCGCGCCGACGCTGATCGGCCGGCGCGGTAGGGCTGACATTTTTGTCTGAAGTGCGGAGGGACGGCGACAAGGACGTCGCTGGCGCGCGGATTCTATGGCTTGGGGAGGGCTCGGGAAGGCCGTCGCTGCCGCTGGATGATTCCGGAACGGCGTGCGGTCGTCACGCCAGGCTCGACCAGTTGGCGCATCTTCTCGCTGGTCTTTCCGACGGCCTCGAGGCCGACGGCCAGAGCCTTCATCCGCCGCAGCCGTTCAGCGTCCGTAGCATCCACTGTACCAAAGATACCTTGCTAACTTCGGAAACGCTGTGCAATTTGGGACATGTTGGCGTGGACTGGTGGATACCGATAGATCGAACAAGATGCTCTGGACGTTTGGGCGCGGCGACGAGCGCGTTCGTATTGGACGGAGCTCCGACACGTGCGATCTCGTGGTGATGACCGCCCCCAACCAGCCACGGCGCTATTCCTTCAAGGATTGGTCAAGCCTCAACGCGTTTCAAGCTGACATCGAAGCGCGCCTGCTGAACACCGGATGGACGCTGCTGCAATACTCGCCAGAGCGGCGCCGCGGGCGAGACCGTCGCGGTCTGCCACGTCATGAAGACCGCCGCCGCTGGTGGACCGACTCGGCCGAACCACAGAAAACGGCGCGCGGCGAATAAACGCGCTCACTTCGCCCGGGTTTCCGGCAGCAGCGTCACCTCGACGTAACGGCGCGTATCCAGGTAGGTCCGTGCGGCGTCGCGAAGTACCGCACTGGTCAAGCGGTCAAAGAACGGCCGCATGTTGAAGACGTCCTCGACGCTCTCCCCGTACTCATACTTGAACAACAGCCGGCTCAGCAGGTACTCGTTCCGCTGGCTGTTGGTCTCGAAGTCCCGCAACAGCGCCTGGCGTGCGTCCGCGACCTGTCCGTCGCTGGGGCCGGCCATTTTGAATTGGTCTATCAGCTCGAATGTGGTCTTGACGAGGCTCTCGGTACGCGCCGGGTCGCACCCGAAGTTGATCGCGATGCGGTACTCCTCCGTGGGACGTTTGGTAAAGCGGGGCTGAACGCTGACTCCGTAAGTTCCGCCAAGGTCTTCCCTGAGCGTCGTCTGCAGATTTCCGCTCAGCGTCTCTGCCATCGCGCGGATGACCAGGCGGTTCATCTCGTTGTTCTGAAACGTCCCGCTGAACACGATGCTCACCTGGCTCTTGGGCTCGATACCTCTTCGCACCTCTTTTTCGACGACACCCGCCGGGGGATGGATTCCGACGTCTTTCGCGGCTTCGTTCCGATGGAGCGCAGGCAGGCTGGCGAGATAACGCTCGACGAGCGGCTTCATCGTCGGAAGATCGAAGCTCCCCACAAAGACGAACGTGAAATCGCTCGCGTCGGCAAAGCGGTCTTTATAGAACGCGAGCGATCTGTCGAGATTCATCTGGTCGACGGTCGCCGCTTTCAACGGCTGCGCTCGCGGGTGGTTCTGGCTTAGTGCGGCAGTGAGCGCTTCTTCGAACGCCGTGTCGGGTATCGCGTCCTGGTTGGCGAGAGCTACCTTCAGCTGTTCGGTAAAGACGCGGAACGCTACCGGGTCGGGACGCGGCGCGGTAAACGTGAGATAGATGAGCTGAAACATCGTCTCGAGATCCTTGCGCGACGAGCCGCCGCCCAGACCTTCTTCGGTTTCGGCGATGTCCGCGTTCACCGAGACGCTGAGGCCCGCGAGGTATTTATTGAGATCGATGCTGCTGAGCTTGCCAAGACCGCCTTGTGAAATCACTTCGCTGGCGGTTTCTGCCGGGATGAAATCGCGATCGCTCGCCAGGGACGTGCCGCCAGGACTCACGGCCCGAAACAAGATTTCATCCGTCTTGAACTTCGTCGGCTTGAGCACGACGCGGATGCCGTTGGACAACCGCCATTCCGTGATCCCGAGGGGATCATTTGTGGATGTTGACGCGATCCCTCCCGGCGACGGAAGCGGGGCAAGCAGCGGCTGCGTACTGACCGTATCGACGTACGCGGTCAGTGGTCCGCCACTGGCCGCCGCAATCACCGCCGTCAGCTTTGCGGCGTTCGGCAGGTTCGCCTTGTCCTTCTCCGGTGCGCTGACCGTCACGACGCGGTTGCGATCGGGCGCCCATTCCTTCGCCAAAGCATTTACTTCGGCAAGCGTGATGAGAGGCAGGAACCGTTGATTCAAGGCGAACTCGTAGACGATGCCGGGAATCGGTTCGCCCTGCACGAAGTTGCGGATGAACTCGTCGGCCAGCGGTCCAGACGGGCTCGTGTCTTTCTCGACGGCCGCATTCTCCAGAAATCGCTGCAGGTTCAACTTCCGCCGATTCAGCTCCGTCGCGGTGAACCCGAAACGGGCCACCCGATCGATCTCGGTAAAGAGGGCGCCGAGGCCGCGTTCGACGCCGCCTTGCGGAACGAGCGCGTTCAGCGTCGTCGCCTCTGCAGTGCGCACAAAGATCCCGCGCCCCGTGTCGGCCGCAAGAAACGGCGCATTCGGCTGCTGCGTCATCTCATCAAACCGGTCCGAGAGCATTCCGCTGAACAATCGCTCGACCATCGACTGCCGGTAGGCGCCGACGGTGGCCTGTTCGCGCGCGGGCATCTTGGTGTACACGCCGATGGTCGTTTGCGTCGCTTCGGGGTCGGTGATCACCGAGTAGACCGTCCCGGGTTGTTCGGGCACGGTGTAAGCGGGCCTCGGCTTCGGAGACGGCGCCGCGGGGATCGCGCCGAAGCGCGATTTTATCTGGGTCTCGATCGTGGATCTGTCGAAGTCGCCCACGACGATCACCGCCATCAGATCTGGGCGATACCAGTCGGTGTAGAACTGTTTCAGGCGGTCGTGACTCACGTTCTGGATGATCTCCGGCTTGCCGATGGGCAACCGCTCGGCGTAGCGCGAGCCTTTCAGCAAAATGGGAAACTGCGCGTCCTGTATGCGTTCGCCGGCTCCGAGGCCGAGCCGCCACTCCTCCAGGATGACGCCGCGCTCCTTGTCGATCTCCGCCGGATCGAACGACACGCTGTGCGCAAAGTCTTCGAGGATGGTGAGGGAACGTTCAATCACCACGGGATTGCTCGTGGGAATCTGCAGCTCGTACACCGTTTCGTCGAAGCTGGTGTGCGCGTTGACGTGTGCACCGAAGCGCATGCCCAGCGATTGCATGAAGTTCGTGATGTCCTGCTTCGGGAAATGCAGCGTGCCGTTGAAGGCCATGTGCTCGACAAAGTGCGCGAGCCCGCGCTGATCCTCGTCTTCGAGCACCGACCCCGCTTTGACGACCAGCCGAAGCTCGGCGCGCGCCTGCGGCAGCTTGTTCTCCCGGACGTAATAGCGCAGACCGTTCGGCAGGGTGCCCACCGTGATCAACGGGTCGATCGGGATAACCTGGGTGAGCGGGGCGTTTTGAACGCTGACAGCAACGTTCGGCTGCTGGGCGCCGGCAAAGCTAACGGCCGACGCAATGACAAAAACTGGAAAGAACAGCCGGAGGCGGGTGCGAACGGTCATAAGGGTATTGTGCTCCAATCCGACGCTAAACCTTTTGACGCTCTATAACGGTCGAGGGCCGTAGTGGGGTGGGGCTTGACCAGATTCCATGGCGCCAAGATCAGGGGCCTGGCCCCCAAAACCGTCGGTCACATTGGGCAGGACCACGCCGCGATCGACGGCGGCCGAACCCGGCTTCAGGCGGAAATCGAGGTCTTCCGCCTTGTAGACCATTTGGACCTTCTTGAGATCCTTTCCGTCGAGTCTCGGAACGTTGACGAACACGTCGTAGTCAACAGGGACGCTGTGCAGATCCTGATGTGTCGCCGCGCTGTACTCCGCAAGCGTCGGGAACCGCCGGGTTTCAAGTGCCGTATTGGGTGCGCCGCCTCCTCGCCCACCGCCCGAAATCAGGCCGCTGTAGTCGGCGCGCGCGCTCGATCGCGGCGAGTTCCACTCGAACGAGAACGGCGCTCCGGGATTCGGCCGGAATCCGTTGTAGTCCGATGAGCTGTAGTTCGTGTTGGTGTTGACGCTGAGGATCGCCGGCGCGGAGTTCTCGCCCAGCATCAGATTGTTTCGCCAGTGGATGTTCGCCGAGGATCCCGCCGAGGTTTCCGTCAGGATCGTGTTGTTGTAAAACAGCGCACCGGCCGAGCCGTTGGTCATGCGCGTCGACCCGCCCGGCGCGTGATACACAATATTGCGAATCCAGTAGATCGGTCCGCCAATCGACGGCTGGTTGCAGAATGGATGGGAAGCGGAGTTCACCATCATGTTCCGCATTACACGAACGTTGTGCATGCTGCCATCGATCTCGATAGCGTTGTCATGAAAGTTCGTCAAGTAGTTGTTGTAGAAATCAATTGCGACCGGACGTTTGTCCCAGTACTCCTTCGGCGGGTAGTGCGGGCCGTCGATCGCATGCGAGCCATCGGGATTTCCGTATGTTTCGACATCGATTCCGTCGTGGAAGTCGGCGATGTAGTTGTAGGCGACGACATGGCCGGGGCCGTAAAGCCGCACAGCCGTGTACGACGCCAGGATCGGCGGAAAGATCTGCCCGTCGACGCCATTGAACTGTGCCCAGAACGCGCCGTTCCATCCAAAAAGATGCTTCGCGTCGTCGCGCCCGAAAAACGAGGTGTCGGCGATATAGAAGTCGCTCGACCCTGAATAGTTGGTGAAGATCCCGATGTTCACGTCCTGGAAGCGGCAACGCTTGACGGTGAGCCCTTTCGACCCGGCGATGAACTGCGTGCCCGCCCAGATGCCGACCTCGGTATTTCGAATCGTCACGCCTTCGAAGTAGTTGTAGTTCGCGGCCTTCACGTTAAAGAGGTTGAAGTTCCGGTTGCCGTCGAAGATCACTTCCCCGTCTCCGGCAGCTTTGATGACGATCGGCCGCTCGGCCGTTCCGCTGGCGGTCAAATAATAGGTACCTTCCACCGGTGTCGTGGCATTGATGGCGCGGTCGCCGGTGTAAAGATCGGGCCGATAGCGATAGAGCCCGGCGTGCATCAGAATCGTATCGCCAGCTTTCACGCGAGGGCGGCCGGCCGTCACCGTGTCGCCGCCGCCGCAGTAATAGTTGTAGGCGCACATCAATCCGTCGAAGGCCGGCTCGACTTTCGTGCCTTTGTAGCCCGGCGGATATACGTGGAAGACGCGGCCGGCGGCGTATGGCTTTGGTTCGGCGCGCGTTCGCGCCGAGACGGTCCTGGTTACCGTTTTGGCGGTCTGCCCGACGAGACCATCTGGATCCGACAGGACGAACCGCGCCTCGTAGGCGGTATCTGGTTCCAGATCCAGAATGCTGCCCGCGAACATGTTGGGAGAAATCACATCGAACACGCCGTCGGTCTGGTAGATGCGCTCGCCTTGAAGCCGCAGCAGCGGAAGCCCTTGTCTCCATGCGGTGCTCCCTTGCTTGCGGTACGACACCTCAATCTGCGCGTTGCGATTGTCGTCTCCCTGAATCACCCATTCGAAGCCCAGGTTGATCAACGTCGGATGGTCGACGACCAGCTCCCCTGGCTGGGCCTTGACGGCAACCGTCTGGGCGCTTGGCCGGTCTCCGAGGCCGGTCAGGGTCAGCGCAAACAGCGCGACGAGGCAAGGCGCTTTTCTCATCTGGCGGTGTCGGAAAAAGAAGTATCGAAGACTATCACGCCAGTAAAACAGCCGCGGGGAGAAATCATCAGGTTAATATGGGAACGTGTTTCACGTTGAATGCTACGCCGGTCACCGCGGCGAGGAAAAGCCGCGCATGCTGCTAGTCGACGAGCGCAAGATTTTCGTGGAGG
>Ga0065715_10089206_pt1 | contig 12567 bp, 11 predicted proteins | sample MisBulReplicate1_FD_59102 | JGI IMG/M metagenome (GOLD analysis project Ga0065715, IMG submission 59102) | Miscanthus rhizosphere microbial communities from Kellogg Biological Station, MSU, sample Bulk Soil Replicate 1 : eDNA_1 v2 (version 2) | ecosystem: Host-associated > Plants > Roots >...
GCCGTCGGTCACGTACTCGAAGCGCAGCTGGATCTCCTTGCCGGCGTAGGGCGTGAGGTCGACCGTCTGCTGGATCCACGCGGGGGTCCGGCCGCCACCCGAGTTGTCGGTGTAACCGTTCCCGAGGTTGGTGCCGTTCGGATCGTCGTTCGTCGTTCCTTGGGCCGGAAGCGTCGTCCAGCGCGCGCCGCTGTCGGTGGACACCGCTACGTACGCGTAGTCGTAGTCCTTCTCGATCTCGTACCACGTCCAGAACGAAAGGGTCGGACGCGTCGCGCCGCGCAGGTCGACCGTCCGGGTGAGCGTGCTATCGAGCCCGTCGGCGCGATCGGACCACCACATCGCTTTGCCGGAGTGTGGGTCGGTCGGGAGGAGCTTCGTTTGGCGTGCTCCCTCGAAGTGCACCTTCATCGCCGCTCGCGGCAGCTCGACATACCGCGCCGCGTATTCGTGCGTGCTGGTAGCGACGGTGTTGCCGAGCGTCACGCGGTCCTGATCGGTCGGACCCGCGGGAGTCCGGAACGGGATCCCGTTCGGATAGCTGTAGCGCGCCTCTGCCGTCTGTCCGATAAACGCGTTCGCGGCGGCGAAGTCGGCGAAGAGCTCCTCGAGGCCCCGCTGCCCGCGCGCGCGGAGCACCGCGTCGAGGTCGGCCGGCGTGTCGATGCCGTGCGCCATGAAGGCGTTGATGAGATCGTCGCCGCCCGCCTGCTGGCGCGCGAACTCGAGGAACAGGTACGCGAGGCCGTAGTGCGCCTGCGACTGCTCGAGCTCTGGCCAGTCGTTGAGCTGTGTATCCGGCAGGCTCAGGAAGGTCTGCGCGTGCGAGACAGGGAACCCGTTCGCCTGCTCGCAGAGCTGCGCCTGTCCCTCGTTGAACCACACCGCCGATCGCTTCTGCTTCCCGTACTGGATCATGTGGCAGAACTCGTGCGCGACGACGGAACTGAAGTAGCTCGTTCCGGGACGGGCCGCAAGCGAGTTGATGTACACCATCTCTCGCTCGGCAGAGAACTCGTTCACCCAAAGCGGGAGCTCGTCAGACGAGCTGAAGTAGCCCGCAGCGGCGCCTGGGATCCGCGCGAGAAGGATGTTGATGTGCGGATCGGAGTCGACGCCCGGCGTCCATTCCTCCCCGTACAGCCTTCGGTCAGTGGGATAGATCTTCGTCTCGAACGTGGTGCCGCTCACGCGGAGCTGCTCGATATCGAACTGGACGTCGTTCTGCACCCACCACTTCGCGTGATCGGTGATGACCCGCAGCGTCGCCGTGATGCGCGTGGGCTTCTTGACGGCGAAGTCGTATGTCCAGAACGGGACTTGCGTGCCGACGCTCTCGATGAGCGGGGTCGCGCGAACTGGCTGGAACTCCGCGGCGGGCTGGCCATCGCGGCCACGCATGCGACGCGTGATGTCGAAGATCTTCGCCTCGGGGAGGGTCTTTGCGAGAAGTGCCGCGGTCATGTCCGTCGTCGCGGCGGGCGATGCGCTCGCGCTGACGCCGACACTCGCGCTCGCGCTCGCGCTCGCGGCCGGAGACGGCGAGCGGTCCGGCGTGGTCTGGAGCGGGACGCACGCGCCGGCGACGACGACGGCGGCGAGCAGGACAGCGAAGCGACGCGGCACCATCACAGTCGACGGTACCCGTCGGCCAGCGTTCGCAGGGCGACCACCCGCCCACCTCGGTGGTACCGGCGTGGCACGCGGCGGCGGATGCCCACGACGATCTCGTAGCTGATCGTGCCGGCTGCCGCGGCAACGTCGTCCGCGGTCTGGGTCGCGCCACCCTGACTGCCGATCATCACCACCTCATCACCTTCGCGTATCTCGGGAAGTTCAGTGACGTCAAGCATGACGAGGTCCATGCAGACGCGCCCAGCGAAGGGAAGCGACCGTCCTCCGACGAGGACTCTGCCGCGTCTGCCGAGCACGCGCGGGAGGCCATCGCCATAGCCGACGGGCACCGTGGCGACACGACCGTCGCGCGGCATCCGGTATTCGAGGCCGTAGGAGACGCCGGTCCCCTTCGGCACCGCGGCAACGCGATGGATCCGCGAGCGCCACTCCAGCGCCGGCCGCAGCCCGAGAGCGTTCTCAAGGTGCGGCGCGGCGTGCAGACCGTAAAGCGACAGCCCGGGCCGGATCGCGGTGAACCCCGTGGTCGGGCCGAACGTCGCGACGCCGGCGCTTGCGGCGGCGTGGATCCAGCGTGGCAACTCGGGCGTGCCGCGAAGCAGGTCGGCGAAACGCGCGAGCTGCTCCCGGTCCCCGCTTACGTCGTCCTCGTCAGAGGTCGCGAGGTGCGTGAACATGCCATCGAGCTCGAGGTGACGCAGTTCACGGATCGCACTCAGTCGCGACGGCGCTTCGGAGAACGGCGAGCCAAGTCGCGTCAGGCCCGTGTCCACTTTGAAGTGCACTCTCGCTCTCACGTTCGCGGCCGCTGCGGCTTCGTCGATGAGGCGCGCGCGCTCCAGGTCCCACACCACCAGAGTCAGGTCGGCGGCGACGGCGGCGTCCGCTTCCGCCCGGTCCGATGCGCTGAACAGCACAAGAACAGGCGCGCTGATGCCGGCGCGACGGATCACCAGCGCCTCCTCGATGGTGACGACCGCGAGCATCGCTGCACCGGCATCGATCAGGGTCTCCGCGACCGCCTCGACACCGTGCCCGTAGGCGTCTGCCTTGACGACGGCGATCACGTCGGCGCCACCCCGGGTCTTCAGCGCGACGAGATTCGACGCGATCGCGTCGAGATCGACGTCGACGACGGTCGACCGTAGAGGAGCGGAGACGCTCACTTGGACAGGATCTCGCGCAGCGCCCGTGGCATGGCGTCGACGATGTCCGTCGCGAGCGCGCCCGACTCACCGACCTCCGACGCGAGCAGGGCGCCGGCACGACCGTGGACCCACACCGCCGCAGCCGCGGCCGCAAGTGGTGCGAGACCGCGCGCGACGAACGCCGCGACCGCGCCGCCGAGCGCATCGCCCGATCCGCCGACGCCGAGCGTCGGGTTCGGCGCATCGTGGACGTAGGTGCGCTTTCCGTCGCTCACGACCGTGACCGGCCCCTTGAGCACGACGACGGCCTTCCACGACTCGGCGTATCTCTCGGCGAAGGCCACGCGGGCCGCGCCGGTCGGAACCACACGCCCGGCGAGGCGCGCGGCCTCGCCGTCATGCGGCGTGAGGATCGTCGCCTTCGGCAGCGCTGCAGCCCAGTCCTCGGTGCGCGCGAGCGCGTTGAGCCCGTCCGCGTCGATCACCGTGCCCATGGTCTTCGCGTTGCGCAGCAGTGCTACGACGAAGTCATCCGTGCCAGACGCGTGCGCGAGACCTGGGCCGATCAGCATCGCCCGGATCTTGTCGCCGAAGATCGGCGTGACCTGCGCCGCGGCGCCGGTCGCGACGACGCCGGGCTGCGCCTCAGCGAGCGGGAAGAACGTGATGTTCGGATCCTGCCCGGCGACCATCTCCACGAGAGAGCGCGCCGCCGCGACGGTGACAACACCCGCTCCGCAGCGTGCGGCCGCGCGCGCCGCGAGGAGCACCGCGCCCGGATAGCGATGGGATCCACCCACGATGAGCACGCGCCCGCGCGCTTCCTTGCCGGCGTCCGGCGGCAGCGGTCGGAGGGACGCGCGGACGAGTCGCGCGTCGAGAGCCTGGCTCGGAGCCGTCAGCGAACGCCCACGGCGACCGCGACCGCGAGATCGCGGATATGCGAGATGCTCACCGTGAGGGGCTCGGCGAGTCCGAGCGCGCGACGCCGCTGCTCCGCGCGGCCGTGGAGCGTCACTGTGGGCTGGCCGTACGGCGTTCGTTTGATCTCGATCTCGCGCCAGCCGACGCCGCGGACCCCGAGGCCGAGGACTTTCGACACCGCCTCCTTTGCCGCCCAGCGTCCGGAGAGATGCAGCACGTTGCGCCGGCAGTACATGCGCTCCCACTCGGTGTACACGCGTTGCAGGAAGCGCGTGTCGTGCTTCTCGAGCACGCCGCGGATGCGATGCGTCTCGATGATGTCGATGCCCACTTCTGTGCTCACGTCAGAACGGCTTCAACACCATGAGCACAATGATCAGCACGACGGCAGTGATGTCGGGGGCATAGCGTCTGATCATCGCCGGACCGTCGAGGTACGGCCGCAGCGTCTCCGTCACCACGCCACGCTGCGCGGCGTCTTCGAGCGCCTGGCCCCACTTGCGGTCGTGCGAAAGCGTCATTGGCGTCGTCACGACGGCTACCAGCATGATGAACAGCGGCACGAACACCCATAACGGTCCTCCGTCGATGGGTCCGAGCAGCGAGATCCCACCCACGACCGCCGTCGCTATGCCGGTCACGAGGACAACGAAGATGCCCGGCGCGATCATGAGATTCTCGAGACGGCCGCTCACGTCCGCGATCGCCTTGAGGATGCGCATCTCGGATGCGCGGCGCGCCGAGCTCAGCGCGACCGCGCGGCCCAGTAGGCCAGTCACCAACCACATCGCGCTCAGCACATGCAGCAGCTTGAGCAACACGTAAGGGGTCACTGCAGCCGGTGGACGCGGTTCATTCGACCGTGACGCTTTTGGCGAGGTTTCGCGGCTGGTCGACGTCGTTGCCACGACGATCGGCGATGTGGTACGCGAGGAGTTGCAGCGGGATGATCGCGAGCACCGGCTCGAGCAGCTCCTCGGTCTTCGGGATGCGGATGATCTCTTCCGCCTTGCCCTCGATCTCGTTGTCATCATCGTTCGCCACCGCGATCAGCACACCGGCGCGGGCCCGCACCTCTTCCATGTTCGATCGCATCTTCTTGTACACGGAGTCCTTTAGCGCGATCGCGACGACCGGAAGATCTTCGTCGATGAGCGCGTTCGTGCCGTGCTTCATCTCGCCCGCCGCCGTGCCTTCCGCGTGGATGTACGAGAGCTCCTTGAGCTTCAGCGCTCCCTCGAGCGCGGTCGGGTAGTTCACGCCGCGCCCAAGGAATAGGAAGTTGCGCGCGGTGTGGTAGCGATAGGCGAGCGCGCGGACCTTGGGCTCCTCGCGGAGCACCGCGTCGACGAGCGTGGGCAGGTGGAACGCCTCCGCGAGAAGCCGGCGCGAGCGGTCCGGGTCGATCGTGCCGCGCCGCTGCGCCAGGTAGATCGCGAAGAGGTAGAGGTCGACCAGCATCGCGCTGTACGCCTTCGTTGACGCGACGGCGATCTCGGGCCCTGTGTGAAGGTAGATGACGTCATCCGAAACGCGGCTCGCCTCGCTGCCCATCACGTTGACGATGCTGAGCAGGCGTGCGCCGCGCTTGCGCGCCTCCTCCATCGCCGCGAGCGTGTCGGCCGTCTCGCCGGACTGCGTCATGGCGACGACGAGCTGTCCCTTTGTCACCATCGGCTCGCGGTAGCGGTACTCGCTGGGGATATCGATGTCGCACGGCACGCGGGCGAGACGTTCGATAAGGATCTTTCCGACGAGCGCGGCGTGACCCGCGGTGCCGCACCCGATGAGCGTGATGCGCGACAGGTCGTGCACGTACTCATCGGTCATCCGCACGTCCTTGTCGAAGATCACTCGGCCTGAGGTGCGCTCGACGCGGCCGAGGAGCGTGTCGTTGATCGCGCGCGGCTGCTCGTGGATCTCCTTGAGCATGAAGTGCTTGTAGCCGGACTTCGCAGCGGCGACCGCGTCCCAGGTCACGGTCTGTGGGGTCTTCGTGATCGGCGTTCCATCAACACGGAAGAAGTCGGCGCCGTCCTTCGTCACGACGGCGACATCGCCCGCCTCGAGGAAGACCACCTTGCGCGTGTGCTCGAGCAGCGCCGGCATATCGGAGGCGATGAAGTTCTCGCCCTCACCGAAGCCCACGATCACGCCACCCGCGCTCGCGATGCGGGCCGCGACGATCTTTCCTGGATCGCGAGACGACAGGAAGGCGAGCGCGGCGGCGCCTTCGAGCTGTGGCAGCACCGCGAGCGCCGCGACTTCGAGCGTGTGCCCTTTGCCAAGCTCCTCCTCGAGGAGATGCACCGCCACCTCGGTGTCCGTCTCGCTCGTGAACTTGTGCCCACGGGCGATGAGCGGTGCCTTGAGCTCCTCGAAGTTCTCGATGATCCCGTTGTGAATGACGGCGGTGACGCCGCCGCAATCGACGTGCGGGTGCGCGTTCTGTTCGTTCGGGCGGCCGTGCGTCGCCCAGCGGGTGTGGCCGATGCCGGTGTGGCCATGGGACGGATGCGCCGACACGACCGAGGCGAGGTTGTCGAGCTTGCCCTCCGCTCGCATCACGTCGAGTGCGCCGTTCTGCTGCACGGCGACGCCGGCCGAGTCGTACCCGCGGTACTCGAGGCGCCGCAGCCCGCCCATCAGGAGAGGCAGCGCCTCACGCGGACCGACGTATCCCACGATCCCGCACATCGCTAGATGAGCTCCTTCTGCGCGACCTCGGCCAGGCGCGTCGCCGTCGACGAGGCGACCGCGGCGTCCCGCGCTTCCACGGTGATCCGCAGCACCGGCTCCGTGCCCGAGGGCCGCACAAGCAGCCTACCCGTCGTGCCCAACGCATCCGTCGCCTCCTTGAGCGCGGCGACGAATTTCGTGCTCGACTCCCAGTCGGCTCGGCGCGCGGCCCTGACGTTCTTCGTCACTTGCGGCCAGCGTTCGATCTCCGCGGCCAGCTCGGCGAGCGCTCGTCCTTCCGCTCGGACGAGATGCATGACCTCGAGGGCGGTGAGGATCCCGTCACCCGTCGTGTGGTAATTCCGGAAGATCACATGGCCCGAAGGCTCACCCCCGAAGAGGGCGCCGGTGCGCTGCATCTCCTCCCAGACATAGCGGTCGCCGACCTTCGTGCGCACCAGGTCGATGCCATCGCGGGCCAGCGTCGCTTCGAGACCGCCGTTCGACATGACGGTCCCGACGACCATCTTGGGCTCGAGTTGACCGTGCCGCGCGAAATGCCGCGCGGCGAGCGCGAGAACGAAGTCCCCGTCGTGTACGGCGCCGCGCGCATCGACGGTCATGACCCGGTCGCCGTCGCCGTCGAAAGCGAAGCCGATGTCGGCCTTTCGTTCGACCACAGCGCGCTGCAACGCCTCGGGCTGCGTCGCGCCACAGCCGGCGTTGATGTTCGCTCCGTCGGGCGTGTCGAAGAGCGTCAACACCTCGGCGCCGGTCTGCGCGAAGACCGAGGGCGCCACTCGATACGTCGCGCCATTCGCGCAGTCCAGCACCACGCGGAGACCGTCGAGCTTCGGCGCGAGCGACACGAGGAAGTCCTCGTACTCCTTCACCAGGCCACGCGAGTCGCCGACAAGGCCGATGCCGCCCTCGGTCGGCCGCGGGAGCTCGTCGTCGCCGGTCATCGCCGCCTCGATCTCGTCCTCGGTCGCATCCGGCAGCTTCACGCCACCGTGGTCGAAGAACTTGATCCCGTTGTCCGGCGCGGGGTTGTGCGAGGCGCTGATCACGGCGCCAGCGACGAAGTCGCCCTTGCGCGCGAGGTACGCGAGGCCCGGCGTGGGGATGTGGCCCACCAGGCGGACCTCCATCCCGACCGAGCACAGACCCGCGGCGAGCGCGCTCTCGAGCATTCGTCCACTGCGTCGCGTGTCGCGTCCGACCACGACGCGGTGGCCGGGCCCACCCAGCACATGTCCCGCTGCGCGACCCAGCCGGAGGGAAAGCTCAGGTGTGAGGTCCTTGTTCGCGACCCCGCGGATGCCGTCCGTGCCAAAGAGCCGACTCACTTGGGACGTATCGTGACTGTGACCCTGGCGGGCTGCACCGTCTGCACGTTGACACCTGATGGCACGCGGACGGCCACGTCGATCGTGTACGTGCCGGGCGCGCGTCCAGTTACGTCGATCGACGCGACGACCTGCTCGGGCGGCAAGCTGGCGAGCGTCGGCACCGGGCCCGAAAGGAGCACGCCGACGCTCGTCTGGTCGAGGTCCGCCGCCTGTGTCGCTGCCAGTCCGGCGACCACGACCGCCGTGCTGAACACGCGCGTGCCGGTGAGCGGCTGCACCGTCACCGTCACCGACACGTCCGTCGGCTTGAGCAGCGTCACGCCGGTCGGGAGCGACAGCTTGACGCTCAGCGTCCTCGTGGCGCTCAGGTCACCGATCTCGATCGGAAGGGTCTCGATGCGATCGAGCGTCGAGAGCACCTGCTCGTCGCCCCGCACGGTCACCGCGAACGGATCCATCGCGACACCGACGACCCAGTAGCCCGGAGCGACGACGCCGCGGAGGGCGAAGACCACGGGGACCGTCCGCGTCGTCGCGGTCGGCAGCACCGGCACCTTCACGACGACGACAGCGGGCTCGACCTGAAGTCCGTCGATGGCGACACCGGCGGCATCGACGGGTATCGCAGGCGTGCTGGTCTCGATGTCGGTCTGCGCGTCGCCGAAGCGCACCGTCGCGAGCACTGCGGTGATCCGCCCGATGTCCGTCTCCGGCCCGGTCACCCTCACCTCCGTCGGCGACACCGCCGCATCGCCAGCACGCGCGCCGGCCGGCGGTTCGTTCGCGAAACGGGGTTGCACGAGCAGCACGCGCGAGATGAGCCGCTCGACACGAACAGAGACGGTGGCGGGAGAGACATCGACTACCTCGACGCCGTCCTTCGCGACGGTGACCGTCACCCGCGCGTCCTGCGGATCGGTCTGTCCGAGGCTGAGCGACTTCACATCGAACGTCGCGCGCAGCTCCGAGAGTGCGACTCGGTCCGCGACACCCGGCGCGCCGCGCAGGGTCACGCCAACGTCACCGAGCGAGCCACGCAGTACGTACCCAGAGGGATTCTCCGGACGTTCGACCGGGATGCGACCGTCGAACTGCACCGTGACGGGCTGCGGTGTCGCGTTCTGCGTAATGGCGACCCAGAAGACGACGGCGATGACGACCGCCACGGCCTTGAGCGGGAAGTCGTGCGTCACGAGCCGCCGGACGTCGACGCGTCGGCGCAGCCAGGCGGGACTCAGGCCCTGGACCGCGCGCACGACTAGGACGCCTTGCTGCGGAAGGGCAGCGGCTGGATGCGGCTACGGAGCAGGGACGTCAGCACGCGGCGCAAGCGCTCCTCGTCGAGGCCGCCGATCATGCGGCCGTTCGAGGCGATCGAGATCGCCTGCGTCTCCTCGGAGACGACGACCACGACCGCATCCGTCTGTGAGCTCACCGACAGCGCCGCGCGGTGACGCATGCCATAGCGGTGCGCCGCGCGCTCCGGTGTCTCCTCTAGCGGCAGCAGGCACGCGGCGGCAAGGATGAGACCACCGCGAACGATGACCGCACCGTCATGGAGCGGCGAGCGCGTCATGAAGATCGATCCAAGCAGCTCGGCGGTGAGCTTGGCGTGGATCGGAACGCCCGTCTCGCTGTAGTCCTGCAGGCCGGTGCTGCGTTCGACGACGATCAGGGCGCCGTGCCGCGCCTCCGCGATGAGCAGCGCCGCGCGCACGAGCTCATCGACGACGTGATCGACCTCCTCGTCGGGTTGCTGCACCAGAAGGCGGTTGAGCGGGCCGAGCTGTCCAAGCTGCCCGAGCGCGCGCCGGAGCTCGGGCTGGAACACGATCAACAGTGCGAACACCGCGAATGCGAACACCGCTGAGAGCACGAACTTCGTGAGCTCGAGCTTGAGGAGGACCGCGAGCCCATAGATCCCGACGAGGACGAGCACGCCGAGCAGCAGTTGCACCGCACGCGTGCCGCGGATGAGGACGAGCACGTAGTAGATGAAGACGGCGACGATGAGGACATCGAGAACGTTGTTCCAGCCGCAGCACTGTCCGTTGAAGACCTTCTGCAGCTGCTCATTCAGAAAGTCCATCTAATCCGCCAGCGCCAGCTGCTCGACCTCCGCAGCAAGGTCCTCCCGCCCGTCGAGACGAAGTGCCTGCACGAGGAGCTGGCACTTCGCTTTCGCGACGTCACGCTTGCCGAGGGTTCGCACGACATCCACGAGGAGGCGCTGCGCGTCGTGATCCGCCACCCCGCTCGAGATGAGCTGCAGCAACAGATCGGACGCCGCGTCGTTCCGCCCGTCCGCGATGTAGCGGCGCGCCGCCTCGAGCGCGGCGTCTCCACCACGCGGGTCCTTCTTGGCGAGATAGCGCGCCGCGTTCGCTTCCACCGCTTGTGAATCGGCATCGTCGGCGGCGGGCTGTTCGCCATCGCTGTCACCGAGCGTCACCGCCTGCGGATCGCTCGAGTCGGACGTCCACGGATCCGACCACGACGAGGTTTTCGCGACCGGCGCGGCGTCGGATTGCACAAGCTTCGGCGCTGGCACCGGCTCGGACTTCGCGGGGTCGCGCCCTGATGGCTGCGACGACTGCGACGGAAGGGCGGCCTCCTGGGGCAGCTGAGTCGCACCGAACGCCGAGCGCATGAGCTCCTCGCGATCTTTTTCAGCGGCTTTCGTTTTCTTCGGCTGCGCTTCGGCCGGGCGCGACGCCACCGGAGCAGGCGCAGGAGCAGGAGCGGGCGCGGGTGCCGGCGCGGCTTCACTCGCCGGCGGCTCGGGCACATCCATCCCGAGCTTGCGCGCGAGCCGCACGAGCTCGCGCGACTCCGGATTCCGTTCGAGCGCGAACTGCGCCTCGAGACGCGCGCGCTCCTTCGCTCCGAGGAGAAGCGCTGATTCGATGTAGCGCACGTACTCCGAGGCCGAGGTGCCTGGCTCGCCCGCGAGCATGAGCGCCGCTGCGAGACGACGATGCGCCGTGAGATCCTGCGGATCGAGTGCGGTCGCGTCGCGATAGAGACCGATCGCACTGGCGCGCTGACCAGCCTTCGCGACGGCGGCACCGCCGTCGAGGAGCATGCGCAGCGCCGCGGGCCGGTCCTCCTGCTCGATGAGCACTTTCGCGAGGCCGCGATATCCGCCGTCGGCCGCTGGGAAACGTGTGAGCAGATAGCGGAATTGCTCTTCCGCCTGGCGCAGCCGACCGGCTTGGAGGCTCTTCAGACCGGATGCCAGCGCGACCTTGTAGTTGAAATCGGACGAGCGTGTGCTCACTGCACCCTTAGTGTGCGCTGGGGGGCAGCGCCGCCGCTAGCGCTTGGTGAACTGAGGCGCCTTGCGCGCCCGCTTGAGACCCGGCTTCTTCCGCTCCTTGGCGCGAGGATCTCTCGTCAGGAGCCCGGCCTTGCGGAGGGCCGGCCCGAGCTCCTTGTCCATCTGCTGGAGCGCGCGGGCGATCCCGTGGGCGATCGCGCCGATCTGGCCGGTCACGCCGCCGCCTTCCACCTTGATCATGGCGTTGAAGCGGCGCGCGGTGTTGGTAACGGTGAATGGGAGGGTCGCGCGGTCGGTGGCACCGTCACGGCCGAAGTAGTCGTCCAGCGCCTTGCCGTTCACGACGACGGTGCCCTCTCCGGGCACGAGGCGCACGCGCGCGATCGACGTCTTTCGACGGCCGGTCCCCTGGAAATACGGTGCTGACTTCATCGCGCTGTGGCCTCCTTCAGCTCGGTCGGACGCTGGGCGGCGTGCGGATGCTCGGCACCCGCGTACACGTGGAGCTTGCGGATCATCTGCTCCCCCAGCCGGTTCTGCGGCAGCATCCCGCGAACGGCACGCCGGATGACCTCCTCAGGACGCCGAGCGAGAAGCCGCTCGAGACTCTCGGTGCGCATACCGCCCGGATAGCCGGAGTGCCGGACGTACTGCTTCGCCTGGAGCTTGCGTCCGGTCACCTTGATCTTGGAGGCGTTCAGGACGATCACCGGATCGCCGGTGTCGATGTGTGTCGAGAACGTGGCGCGGTGCTTTCCCCGAAGCATCGTCGCGATGCGCGTCGCGAGACGACCGAGGGTCGCCCCGTCGGCATCGACGACTCGCCACTCGCGCTTTATGTCTGCGGTCTTCACCGCGTATGTCTTCGTCATCATTCCCAGTTCTCGCTTCCGTCCTGTCGTCTTCGTTCGCCACCATACCGGACCGCCACCAGGCACAGGCCCTTCGCCGGCGCGCTCGGCCCCGCAAGTGCGCGGTCCCTGGCCGCGAGCACTTCCGCGAAGCGCTCGACCGTGAGCTTGCCGCGACCGACCCACAGCAGTGTCCCCACGATCCCGCGGACCATTCCGCGGAGGAATGCGTCCGACTCGATCTCGAAGCGGAGCACGCTTCCCTCGGAGATCCACTCGGCGCGCTTCACCGTGCGTTCGCCCGACTCACCCGCCGCGAACGCCGCGAAGTCGTGACGTCCGATCAGGTGGGCCGCCGCCGCGCGCATCGCCGCCACGTCGAGCTCGGCCGGATGCCAGTGCTCGCGCCGCGTCCAGAGCGGGTCACGCACCGCTGCGTTGCGGATCCGATATTCATATGTGCGTCCCGTCGCCGAGAACCTCGCGTGGAACGAATCCTCCGCGGGCTCCAGGCTCGAGATCGCGATGTCCTCGGGGAGAAGGGCGTTGACCCCTCTCTCCAGCTCCTCTGACGCGAGACCGCTCGTCGTTCGAAGATCGATGACCTGTCCGCTGGCGTGCACTCCCGCGTCGGTCCGGCCCGCACCGGTGATCCGCACCGGCTCCCCGCAGATCACCGCGAGGACGCGTTCGAGCTC
>Ga0065715_10089207_pt1 | contig 12564 bp, 10 predicted proteins | sample MisBulReplicate1_FD_59102 | JGI IMG/M metagenome (GOLD analysis project Ga0065715, IMG submission 59102) | Miscanthus rhizosphere microbial communities from Kellogg Biological Station, MSU, sample Bulk Soil Replicate 1 : eDNA_1 v2 (version 2) | ecosystem: Host-associated > Plants > Roots >...
AAGGTTTAATTGCTCGAAAATCTTTTTGGCTTTTGATGCTCCTATGACTTGGGCTAATTCACTATAATGAGCTTCTTTCATTCGCTTGAATGATTTGAAGTGCTGGAGTATTTTTTTCTGTGTTTCAGGTCCTACACCATCTAATGAAGCAAACTGAGACTTCACCATTGTATCCGCACTTCTCTTTAAGCGATGAAATGTTATTGCAAATCGATGTGTCTCATCCCGAATTTGTTGAATGAGTTTTAATGTTTCAGACTTTTTGTCCAAGTACAATGGATCGTTGTCGCCGGGGAAGAAAAGTTCTTCCAAGTTTTTAGCTATGCTTATGATAGGTATCTGCCCATATATTCCAAGATCTTTTAATGCTTGACAAGCAAAGGAAAGCTGCCCTTTGCCACCATCAATAATAATTAAGTTAGGGAAGGCTATAGCCTCTTCCTGCATGCGTTTATAGCGTCTATGGACGATTTCATACATCGATGCAAAATCATTAGGACCTTCAACGGTTTTGATATTAAAATGCCTGTAATCCTTTTTTGACGGTCTGCCATTCTTGTAGCATACCATAGCTGCAACCGGGTTTGTACCTTGAATATTTGAGTTGTCAAAACACTCAATATGTAATGGGAGATCTTTTAACGACAAGTCGGCTTGCATTGATTTTAATACGCGCAATTCCGGCTTCTCCTTTTTATTTTCATCGTATCGGGTAAGGGTATGCCATGCATTTTTTAGAGACAAGTCTATTAGCTTTTTCTTATCGCCTCTTTGCGGCACGCTGACTTTGCAGTAATTGGAGAGTATTGGTAATTCAATGTTGCAGATAATTTCTTTACTTGAATCCCAACCCTGTTCGTGAATCATAAACAAGGCATGCATCAGCAACTCTTCATCCGTCTCTTCAAGCACGGCCTTTAGCTCTATTGTCCTTGTTTTGGTAATTGATCCATGAACAATGCTCATAAAGTTTACAGCGGCTCTATGATCTCTTTTTACGAATGAGTATACTTCTAAATTATTTATATCTGGATTTACAATCAAGCTACTTTTTTCTAAGCCTGAGACAGAATCTAATCGCTCTTTTAGGAAGTGTGCTTTCTCGAATTGCATTTCAGATGCTGCCTGATGCATCTTTTCGTGATAGTATTTTTTCACTGAAGTGAAATTGCCTTTTAAAATATTACGCACCTGAGCAATAGCTGTGTCATATTCTTCCATGCTTTGTTTTCCTTCACATGGGCCTTTACAGTTTCCAATATGATACTCTAAACAAACCTTGAATTTTCCAGCATTGATATTTTTAGCAGACAAGTTTAGCTCACAAGTGCGAATGAAAAAAGTTTTTCTCAGAGACTCAACTAATGCAACCATGGCGCGCCCACTGGTATATGGGCCGAAGAATTCTCCATTCTTTTTTTCAATTTTCCTTGTAGTTATTAATGTTGGAAAATCAACCGATGTAAGACAAATGAAGGGGTAGGTCTTGTCATCACGAAGGAGTACATTGTATTTAGGTTTGTTTTCCTTGATTAAATTATTCTCTAAGAGCAGGGCTTCGTATTCAGAATTAACTAACGTGTATTCTGCATGGTGGATTTTGCGCACCATGCTACGTGTTTTTTGATCTAGATTTTTTTTATTAGTAAAATAGTTTGCTACTCTTTTACGAAGGCTTTTGGCTTTCCCTACATAAATCAATTCTTGTTCGTGAGAATAAAATTTATATACACCAGGGGATAATGGCAATTCATTTAATAAAGCACGTATCGACTCTTTATCTAACATAATCACACGCGATTAAAAGTCTGGGATTACCTGTTTTTTTATTGTTGGGTTTGTGTTACCAGCATTTGAATGAATCATACTAGAATCATTTTTCGCTTTCTTACAATTGATTTCTACACTCAACGGTTTAGAAGGCATTGGAAAACGTTCTTTAATAATTCCACTTTTCGTGTCATTGTATAAGCTATTCATAAATATGGCCCAAATAGGCATTGCCATTCTTGCACCTTGGCCATCATTCATACTTCTAAAGTGAATGCTTCTATCGTCACCACCAACCCATACTCCTGTTGTCAGTTGTGTAGTAATACCAACAAACCATCCATCAGAATAATTTTGAGTTGTACCGGTTTTTCCGCCAATTTCTGCACCATTCCATAAGAGACCATATTTATTTAATCCCAATGCTGTTCCACCTTTTTCTTCTGTGGCACCTTTCAACATATGTACCATCAGGTACGCAGTTTCTTCGCTTAGCGCCTCTCTCTTTTTAGGAACAAACTCTTGAAGAATGTTCCCATTTTTATCTTCAATTCGGGTAATAAATAATGGTTCTGTCCATACACCTTGATTCACGAATGTGCTATAGGCACCCACCATGTCATATAAGGACACATCGAATACACCAAGACATAGTGCAGGGACAGCCTCGAGCGGCGTTGTTATGCCCATTCTTTGTGCGTATGTCACAACAGTCTGCGGCCCAACTTTTTTTATAAGATTGGCAGTAATACTATTGATGGAGTTTGCCATGGCTTTCCGAATGCTAAACATTTCTCCGCTGTAAACACCATCGCTATTTTGTGGAGTCCATGTTTCATTATCAACCCCTGTTTCAAATGTTACTGGCAGATCCGGTAGTTCATAGCAAGGACTATAGCCTAGATCAATGGCTGTTGTATATACAAATGGCTTGAACGTAGATCCCGGTTGTCTTGTCCCTTGTTTTACATGGTCGTATTGAAAGTGTTTATGGTCGATTCCTCCAACCCAAGCTTTTATATAGCCTGTGTGTGGGTCCATTGATAGCATGCCTGCATGAAGAAAATGTTTATAATAACGAATCGAATCCATTGGACTTAGCATCGTGTCAATTTCACCTTTCCAGCTAAAAATACGCATAGGCAATTTACGATTCATCGCTTCCCAAACCTTAACAGTATCGCCTTCATAGATGTCTTTATACATCTTCCAACGGTCAGTTGTTTTTGCTACACGTTCAATGAAGTAAGGAATTTCATTCAATTCCTCATCTCGCCATGGCGTCTGTTTCTTCCAGTAAGCAAAGAATTTGCGTTGAAGGTAAGACATATGCTCTGCAACAGCAGCTTCAGCATGTGCTTGAATTTTTGAATCGATGGTGGTGTATATTTTAATTCCATCTTCATATAAATCGATGTTGCGATTGTTGCACCAACGCAATAAGTATCTTGTTATATAGCTTCTGAAATATGTTGCAGAGCCTTTGTTGTGACTTTCTACTTCGTATTTCAATCCAATAGGCAGGCCAGCCAATTCTGTTTGTTGAGCCTTACTGATGTATGAATATTTTTCTAATTGTTCTAATACAGTATTTCTTCTTGTAAGCGCATTGTCCGGATTGTAAATAGGACTATAGTATGTAGGTGCTTTTAAAAGTCCCACAAGAAGAGACGCTTGATTTATAGTGAGACTGTCTTGAGGAATACTAAAAAAGGTTTGAGCCGCAGTGGCAATACCAAATGAGTTGCTACCGAAATCAACCGTGTTTAAATACAAGGTGATGATTTCTTTTTTTGTATAAGACCGTTCAATTTGAACGGCTGTAATCCATTCTTTTGTTTTATTAATTATTAACCGGAGTTTGTTGTTTGATTTGGATAAACTGCCTTCGTATTTCTCACCTCTGGTTTTAAATAAATTTTTGGAAAGCTGTTGTGATATGGTGCTCGAACCACGCTTATCACCTTTTAGTAAATACCATAAAATAGCAAAGCTTCCTTGCAGATCAATGCCTGAATGTTTTTCAAATCGAATATCTTCTGTTGCAACTAGTGCATTAATTAGATTAGGCGATATATCTTCGTATGCAATGTTTGTTCTATTTTCTCTATAGTATTTACCGATGATGATGCCATCGGAAGTATATAATTCGGATGACAAATTCGTTTTGGGATTTTCCAGTGTCTCGAGATTTGGCATAGGCCCAAACCAGTTTCCGGTATTAGACGAAACCATAAAAAACCATAGCCAAATAAAGGCGCCGCCTAAAACAGATCCAATCCAAATGAGTGCAATTGTTATACGGATAATTTTATTTTTCATTCGGTTATAATATTTCAATAAATTATTTGACGTTACTTTTGCTCTTGAGGGGTAACAGAAGGCACATTCAAGTCAGGAACGGCATTACTATCTACAGCACCAGGTTGCAGATCTTTTTCTTGTAGAACTTCTTCGGGCTGTTCTTTTTTACTTGCTTCTGCCGCTTGTTTTTCAATTGCTTTCGACAAATCATTTACCACAGGCAGCAATGTGCTTTCAGGGAATTGCTCAACGAACGCTTTAATTTCTTGTTGCGTCTTCTCTGCAGGCTCTCCAGATTTGATCTTGCAAACTATTTTAATATACGTTAGTTTGTCTAATATATCACTATCGGGATATTTTTCAATAATAACGGATGCCAATGAATCAGCTGTATTGAATTTGTTGTTTTTGTATAATTCATATACAGCTCTATACTCAGCCTCAGCATATTTATTGGCAATTTTTGTATCCCTGTAATAATTAGGATTACGAATAAGTTTTGAATAAATAGAATTAGGGTGTTTTGTAAACAATAAGTCTTTATAGTAATCCGCTTTTTTTGTATCCTTTCTTTCTTTGTATATCAAATATAAATTATAGAATACCTCAGGTTCATATAGCGTTTCAGGATAGCGCTCTAATAATTTATTATATGTCCGAATAGCACGATCTTTTTCATCTAATTTAAAGTTGTAAATATTGGCTACTTGAAAAAGCGCATCTTCTATTTTCTTATTCGCTTCAGCTTTTTGCTTTGCTGTATAAGGGATATCTACAAAGTATTTTTTTCGATCAATTTTCAGTGTTGGTATGTCACTTTTTTCACGCTCAGCAATTTTGCTGGTGTCAGCTTTTGCTTTGGAAGTGTCGGATGCAGCATCGGCTTCAAAGTCTATAATAGTTTCCTTCTTTGATCGACGCCAATGATCCTGCAACTTTCGTGTCCCCCATTTTCGTGTAAATTCTAATTGTCCATTTTGTACTGCAGTAGCATTGGAGAAATACCAGCTTTTAGCATTTGGGTCATTATTGGTTATTGCAGCAGCAGGTTCGTCAGTATCATTGGCAGCATTTTCTTTTTGTTTTTTTAAGGCTAATTGTTTGGCCTTATATGCAGCTTGCTCCGTTGAAATGATTGAATCAATTAAGTTGTTTAATGCTATGGTGTCTAATTTCGCAACGGCTAGTAAACTATCTTGACGCTTTATTATATTGATATGTTTAACAAACTCATCCAAGACTTTTTCGCGTTTAGAGATAAGAGGATAACGTTTATCTTTCTTGTTAAATGTTGCAGCTGTACTATCATAATAAGCTGCAGCATTTTCATAATCTTCTAAGTCATCGTAGTATATTTCTGCAAGTTTTAAATATGTAAAACCTTTTTGATATCCTCCGGATTTACTTGCTTGAGACGATTTTTTTAAATATTCAATAGCCTTACTTTTGTTGTTCTGTTTGTATTCAAACAGAGCCATTTCGTAGTATATCTTATCTTTATATTCTTCGTTTTTAGGATCCTTTAAAAGCTTTGCATAATATTTATTCAATTTCTTTTTAGAGGCTTCATCGTTAATATCTGTTACCTGGTACAAATTCAATCTTGAAACGAACAACATTTCATAAGGAGGATTTGATTTTACAACCTTGTGGTAATTTTTATAAGCTAAGGTGTCGTTCCCGTTCAGCTGATAGATTTGACCAAGAATAAAATACATACGAGAGCGAATGTCTCTTTTCTGCTGAAGCGGAGCTGCCTCTTCAAGCAATGGAATCATTTCATCATAGCGTTCGAATATTCTCAAATATTCTGCTTTGGTAACATTATAGAGCGCTTTGTTTTTAACCGTCAGAGTTTGTTTTTCGATATGATCCGAAACGGTCTTCGCATTGTCATATTGATTAGCCGCGATGTATGCACGCATTAAATAAATCAGACCTTCGATTTTGTCATCGTCGTCTTTTCCATTCGCATTCATGTATTTGTATGTATCCATGCCCATTTTAAATTGGCCTTTATACATGCGGCATCTACCAACTAAAATATAGCTATCGTCAACATAAACGCTGTTCTTGTGTCTTCGGATTGGTATTGAAGCTTTTTTAATGATATCATCCAGTTGTGAAGCCAGGCCCTTTGTTTTATTGGTATCAAGAGGAGGGATTGGATGTAGAATGACATTGTAATTGTCTTCCTTTAATTCGTAAACTTTCACCTCGACAAGCTTCATGCGTTCTCTCGCTAAAAAAAACGGATTGTCTCGTGCAAGTAAGTTGTGATATGTGCGGGCCACAAATGAGTTGCTTTCCTGGCTACATGAAACAGACATTACTCCAACAGCAATTAAGAGTAAAAAAAAAGTAAAGAGTGTTGAACCGCGTTGTTTATTTGTATTCATTTATTCAAAGATAGTAAAACATAGAAGTTTTAACAGATACATTAGAACGATTTTGATAAAAATAGATTGTGTAGAAAAACCTTTCTCTGCGGTTAATTATGTATTACCTTTGCGTTATGAAAAGCGAACAGGATAAGCCGCAAAAATCCTCATTAACGGGATTCTCCAAATATTCTGCCATAGGATTTCAAATGATAGCAACAATATGCGTATTTGGCGCCATTGGATGGTGGTTAGACGATTATTTTGATGTAAAAGGAAAGCTGAATACTGTCTTTTTTATGCTTTTTGGAGTGATTGGGAGTATTACAAAGTTTATAATAGATGTTATCAATGAACAAAAACGAGGAGAGTAGCTCAATTTTATCAAACTTCTGGTTTGGTTATACAATCTTGCTAATTCTGACATCGGGTATTGCAATTGCACTTACGTACGTAAAACCAGAGTTTCTAAGTAGTCACTTTTGGACGATACAAGGGTTTTTTGGTGTTATTTCAATTCTTTCGCACGTTATTGCAAATTTGGGCTTAAAAAGTAGGGAAGAATTCCATACTTTTTACTTAGGATCGATGGCTGTGAGGTTTATTTTCTCTTTGTTTTTCATCCTGTTCAGCATGGTTTATCTATCAGGTAATAAGATAACTTACGTAGCGAATTTTTTTATTCTCTACATTCTATATGCTTCATTTGAAATTTATCACTTATTGCGTAACTTGCGCGCCGATTCAAAGAGAAATGGCAACTAAAATCAACAAATTACTACTATTAATTCTGCTATCTGTTCTGTCAATAGCGGGGTTTGCGTCATCTGATGCACATACTGTACAGGAAGAAGATTTAGACCAAGAGTCTGTTTTCAACCCGGGAGAAATGATTATGCACCATATTGGAGACTCGCATGAGTGGCATTTTTTCAGTACAACAGCATTTCATGGAACAATACCACTTCCTATTATAGTTTATTCTGCAGAAAAAGGATTCTCCGTTTTCTCTTCAGCAAAATTAACGCATCATGGAGCTTATGATGGGTATAAAATTCATCACGAAAGAATCTTTGCTGTAGATGCAGCAGGTAATGAAAATACAGCCGTTAAAGTTTACGACTTATCTATTACTAAAAATGTAGCTTCTTTAATGATCAGCGCAATTTTATTGGTACTAGTATTCACTGCGGTAGCTAAGGGATATGTTAAGAATAAAGGTAAAGCTCCTTCAGGCGTTCAATCTTTCTTCGAACCTATTGTTGCATATGTACGTGATGAAATAGCTCTTAAAATGATTGGTCCCAAATACGAGCGCTTCATGCCGTATCTATTGACAATCTTTTTCTTTATCTGGTTTAACAACCTTTTAGGTTTAATGCCAGGCGGAGCAAACTTAACTGGAAATATTGCAGTAACATTGATGTTAGCAATAACAACATTCGTTATTACTACAATCAATGGTAACGGGTATTATTGGAAACACGTATTGTGGACTCCAGGTGTTCCGCTTCCTTTAAGAATTATTATTATGCCAATCGAAATCATTGGTATGATCACAAAGCCATTCTCATTAATGATACGTTTGTTTGCAAACATTACAGCAGGCCACATTATCATTTTAAGTTTCATCGGTTTGATATTCTTATTTAAGAGTATTTATATCGCACCATTAAGCGTAGGTTTCGGTTTGTTCATGACATTCCTGGAATTGTTTGTTGCGCTTATTCAAGCGTTCGTATTCACATTATTAACGGCAATGTACTTCGGCTCTGCAGTTGAAGAACATGCACACGATGATGTCGATCACGGACATTAATATTCACTTGTTTTCATTCAATAATAAATAAATACAACTATGTTAAATTCAATTTTATTAGATGGTCTTGCATTAGCAGGTGCTGGTATCGGCGCAGGTGTTGCAGCATTAGCGGCAGGTTTAGGTATCGGTCGTATCGGTAGCAGCGCAGTAGAATCTATTGCACGTCAACCATCTGAGAGTGGAAAAATTCAAACTGCGATGTTGATTGCAGCTGCACTTATTGAAGGTGTTGCTCTTTTCGGTGTAGTAGTTTGTCTATTGATCGCTCTAGCGTAATTGCTTAGAAGTATATTCCGTTGACATTAGGTCTCGGAATATACTTTCTTTATTGAAACATCATTATTTACAACATATATGGCTTTATTAAGTTTAATCACACCCGACTTAGGTCTTTTCTTTTGGCAAACAGTAATCTTCTTGGTTACATTGTTCTTATTGTCAAAGTTTGCTTGGGGTCCAATCATGAGCGCAATGAAAGAGCGCGAAGATTCAATCACTGATGCATTATCTGCTGCAGACAAAGCACGTGCGGATATTGAAAAATTGCAAGCTACGAATGAAGCATTATTAGTAGAAGCTAGAGCAGAACGCGATCGCATTCTTGCTGAAGCACAAAAAAATGCAACTGCACTGATGGAAGAAGCTCGTGTTAAAGCATCAACAGAAGGCACTCGTTTGATTGAAGCTGCTCGCATTTCTATTCAAACTGAAAAGAATGTAGCATTGAATGAAGTTAAAAATTACACTGCAACGTTAGCTTTAGATATTGCTGAAAAAATTCTTCGTAAAGAATTAAGCAATTCAGATGAGCAACGCAAATTGGTTAACGAATACATCAAAGAAGTTAACCTGAACTAGTACGCATCATGAAAGAAACGAGAGTAGCATATCGATATGCAAAATCGCTGGTAGATCTTGCAGCGGAAAAAGGAGTATTGGATCAGGCGAATAATGACATGAAAGGAATTGAATCTGTGTTCAAGCAGAATCATGAATTGGTGGCTGTTATGAAGAATCCAATTATTCAGGGTGATAAAAAAGCTGCAATTTTACGTGCATTATTTGAAAGTAAAGTAAGTCCATTTACAATGTCTTTATTGGCATTGCTTACTAAAAAACATAGAGAAAATGTTGTGTTTGAGATCTCTTCTGAGTTTCAAAAACAATATAGAGAGAAGTTGGGAATTAAAATTGTGGAAGTGACTACTACACATCCAATCAACGATGAACAACGCGCTAATTTCAAATCAATCATGGCTTCTAAAGCAAGCAAAGTTGAATTGATTGAAAAATTAGATGAATCAATATTGGGAGGTTTTGTTTTAAGAATGGACGATTTACAAGTTGATGAAACTGTTCGTACAAAACTGCACTCGATTAAGAATAAATTTACACAACAAGTTATAAATTACTAAGTATTATCATATATGCTAGACGTTAGACCAGATGAGGTATCTGCAGTATTAAGACAGCAGTTATCCAATTCCTTAACCGAAGCTCAATTAGAAGAAGTAGGTACAGTTCTTCAAGTGGGTGATGGTGTTGCTCGTATTTACGGCCTTACAAAGGCTCAAGCTGGAGAATTATTAGAATTCGAAGGTGGCTTAAAAGGAATGGTATTGAACCTTGAAGAAGACAATGTTGGTGCCGTTTTATTAGGTGAATATAGTGCTATCAAAGAAGGTTCTACTGTAAAAAGAACGAAACAAATTGCATTCGTAAATGTTGGCGAAGGCATGTTGGGTCGTGTAGTAAACACACTTGGTAATCCAATTGATGGTAAAGGCCCAATCACTGGTGAATTATATAAAATGCCGATGGAACGTAAAGCTCCAGGTGTTATTTATCGTCAGCCGGTAACTGAACCTTTGCAAACTGGTATCAAAGCAATCGATGCGATGATTCCAATCGGTCGTGGACAACGTGAGTTAATCATCGGTGACCGTCAGACTGGTAAAACGACAGTTGCTTTAGATGCAATTATCAATCAAAAAGAATTTTACGATAGAGGCGAGCCTGTATTCTGTATTTATGTAGCATGTGGTCAAAAAGCATCTACTATTGCAAGTATCGTTGGTACTCTTGAAAAATATGGTGCAATGGCTTATACAGTAGTAGTTGCTGCTACTGCATCTGATCCAGCTCCAATGCAATATTTCGCTCCGTTCACAGGTGCAGCAGTTGGTGAGTACTTCCGTGATACTGGTCGTCCGGCATTAGTTGTTTATGATGACTTGTCTAAGCAAGCAGTTGCTTACCGTGAGGTTTCTCTTTTATTAAGAAGACCACCAGGACGTGAAGCATATCCAGGAGATGTATTCTACCTACACAGCCGTTTATTAGAAAGAGCTGCAAAAATCAACAAGTCTGATGCAATTGCAGCAGCTATGAATGATTTACCAGATTCTTTAAAAGGTGTTGTTAAAGGTGGTGGTTCATTAACTGCATTACCAATCATTGAAACACAAGCGGGTGACGTTTCTGCATATATCCCTACAAACGTAATCTCAATTACGGATGGTCAGATATTCTTAGAAATCAACTTATTTAACTCTGGTGTTCGTCCGGCTATCAACGTAGGTATCTCTGTATCTCGTGTAGGTGGTAACGCACAGATTAAATCAATGAAAAAAGTAGCTGGTACATTGAAGTTAGATCAAGCACAATTCAGAGAATTGGAAGCATTTGCTAAGTTTGGTTCTGATTTAGATGCATCTACTAAATTGACAATCGAACGTGGTAGAAGAAACCTTGAAATCTTAAAACAAGCTGCTTTCTCTCCAGTAGCTGTTGAAGAGCAAGTAGCAACAATTTATGTTTCTACAAACGGTTTCATGGATAGCGTATTGGTTAACAAAGTACGTGACTTCGAAAAAGAGTTCTTGACTACATTGAGAACATCTTACAAAGACACGTTAAAAGAAATCAAGTCTGGTAAAATAGACGACGCGATTACTGAAGTATTGAAAAAAGTAGCAAAAGAAGTTGCTGTTAAATATTCTAAATAATTTATGCCTAGCTTAAAAGAGGTACGCAACCGGATAACTTCTGTAAATTCTACGCAGCAGATCACAAAGGCCATGAAAATGGTATCTGCTGCTAAATTGAGAAGAGCTCAAGATAGAGCAATGAAGATTCGTCCGTATGCTGAAAAGTTAAACGGTATTCTACAGAACATTACTGCATCTCTTGAAGATGCTGCAGATAATGTGTATGCAGAAGAAAGAGAAATCAAAAAGGCTTTGGTTGTTGTTGTAACATCTGACAGAGGCTTGGCTGGTGCGTTTAATTCAAATATCATAAAGGCTGCAGTTGCGTTTGTAGAAGAAAAGTATCCGGTACTTATGGCTGATAAAAAGGTTGACTTTTTATGCATCGGTAAAAAAGGAGCTGAAGCAATTACAAAACGTGGCGACAATACAAATTTAGATTATCAAGGGTTATTCTTGAATTTAAATTTTGAAACTGCAAGAGTAGCATCTGAATATATTATGAAAGCATTCTTAGACGGCCAATATGATCGCGTAGAAGTTATTTATAATGAATTCAAAAATGTTGCTATGCAGATTATTCGCACAGAGCAATTTTTGCCAATTAAAAGTCAAGATTTGTCGACTGTAACAAAAGCAGATACAGAAATTGATTTTATATTTGAGCCTTCAAAAGTAGAGATCGTAAAAGAATTAATACCTAAATCATTAAAGGTTCAATTCTATAAGTATTTACTTGAATCAAATGCTTCTGAACATGGCGCTCGTATGACTGCAATGGACAAGGCAACTGAGAATGCGAAGGAAATGTTGAAAGCGCTGAAGTTAACGTACAACCGTTCTCGTCAGGCTGCGATTACAAAAGAAATCTTAGAAATTGTTGGTGGTGCAGAAGCATTGAGCAACTAATATCTAATAATATACTTTAACGAATGGTCCCGATAGATATCGGGACCATTCGTTTTTTATAGGCACATGGTAAAATATATCCTATATCTTCATTTATGGCTTGCAGTGATTGCGTTGCTTCTAACACTGGAGTGTGTGCTGTTTTTTTCAATTCCATTAGCATATTATCCTTTCGCTTGTTTCTCTGCCACTGCTACACTATTTGCATATAATGCACATACGTTGTTTGCGCTGCATTCTAAAAAGAAAACAACGGAACTAACCAGCTGGGCAAGCAAACATTATTCAATAGTAGTCTGTACGACTCTGGCAGGGCTTGTGGGAAGTCTTTATATAGGTATTCAATATTTTTCTTTGGCGCAGTGGAGTGTATTGGTTGTAGGCGCCG
>Ga0065715_10000662_pt1 | contig 12551 bp, 10 predicted proteins | sample MisBulReplicate1_FD_59102 | JGI IMG/M metagenome (GOLD analysis project Ga0065715, IMG submission 59102) | Miscanthus rhizosphere microbial communities from Kellogg Biological Station, MSU, sample Bulk Soil Replicate 1 : eDNA_1 v2 (version 2) | ecosystem: Host-associated > Plants > Roots >...
CGCCATCCTGAGCGGCGGCTGTCGCGAGGCCGAAGTCGAGCACCTTCACGACGCCGGCGCTCGTCAGCTTGATGTTGGCCGGTTTGAGATCGCGGTGGACGATGCCCTTTCCGTGCGCGGCCTGGAGCGCATGCGTGATCTGGCGAGCGATCTCGAGCGCCACGTCGATCGCCAGCGGCCCGCTGGAGAGGCGATCGGCCAGCGTCTGCCCTTCGATCAGTTCCATGACGATGGCATGCACGCCATCCGCGGATTCGAACCCATGGACGATCGCGATGTTCGAATGGTTGAGTGAGGCAAGAAGGCGAGCTTCTCGCTCCAGTCGCGCGGCTCGTTCGGGATCGTTGGCAAGCCCTGCCGGCAGGACCTTGACGGCCACGTCTCGATGAAGGCGCGTGTCCAGCGCCCGATACACTTCACCCATCCCGCCGGCATCGAGTGGCCCGAGAATCCGGTACTGTCCCAGCTCCACGCCGTCGGCAAGCGCGGCGGCGGCGCCGTTTGTCCCGGCGTCCATCGCGCCGCCCTCGGCGAACGATCCTGCTTCGGCGTGTGCCGCGAGCAGCGAGCTCACCTCGTCGATGAGCCCGACGTCGTCGCCACAGGCTTCCCGCAGAAACGCCGCGCGCCGATCGGGCGGACACATCAGCGCCGAATAAAAGAGCTCCTTGACCTGCGGCCATCGCTCGCGAGCGTCCGTCATGATCGCCCGGCTCGTCCCTGGGTCACACGCCGGTAGAGCCACGCCCGCGCCGACTGCCACTCACGCGTGATCGTGGCGCGCGACAACGACAGGACCGCGGCGATCTCGGCCTCCGACAGTCCGCCGAAGTACTTCAGCTCCACGATGTGCGCTTGACGCTCGTCGAGGCCCCCAAGCTCCCGCAGGGCATCGTCCAGCATGAGCAGCTCGCAATCGAGCGGCGGCGTCGCGCGCAGGCCTTCGTCCAGCGTGACCCGGATACCGCCGGCCCGCTTCGCCGCCTGGCGTTCTCGCGCATGGTCGACGAGGATCCGCCTCATGATTTGTGACGCCACGCCGAAGAACTGTGCGCGGTTGAGCCAGGTCACGCGTCGTTGGGCCGTCAGGCGAATGTAGGCCTCGTTGACCAACGCCGTCGGCTGCAGCGTGTGATCGCGGCGCTCACGTTTCAGGTACTTGGCGGCTCGCATGCGAAGCTCCTGGTAGACGAGAGGCATCAAGTCCTCTCGCGCCTGCAGGTCTCCTTGTCCCCAAGCCTGGAGCAACTGACTGACCGTCTTGGTGTGTGCGGTCTCCATGGATGCCAGCTCGCTAGCGTCGCGGTCCTGAGTATACGGCGTGAGGCAGTTTCGGCTCGGTTTGCGCGTCAGGTAGAAGCGCCGGACAGCGTGCGCCGGCAACCGTGTCGTTCATGGGGGTGAGATCGTGAAATCGCCATTTCTAATGCTCGCTGCCTGCAGTTTCGTGCTGTGCTCGACGCTGCTGACGAGAGCTCAGACTGCCGGTATTTCGTCAGCGGCCTCGAATCCGGACGCCACCAGCGGGTCCTTCAGGAGCAGGCTCTGGGTGCGCTGTGAATCATGCACAGATTCTGGATTCCCCCCCCCGCCACAACTTCTCGATGACCTATCCTCGTTTCAGCGGGTGCTGTTCATGAACCATCGCGTTCGTGCGCTGGCCGATGCGGTCCGGGAGCGCGAGACACCGCTGCCGGATCCCGATCCGCGACTGACTGAGCTCGAACAGCAAGGCAAAGCCGTGTTAACGCGGGCCTGCAGCCAGTGCCACGGCGGTCCTGGACAGTCGACCCCGGCGTTCCCGGATCGATTCAGTACCATCTCGAGCCAGTGTCCGCGTCCCGTGGACACCGCGACGACTGCTCGCTTCGCGCCATGCCCGCCGCGGCTCGCCCGCCACGCACGCACCTACGAGGTGCTGTCCCTCCCGACACTGGGACCGACGGGAATCATTCACGCCGGGATCAAGGTGCGTCGCATGAGCACCGATCCGGGGCGCGCGCTGCTGACGGGGTTCGTTGGCGGCCCGGGCCCCTTCGATGATTGGGACAAGTGCGACGTGCCCGGGCTGCGGGGGATCCGGACGACAGCGCCATACTTCCACAACAACAGCGCCGCCACGCTCGAGGACGTGGTCGATCACTACGTGGAGTTTTTCAAGCGCATCGAGGCGCTCACCGCCCCGGGTGCGCCTGCGTCGCCGGCCGCGTCGACTGATGGCGTGCACTTCGTTCGCATACCGCGTCCAGAAGTGCGTGCCGCGCTACTCGCGTACCTGCGAAAGCTCTAACGGTGGCGCTCCCGATGATCGATCTCGCTGGCGGTGTAACAGCGTCGCGCGCTGGTACGCGTTCGTTCTACGTGTGGATGGCGGGCGCCTGCGCATCGATCGCCTTTGCAGGCTTTGCTCCCACGTATTGGCTGCAGCTGCCCGCGGGCACATTCGTCGGCTCGCCTCTGCTGCATCTGCATGGGCTCCTGTTCTCGGCGTGGCCCGTATTCCTTCTCCTGCAAACGACGTTCGTTGTGCGGGGACGCGTCGCCCGTCATCGCGCCTGGGGTCTGTTGGGCATTTCGCTCGCAACCGCCATGGTCTTGGTCGGCTTCGCGGTGGCGAACGACGTGCTCGTGGCGCGCTTGGCGGCCGGGTTTGGCGACCGGGCGCGGGCGTTTCACATTGCATCGACGTCGATGATCACGCTCTTCGGCGTGTTCGTTTTTGCCGCCATCGCTTATGTCAAGCATCCTGAGATCCACAAGCGACTGATGCTGCTGGCGACCGCGTCGATGATGCCACCGGCGATTGCGCGACTGTTCTTTGCCGCCACTGTGGGTATCGGCCCTGGCCTCCGGCCGGGCCTTGGACCGCCACGGACAGTGGAGTCCGTAATGGCCCCGGCGCTCATCGCCGATGCCTTGATCCTCGCCGGCGTGATCTACGACATGCGCACACGCGGCCGGCCCCATCCCGCGTATCTCATCGGCGGTGCCGTGATGCTCGCCGTCCAAGTATTACGGGTGCCCGTGAGCACGACGCCATGGTGGTATGCCGTCGCGGATTTCCTCGCGCGGTTCAGCGGCTGAGCCTTACCGGGCGGAACACCCGTCTGGGATTCGAACTTCGCAGGTCCGGGCCAACATCTTGATCCGGCGGGTGTTGCTCAATTCGACGCTGCTGCGTGTCTGATGTGTCTAGAGGAAGCGGTCGGGATCGGAACCACCAAGTCGTTGTGCTGAACAGAGTTGGCGTTCCTGGCGGATTTGGCTGGGTGTTCGGGACGATTTCCGCAACTGGCTCATCCGTGCTGCGTGATCGTCACACGCCGCACCGGTCTTGGAAGCCGGCGTGAAAAGTCGGTCGTGCCTACTTACACGTGCCCTTTGGTTGCCAATCCGAAGGAGTCACCCGCGGTTTCGTAGCATCGCGAACGACGACGAAGAAAGCATCGCGCTTCGATGAACCCATGATGTTGAGTTGCATCGGCGTATGTGCGGGAGCGACCATGCCTTCGCCGNCNCGCGCTCGTGTCGTTCCATTCGGAGTTTCGAGGCACTGTTCGCCGGTAAGAAGGTAAAAGATCTCGGGACCCGGGTGCGTNTGGACTTGCTGCGCAACTTGAGCCTTCATCTCGGGGCCGAANTCGGCTTCGTTGACGTCCAGCACGTAACTTGCCGCGGCCGGAACATCGGGAACCGGTCCAATCTCCGCGACGAGCGTGCCACCGGAAGACCGTACGCCCATTGGGCCAAGCGTGAACAACCAGATCTTTCCGGCCCACTCAACCACAGCGCTAGCCGACGTCGCTGCGTCCTCCGCCGCCTTGGTCGTTGAGAAGTTCTCGAGACGCAGAAACAGCACGCCCTTCGGCAGCGTCGTGAACGGCTTAACAGCGAGCTGGCGCGCGCCGGGGAGAGCAAACGCGGGATGATCGTGATCGGGGGGACGGTTCTGTATGGTTTGAACGACGACGCGTCCCGACAAGATCAGCACCAACGACATGCTCGCAGCAAGAACACGAGGCCGCATAGCTCCCACCCCCCTGAACGTGGCCGATGATATACCCGTGTCGAATCTGTCTACGGAGAAGCTCGGCCCCGCCTTTCGGTGGCGCGCCGGTCTTTTCGTTCAGGAGTTCGATAATGAAATCACCCTGTGCTGTAAAGTATTGAAAACACAGGCCAAATTTTATGGCTGGGTGTCAGGGACGATTTCCGCAACTGGTTGAGCATGGGCCTGTAGCCTTGGAAAGCTCATGATAATCGGGGCCAAATTAGAATGGCGCCGGCGAGAGCGGTGAGGTCGGACTGAGCCAGTGGCGCCGTTGAAGCCGAGCAACTGTTTGATCCGGAGCGCTCGACTGGGATCGCCACTGTCTCGGTGCTTTAGACTGGGGCCGCTTCGACCACGCTCAGGCCGAGCGCCGTCGGGACGACGCGGGCGAGGGCGAGGCGAGCTCTCTTGAACAGCGCTTCATATTCCGCAGCCGTTCGCTCGCGCGCGCCGCGGGCCATGACGAGCATGTGCAGGTCGAGCCACTTGCCAAAGAACGGTTCGTCTCCGGGCGGCAACACGAACTCGATGACGAGTACCTTGCTGTGATCGGACATCACCCGGCGACACTGGTCGAGAATCGCAACGCAACGATCGTCGTCCCAATCGTGCAGGATCTGCTTGAGCACGTACGCGTCTCCGCCGGGTGGCACTGACGCGAAAAAGTCACCGCCAACCGACGTGCACCTGTCGGCGATCCCCGCCGCAACCAGGTGTTCCTCGGCGCCGCTGACGACATGCGGCAGGTCGAACAGAATCCCACGGGCCTTCTGGTTGTTGCGCAGGACGGCGCCGATGAGCGCCCCGTGTCCTCCGGCGACGTCGACGACAGTGCCACATGCCGAGAAGTCGTACGCATCGGCAACGGCGCTGCCCAACGGATTCGTCAGAGCGCTCATGGCCTCATTAAATACACACCCAGCGTCCGGATTCTGTCTGAAGTAGTCGAACACCTGCATTCCATAGACGTGGTCGAAGGCGGGCTGTCCGGTGCGGACGCTGTAGAGCAAGTCGCCCCAGGAGCGGTACTGTTCCTCGCAGTACATGATGGTGAGCGCCCGCATGGAGTCAGGCGTGCCGCTCCGAAGCAGGGCTCCTAGCGGTGTCAGGGCGAACTGCCCCGCCCTCGTCGCTGCCAAGACCCCGACACTTGCCAACGCCCGCAGGAGGCGATGAAGAGCTGCCGCATCGGCACCAGCGGTGATGGCGAGCTCAGCGGCGGTACGCGGTCCGTCAACAAGTTGATCCGCGATCCCCAGCTTCGCGCAGACATACACCGCCTGCGACGTCCAGTAGCCCGTCATCATCTGAAGCAAGGTCGCAGGTGAGAGATTGCTCGTGCTCGGGTCCGAGTTTCCTGACATATGCCTTCTCCTCTCGTTCGTCGCGACTCCGCTCGTGACACGTCATGCGGAGCAGCGGAGAGGATAGGCGCGCACGTGTCGCCTCGGCATCCTCGAAACTATGCAGTCAGGCCTGATGGAAACCCTGTAGGGCGACGCTTTACAAGGGCGGGGCGTCCAGGCCGTGACGTACGGCGTAGGCGGTGGCGTCGGCTCTGCCCCGCGCACCGATCTTGGTGTAAAGGTTCACAAGATGACGCTCGACGGTCGGAACAGCCACACCCAATTCGGCGGCGATCGCCTTGTTGGTCATGCCGGCCGCGACTCGTTTGAGCACTTCGACCTCCCGCGGCGTGAGTCCATCGGGCGCGATGAATCGGGGGGCGCCCGCTGGCGATCCGGATGCGACCGAGATCGACTGCGTCACAGTCCCGGAGCGTAGAAACTGGTCGATCGCTGTGACGTGGCCCTCGTGCATGCTGCCAGCGATGGACTTGCCGCCCACGATCACGAACTGGGCATTCGGAATACCTGACGCGACCTGCTGACACAATTCGAACGAGCCAAACGGGAAACCTGGTTCGTGAATCACCAGGCATGGCACGGCTATCTGCGGAAGGAGATCCGTCAGGTCCATTCTCCTGGATGTCTCGTTGTACGCGGCAAATCCCTTCGGATCGGTGCTCTCCTGGATGGCACTGGCGATCTGTCGACCGAGCTCTGGATCTTCAAAGGCGGTCGCGACGCTTCCCAACATGTTCGCGAAGACCTTCCACTCCCGTTCGCCTGTGACCGGAGTCGACGCAGCGACCCGGAGATCTGGGATGTCGAACAGTCGCGCACCCGAAACCCACGGGCTGATGAGCACGAGATGCGAAATCAGCGCTTGGTTCCGGGCCGCGTATGCCATGGCCGTCGCAGCGCCGATGGAGACGCCTGCAAGCGCGAATCGCTTCAGGTCAAGCTGGTTGACAACCGCTCGAACATCGTTGACCCGCGCCTCTAAACTCAGGTCTGACACATCTCTGTCGGAGTAACCCATTCCGCGATGGTCGTGCCGTATCACGCGCCATCCCAGGCCGGCGAGCCTGTCTGTAATGTCATGGACATGCGGCCAGGCCCGCCGGTAAAGATGTACGTCGCCGAAGATGTTGGACGCAAAAACAATGGGACGACCACCGCCCACGCTAAAGTACGCGACGTTGACATCGTCGCTTGCTTTCGCGTACTGGATGGCCGGGAAAGTCGGTTCGACAGGCATTGGCTACGCGATTACGGAGCGGCTCTGACGAGCGAAACGGGAAAAGTGTGGCCCCCCGGAAGCGTCACGACCTCCGCGGTCGCTATGCCGGCACCAGCATCGCTGGTTTTCATGGAGCCATCATAATGACCCTACGATGGCCTTCCGTCCAGCGCGGCCGCCGTAATTTGAATCTCTTCTGTGCTCTAGATCGCGCAACCCGCGTCGACCTGTCCGGGACTCGAACTGTCGAGAATGGCCGAAAGCTCTCTATGAACTGAGGTTACGGCCGCGTCACGTATCAGCGACCAGTCGCTGATCTCGCCAGGCGTTCGAAATCCGAGCGTAAGTGCCTGTATGACGAAGGGTTGTTGCGCGAAGCGGGAAGTGGCTGGGTGTTAGGGACGGAATTCGCACCTGGTTGCTGTCCGCAGCATGATGGTTTGCGGCCGCCAACTCGCTGCCCCGGAATCACTTGGCGCGAGACGATCGAGTCGTCCGTCCTTCATCTGTCCGAAACATGTATTCAAGTTTCGGACACGGGCCGAGACGCGAACAATGGCATGGTTACACCAGCAGTGTGATGGGACCGCGAACGAAGCGCTTCCTCAAGAGAGCGAGGCAATTCGCGACACAATTCTATTGCCCTTTGATGTTCGAACGTCGGTAACGATGCCCTAAGATTGGCGCTACGATGGGGGCGAACTGCTGGCGCTTGGTGCGCGATCGGCGGCTACTGTGGCGCTGATCCCCTTGCCGATGCAATACGCCACGACGAGCGATGGCGTCCGTATTGCCTTTGTCAGCCTTGGCGATGGCCCTCCTCTCGTGTTCGCGTCCAATATCTTCGGCGAGTTGAACGGCTACCGGATCGGATGGCCGCACACTCGGGAAGTCACGGACCGATTGGTCGGTCTCGGTTGGCGGGTCATCCGCTACGACGTTCGTGGGATGGGATCGTCCGACAGAGACGTAGAGGACCTCAGTCTTGAAGCACGAGTCCGGGATCTTGAGGCGGTCGTTGGGCGGCTCGGGTTGGATCGATTTGCGCTCGCTGGTGTCGACATCGGGGCTGCAACGGCGATCGCCTACACCGTCCAGCATCACGCGGCGATCTCTCGCCTGGCGCTCCTGAGTCCGTGGGCGTCTGGTGCGCGGTATCTCGAGATACCGCAGCTTCGCGCAGCTTATTCCGCCGAGAGCGTCGCAAGCCGCGATGCGAAATTGTTCGCGAATATCCTCGGGAGCGTTGCGATGTCCTTTGAGGACGCGGATCTCATTCGGTTGCGCACTGAAGCCCACTTACACGGCACCTCACCAGGGGGTCTCGCCGCGTTCAATGCTGCGAACGAGCGGATCGACATCACCGATCTACTTCCGGAAGTGCGGGTACCAACCCTCGTGATTCACGAACCCGCTTTCCCGTTCGGGTCGTTCGAGTTGTGTCAGGAAGTAGCGGCGGCGATTCCGAACGCTGAGTTCGTGATCGTCACGGACAACTCGATCACGGGCCGTGTTCATGACGAAGGCGTCGCCGCGTTCGATCGATTTTTGCGAACCGGTACGGCGATGGGATGCGCCGCGCGTGCGTCCGGCGCCCCGCCCCCAAAATTCCCGGCGGCCTCAACCCGTCTCACGCCCCGGGAGGTGCAGGTCTTGCGGCAGGTCGCAGCAGGATCGACGAACAAGGAAATCGCTGGCGAGCTCGGCGTGGCTGTATCCACTGTCGAACGGCACTTGGTGAACCTCTACACCAAGATTGGCGCGCGCGGCCGTGCCGACGCGATCGCCTACGCTCTTCGGCACCGCCTCGATGTGCCGCGGGCGTAGCACGCTCGCAGTCGTCTACAAGCTTTCCCTCAGTTCGTCCTGCATGGTTTCAGGGATGCGAAGCGGCAAGTCTGCGCGTAGCGTTTAGGTGCGTGAACGGAACCCTGGCACATGGCAGCGTCGCAACAGCGTCTCACTCCGAACCGACTGGACGCGCCCGACGTGAGCGCCTGTTCTTCTCGGCGATGGGCGTGGCATTTGTGGTCGTAGTCTTTGTAGGATTCGCGCCCACGTATTTCCTCCGAAGCCTCTCCGACCGACCTTCTCTTCCGTGGCTCGTTCACCTGCACGGTGCCGTTTTCAGCGCCTGGATTCTGCTGCTTCTGGTGCAGACGCGCCTCGTCGCAATGAAGCGCACGGATCTACACCGGACGCTGGGTGTCGCAGGCGGCACGCTTGCGGTCCTGATGCTCATCGTCGGCTACTTCGTCGCCATCAGCGCGGCACGACGCACTGCGCAGATTCCAGGACAGCTGCAGTTCCTCATCGTGCCCGTCGGGGCGCTGATTGTGTTCCCGGTATTGGTCGGCGCCGCATTCTTGCTGAGACGCCGAGTGGACTTCCACAAACGACTCATGCTCCTGGCGACGATCGAGTTGATGAACGCGGCTGTCGATCGTCTGCCTGGCGTGTACGCGGCGGGACTGGCGCCCTTCTACCCTGGAACCGATCTGTTCCTGCTCGCGCTCGTGATTTACGACGGCGTGACGCTCCGCCGTCTCCATCCGGCGACGTTGTGGGGCGGATTCTTTCTCGTCGCGATGCAGTTGCTGCGAGTCTTGCTGATGGATTCCAGCGCATGGCTTGCGGTGGCCACTTGGCTCACGAGCTAACGTCCGCGGACCACTGAGTCGCCAATCTCAGGACCATCACGCGTTACCGCGTTCTCCGATACTTGGAATCGGGGCGTTCGCCTGGCGCCGAAGTTCCTGAACCGTTCGACGCCAGCCGTCAAGTCCTAGAACTAGCAACGCCTTCTCGCGGAGAGAGTTATGAGGAAATCGGGAAGTTGGCTTGACTTGGCTGGGAGGCAGGGATTCGAACACCGATACCGTGGTCCAGAGTGTTGGGAAATGAGTAATCACAACCAAACAGAGCGCGATTTAACGGACGCATTCTGATCACTTCGGCACTGAGTCTGCCAGTTCGAGTGACGGATTTCGCACAAATTGGCACACGAATCTCGGGTTACGCGAGCCATTACGGCGATAATCGTCAGAGCGCACGGCCTTCTCCACAGCGATGAACCGAAAACGGAACGCGCCAGCGCCAAGGTGAATACCGAACCGAGAAAAGAACCGCGGAGGTTTCCGTCCGCCAGTATTGACGTGGTTACTTTGCAAATTTGGTGCGGCGGTCGATCTGCCCTTCATTTGCACCCAGACATGCTGGGTGATCGTGGCGACTCCGGCTCGTTGTGGTTATCTCGCGAGGCACACGAGCCGGTCTCCGGTCTTCGGGCTCAAGACCTCGAAGAACGCCAGGTGGCTCCGACTGCTTGGGTGGCTCCAAAAAAACTGCGTGACCTCCTACACCCTCGATGCGTGCCGCGTGACGAACATCTGTATCAGGTGACCGACGGCGTCGGGATCCTGAAGGGGCATCATGTGGTTCGTCCGTTCGACGATGGCGATCTCCGCCTGAGGCAGGAGCTTCCGCGCGAGGGCGGTGATTTGCTGGGACAGCGGGCCAAGACGGGCGCTCTCGGCGCCTTCGCCGACGAGAATCGGCTGCTGAACGCGACTGGCCTCGGCCTCCCCGAACTGCGATTCCAGGACAGCAGGGACTTCGTCGCGAAAGAAGAATGCGGACTCGCGTACAGCCCGATCGAGGCCGGCCGATCCCAGACGATCTACGAGCAGGTCCCGATACGACTCACCACAGACGCCGCGCATGAATAGATCGAACGCCGTCTCCGTGTCGCCATCCGCGAACGCGGCCATCGCCGGTCCGACGAACCGTCGTGCGAGCTCCTCGCTCGCCGGGACCAAAAAGCCCCCAACTGCCGCCGGCTCGAGCAGGATGAGGCTGGCGACCAGGTTCGGGCGATCGAGCGCAAGCTGCAGTCCGATCTGGCAGCTCGAGGAGTGTCCTACCCAATGGATACGCTCGAGGCCCAGGTGGTCCGCGAGCGCGGCGACATGACGGGCATGGTCGGCCATCGTAACGTGTCGGGAAGGCATGGGCCCGGCGTAACCTGCCCGCCGGACGCGGACTACCCGGAGCCTGTTGAGCGAGCGCGTCTCACTCACGGGCAGGAACCACTCACTGAAAACCCCCGCATGGACCAGGAACACGGGCTCACCCTCGCCACGGTCGGAATACGCAATGTCCGCGTTGTCGGTCGAGAAGCTCTTCATGCGTGCGACTCTACGACGGATGTGCTCGCCCGCGGCGCCACTTCTACATCCCTTTGCCTTGAGATTTTCTTCCCGTGGATCGTCGTGAGCAGCCGGCACTTGCCATCGGATCTCCGGCGGAGGGCGTTGTACTATGGTGGCGATTCCGGTCCGCACAGGGAGAGCCGATGTCCATTCTGCGTTTTGGCGTCTTCGAGGTCGACAGCGACTCCGGCGAGCTTCGAAAGCGTGGCTTCCGGCTCCGGCTGCGCGAACAGCCGTTGCGTCTGCTGCTGACGCTGATCGACCGTCCTGGCCGCGTTGTCACGCGAGAACAACTTCGTCGCCGACTCTGGCCCGAAGGCATCTTCGTTGACTTTGACCGGGCGATCAACAAGGCAGTCAGCGAGTTGCGCAGCGCGCTTGGAGACTCCGCGTCCAGTCCGCGCTTTATTGAAACTCTCTCGAAACGGGGCTATCGCTTTGTCTATCCTGTTGACGGGAGTCCGCGTCCTCTGTGGGCCTCGACATCCGAAGGATTTCCCTCTGACGCGCAGCGAGTATGCCTTACAGGGCGATATCTCTGGAATCGAAGAACTGTCACCGATCTGCATTCGAGCATTGGATTTTTTGAAAACGCGCTGGAAATCGATGATCGGTGCGCGCTTGCCCACGCGGGGCTGGCAGACGCGAACGTATTGCTTGGCATCTGGGGGCTTCGGCCGCCTGATGTCGCATTCGGCGCTGGGCGGCGTGCGGCTGCACGGGCGCTCGAACTGGATCCGAACCTCGCTGAGGCGCATACCGCGATGGCGGAAGTGCTAAAAGGCTATGAGTGGGATTGGGGGCAAGCGGAACGGTACTATCAGCGCGCTCTTGTGCTCAGGCCTGACTACGCGACGGCCCACCAGTGGTATGCGCAACTCCTTATCAGTCTGCGGCGCTATCCGGAAGCCGCGGCGCACATCGAACACGCGAGGCACGCCAACCCCGTGTCTTCGGTAGTCAATTCATTTCTACCGTACATCTATTTGGCGGGGAGGGACTACGGTCGAGCGCTCCGAGAGGCACACCGAGCCGTGAACCTGGAACCGTACGCCCCGCTGGCGCACTGGTACCTCGGGCGCGCCTATCTGTGCTCAAACGAGGTAGAGCGCGCCGTCGAGGCGTTGGAGCACGTCGTCTCTCTAGGGGGGCGGGCATCCATTTGGCTCGCACTACTGAGTTACGCGCGAGCACGCGCTGGCGATCCAGCTGGCGCAATGACGCTTCTTTCCGAACTGATCGGGCGCGCGCGAGATGAGTACGTCTCTCCGTACGACTTCGCCATCACGTTCATGGGCATCGGGGACCATGGATCCACACTCGATTACCTCGAGCAGGCGTTCAGCGAACGCGTGATGCGGATCATCATGCTCGGCGATCCCGAGTTTGATGGGCTGCGTGCCGAACCACGATACCGGCGCCTGGTCGACCGCCTCCAGCTGCCAAGCGGTTCGATGTGAGGGCGGAGCCGCGTGGCTGACGCCGTGTGGGCTGAGATCTGCGAGTCAGAATCTGAGCGTGATGTCACTCAGAATGTCACGCGCGCCTCACACTTGCGTGACAATTGTGAAAAAGGTTAGGGATTTCGCGGAAAAGTAGTTGGCTGGGAGGCAGGGATTCGAACCCCGATACCATGGTCCAGAGCCACGTGTCCTACCGTTGGACGACCTCCCAAAAGGGTATTCCGAGGCGGGCCGAAACCC
>Ga0065715_10000517_pt1 | contig 12541 bp, 9 predicted proteins | sample MisBulReplicate1_FD_59102 | JGI IMG/M metagenome (GOLD analysis project Ga0065715, IMG submission 59102) | Miscanthus rhizosphere microbial communities from Kellogg Biological Station, MSU, sample Bulk Soil Replicate 1 : eDNA_1 v2 (version 2) | ecosystem: Host-associated > Plants > Roots >...
CAACCTTATTTTCGGTAAAGATCCCAAAAGATTTGATTATGTCGCAGACATAGATCCCACTATGGGTTCAAAAGCAAGAAAAAATCTAGCTAAGTTAATAATTTTGAAGTCATGTATGTCGACATTTTTCCAAGTAATTCTACCAATACAAATTGATGTGAGCTTTTCAAATTGCAAACATACATTGGATGCTAGATGATAGACAATAGTCTACGAATTTTTGGTATCTTCTAAAAGAGTACGGTATGCTTACGAACCAATACGAATAAGGTGGAAAACTGGTATGATCCCTCGGGATATCGGACAGGGGTAGNCAGGATAACGATTTCAATAAGTATGGAGATGGATACATCTTAGTATCTAGAAAGAGCGCATGAAATTANTAAACTGGATCAATTAGGATTGAAGAAATCAAGTATGATTCTCNTACCTANATGACTACTTTACCAACGTGGATCAATTCATGAAATATGTTAAGCCTCTTGTCATNAGGCCATATTTACTTTATTTATAAGGAAAAACTGAAANAGAATCGTTTGTGAGAGCAGTAATTGAACACAGTAAGATTAGTCATGAATCATATAAAAATCAAATCATGAAACTTACAGTAATTACAAATTGAAATGTTACTTAGTGTTAAAAAGGAACATACAGGACGTGCATTATTCGATAATGCTGACAGGAAGCTGTAAGAGTTCTTGTAATATTGTTCAACTAGTCAAATCCAAAATAGATGGAAATGTGGATTTTTTTAGGTAAAGACCTGCCTACTTGCGATCGTTTATAGTTATGACAGGGTTCTCCTACCCTCTTTTAGAGGGACATATTAGTAACGTTTGGCATACGACAACTTGCAGTATGCGGTGTGATGATTGGCTCTGCAATAAATGTTATGAAGGTTGACAATAACTTTTTACCCTTATTAGTTGACCATGGCGTTTCTACACATAGGAACTAAATTATAGTAAATTGTACCGTTCCAGTTCTTGGTCCCTAATTCATTCAAATATTGATCATGAAATATAGCCTTGGCCGGGATTTGGACCCGGGACCTTTGCCTTACCAAGGCAACGCTCTACCAGGCTGAGCTACCAAGGCACATTTGCAAGATATGAAGAACCGATGAGGGTTTCATTAAGGTATCTATGCATTTTGTAACATTTAATTACCAAGAAATTCATCAATCTCGCTGGTATTTTTGCGGGGGTTGTAGAGCCTGGCCAAATAATTAACGTTTGGAGACGCGGGACTTAAGATCTTACTCAGGAGGGATCCCGTCCTTCAGGGGTTCGTGGGTTCAAATCCCACCCCCCGCACCTTAAGTTCGTATTAATTATTCTTTCCTAGATCTCATTATTAATGCAACGAGAAGTTTATGAAACCTCAGATCACCAGAAAGCTCAGGGTGGAATGAAGTACCGATTATATTTCCTTGCTGAACGGCAACTACTTTCTCTGCGAACCTGCCAAGTATTTTAACATTTGTCCCAACCTTGGTAACTGATGGAGCTCTTATGAAGACACCTCTAAAATCCTCTCCCTCAAATCCGTCAATGGGTAAATTCGCCTCAAATGATTCATTCTGCCTTCCAAAGGAATTCCGCTCTACTACAATGTCTAAAACACCCAAGAGTGGCTGGTTCATTTCGCCAACCACACTGTCATATGCTTTCTTAGCCATCACAATCATCCCCGCGCAAGTACCCATTGCAGGCATTCCCTGTATCAGCCTTTTTTGCAAAGTTGTCCATATGCCGGACTTTAATGTTAATAGATTCCCTATAACAGTACTTTCTCCACCTGGAATGATCAAGCCATCAACACTTTCAAGCTCTTTCTGATATCGAACAGGCGTTGTATAGGCATTCAAGGAAAGCGTACTCATTGCATCTCTTGTGGCGACAATATTTTCTTCGATATCTCCCTGCAGAGCAAGGATACCTATATTAATTTCATGGCTCATACAGACGGTCCTCTCTCTTGCATCTTTAGATCCAAGTTCTTTGTATCTAATCCAAGCATAGACTTCCTCTCATCGACCATTTTCTGTGCCTCCATAACAATTTTTGGATCATCAAAGTAGGTCGTAGCCAGTACAATTGCCTTTGCACGTTCCAAGGGGTCCTCAGCTATGAAAACACCTGAACCGACAAATATGCCATCACAACCTAGNTTCATCAGCAAAGCAGCGTCAGCTGGAGTTGATACTCCNCCTGCGGCGAAATTCACAACAGGTAACCGTCCAAGACGACCAGTTTCCTTCACTAATTCAAAGGATGTCCTGAATTCGCGCCCAACTCTTATTAACTCTTGAAGATCTTCGTCTTCGTAGACGGATCTTATTTTTCGTATATCACCATTCACACTCTGTATGTGCGTTACCGCTTCAGCTACGTTCCCGGTACCAGGCTCTCCTTTAGTTCTAATCATAGCCGCGCCTTCCTCTATTCTTCTTAGAGCTTCACCGAGGTTTTTGGCACCATTGACAAATGGAGTTGTATAATCCCATTTCCAGATGTGTCGTTCTTCATCTGCGGGTGTAAGAACTTCACTCTCATCTATCATGTCAACGCCTACCTCTTGGAGGATAAGAGCTTCAGAGGCGTGACCAATTCTACATTTCGCCATAATGGGTATACTTATCGAATCCAAAACCTGCTCAATTACTTTTACACTTGCTGTCCTAGCTACACCCCCTGCTTTTCTCACGTCAAATGGTAGCTTGTCCAGTACCATAACTGCCACTGCACCGGCTTCTTCCGCGATGTGTGCCTGTTCTACATTAGTTACGTCCATGATTACCCCATGTTTTTGCATATGGGCAAATCCACGTTTTACTAGCGAAGTTCCTCTGACAACTTCTTTTTTACCGATGATAGATTTCTTTATTCCCCTGAAAGAATCTGCAGAAGGAATGAGGGAAATGGTCATAATTCTAGTGTCTGAAATGCAATATTTAGGTATTAGTTTCCTTTGAAGGCAGGATCAATGCTCGACATCGACTAAGTACAAACTATTTTCTTCAATAGTACGAGGATTTTTTTTCTCTGCATTGACATAATGAAAATCCAATTAGTTCAGCTCACTTCAAGTTCTTCTTCGAAGTACGTTTAATGCCGATCCAGCATGGAACCAATCAAGCTGAGAAGTGCTATAAGAATGGCTCAATAGTATTTCTTCAATTTTGCCATCCTCGTGGCGCAATCTGCATGTTACCGGCTTACCTTGTTCGAGATCTTTTAGCCCAACTAAACTCAATTTGTCTCCTTCCATTATTTTGTCGTAATCACGAGGATCAGTGAATGTAAGAGCAAGGATTCCCTGTTTCTTAAGATTTGTCTCGTGGATCCTAGCAAAACTCTTTGCAATAATGGCGGCGCATCCGAGATATCTCGGGGTCATTGCCGCATGTTCTCTGCTGCTTCCTTCCCCATAGTTTTGATCCCCGATAATTATCCACATGATATGCTTCAACTTGTAATCTCTTGCAATTTCTGGGAAGAGTTGGGTACTACCATTTAGAACATTTCTTCCATTTCCCACATTTCCATTGAAAGCATTAACGGCCCCAAGAAGAAGATTGTCACTTATCTTGTCTAAGTGTCCTCTGAACATCAGCCATGTTCCAGCAGGTGAAATATGATCGGTGGTACACTTTCCCTTTACCTTTGCCAGTATTGGCAGGTTATCAAAATCATTACCGTCCCATGGTTGAAAAGGTTCAAGTTTTTGTAGCCGGTTACTGTTATTATTTATTATAAGATTTACACTATCAGGTTCAGCAGATGGGGGAACATATACATCAGTAACTTGAATAAAGCCTTTAGCTGGAATTTCTGGTGCTGGTTCGGGGGGTTCTAATTTGACTCTTGACCCATCTTCTGCAGTAATCTCGTCTACCATAGGATTGAATGATAGGCTGCCAGAAAGTGCCAAGGCTATTACAATCTCTGGACTCGATATGAAATTCATAGTTTCCCTTCTTCCATCATTTCGGCCTGGAAAGTTTCTGTTATACGAAGTTACAATAGTGTTTGCCTCACCCTTTTTTAGTTCAGGTCTACTCCATTGTCCTATACACGGTCCGCAGGCATTCGCAAGGACTGTAGCGCCAATTGATTGAAGCAAACTTATTTGCCCGTCCCTATCAATCGTTGCTCTAATCATTTCTGAGCCAGGAGTAACAAGCAAAGAGGTCTTTATCCTTACCCCCTTAATTTTAGCTTGCTCTGCAATGCTTGCCGCGCGGGACATATCCTCGTATGAAGAGTTAGTACAACTACCAATAAGCGCTACTGAGATTGTATCCAAATAGTTATTGTTTTTCACATCAAGGGCCATCTTCGAAATTGGCCTGGCCAAGTCTGGTGTATGAGGACCAACTATATGAGGCTCCAAAGTTGATAAATCAATTTCAATTATTTGATCAAAAAATTTTGAAGGCTCTTTTTCTATTTCATGATCTGGAGTTAGAAGGTCTATGTTCCTATTTGCGAGATCCGCTATTTTCCCTCGGCCCGTAGCTCGAAGATATGATTCCATTCTTCGATCATACGGAAAAATTGAACAAGTCGCACCAATTTCTGCACCCATATTTGTTATGGTGGCTTTTCCGGTACAACTAATTGATTCTGCACCGGGACCAAAATACTCAATTATAGCATTTGTCCCTCCCGACACGGTTAGTCTGGAGGCCACGTAAAGAATGACATCCTTTGGTGCAGTCCATCCCCCTAAACTTCCGGTCAAATGAACGCCAATACGTTTTGGGTACAGTAGTTCCCATGGCAGACCAGCCATGACCTCTGCTGCATCCAATCCCCCGACGCCAATGGCAATCATTCCAAGCCCCCCGCCGTTTGGCGTATGGGAATCAGTGCCTATCATAAGCCCCCCAGGAAAAGCATAATTTTCAAGTACAACTTGATGAATTATTCCCGCACCTGGTTTCCAAAATCCTAATCCAAATTTTCTGGAGGCAGATTCTAAAAACTGGTAAACCTCGTTGTTTTCATAAATTGCGGCTGTAGTGTCGGATTTACCCTCTACTCTTGCTTGGATAAGGTGATCGCAATGAACAGTAGTAGGGACAGCTGTTTGTTTAAGACCCGCTTGTATAAATTGGAGAATGGTCATCTGACCTGTAACGTCCTGCAGAGCAACTCGATCAGGATTTAGCAGAACGTAACTTTTCCCGGGGTGCGGTTCAGTCGGCCCTATCTCAACCAAATGACCGACCAGTATTTTTTCAGTTAATGTAAGTGGCCTGTCTACGATAAGCCTGAAATTTGAAATATTTTTTTTCGATCTTTCATAGATCGATGAAACCTGTTCAGGTGTTGAATCCACTTTGTTCACAATTGTATCTATCATCCACTAAACGCTAATGATAAATGACGATATTGAAATAAAAGTCATCCTATACCTCTATTTTTCGTCATATATTGTCGACAAACTAAAATGAGTCTCTTCTTCGGGTCAAAAATGAGGGGTGCCCTCTTCTGACAATTATCAAGGGGAGAAATCTGCATAGTTAAAGACCATAGATGGTTATTCTAGAGGACATTGATGATTCTGTCATGAACTCATCATGCTGATCCACATCATTATTATATGTGTGACCACTAATATCCAAATATTTGACATGAGTTTGAATTTATAAAATAGCGTCCAAAATTCGCATCATGAAAAAGTGTAGTTGATATTACTCAGTTATCAATTCTCAAGGCAGATAATAGTTTACTGATATCCGCTAACGGCACTCCTTCGGTAGTACAGAGTGGCTGTTTTGCTGGCGGGTTAGTAGCATAATCTGAAATGTGTTGAGATATGCGTTCGTGATAGGTCGGGACAAATTCATTTTGATAGAAAATCCCTATTGGGATCTTACTGCCCCATTCATTGGCAATATCCAAAACTTGGGCCATTTTATTACCTAGCTCGTTAGTATTATGCACCACACCGTCATAGCCTCTGTCTTCTATTTTGTAAATCCTAGGCACCTGATGTCCTGATTCTTGGTCGATATTATCTTGACCCTGAAACCATTCACGAGTATTTATATCATTGTAGGTGGGACATGGTTGAAGAACATCTACATATGCTAGACCTTTATGTTGAATTGCCTTTATTATAACATCACGAAGATGTCTAACATCATAGGAATATGAGCGAGCAATAAATGTATAACCTGCTACCAACGCGAGTGAGATAGGATTAACCGAACTGTTCGAATTAGGTTGGGATAGGGATTTAGTCTTCATTCCCAATTTAAGCGTCGGCGATGCTTGACCCTTAGTCAGCCCGTATACTGCATTATTGAATAATATGTAAGGGATATCCACATTTTTCCTGCCCGCGCCAACAAAATGACCAGCCCCTATTCCAAGGCCATCTCCATCACCGCCCAATGCGATTATTTCTAAATCAGGATTAGCCAACTTTGCACCCTGAGCAAAGGGTAATACTCTTCCGTGAAGTGTATGAACTCCATATGTATTTATGAAATGAGGTGTCTTTCCGGAGCAACCGATACCCGAAAAAATCACGGCTCGATGGCGAGGGATTTGCATCTCATGAAGAGCCATTTGAATAGCATTAAGAATTCCGAAATCGCCGCATCCTGCACACCAATCATTGTGAACAGTTGTTTTGTATTCAGCTAACTTAAGTGCCATGTTCTAACACAATTCTCTTTTGTGACGTACCATCTAATATAGCACTTACGGCATAATAAACTTCACTGGTTGACATTGGTCTACCATTAAATTTCACGATCCTATAGTCAATGTCACTTCCAGTATGTTGTTTTATTAATGATCCAAGTTGAGAAGTATAATTCATTTCGATGTCGATAAGTAGCCTGGTATTTTTTAATAAGTTCATCATTTCAAAAGTAGGAAATGGGTGTAACAATCTAAGTTGAATAAACCTAATGCCCTTGCCTCTCCTGGCAAGCATTTCCATAGCCTCGATAATAGCGCCTTTTGTTGAACCCCAACTGACAACTGTTATATCCCCTGTTGATTTTCCAAACTCGAAGCATACAAGTTTATCTTCAATTGGTATCTCGGACAAAGCCTTTTCTAATTTATTCATCCTTTTACTTACCATCTTGTTCCTTAGATCAGGATCTTCCGTTATGTGTCCTTCTTCTGTATGTTCGTCTCCAGTATTCCAGAAAATTGCATTCTCCGTTCCAAGAGGTACGCGTGTAGACACAGGATTATCACTCAATCTAAATCGAAGGTAATGTCCACCACTTCTAGTCGATAAATTTTCGTCGACTTTGCTAATTAGATCTCCTCTTTCAATTGCAACTTTGTGTTGATCAAATTTTTTACATGTTTTTATACTGTTGGCCAATGCTTTGTCAAGCATATGAATCACAGGTAATTGATACTTCTCAGCCAGATTGAATACTTTGATAGAATCATAAAACGCTTCTTCTATGTCTCCTGAAGCGAAAACAATCCTTGGAAATTCTCCATGGCCTGCGTGAATAGCAAACAAGAGATCACTTTGTTCATGTCTAGTAGGTAATCCAGTAGACGGACCAGTACGCTGGTATAGCGTGATTACAACAGGTACTTCGTTCATACCTGCCCATCCTAATGCCTCAGCCATCAAGGAGAAACCCGGTCCCGATGTTGCAGTGGCAGACCTTACTCCTGTTAACGCGGCCGATATCGCCATTGTAATTGCTGCTATCTCGTCTTCTGTCTGTACAACCACAATGGATCCTTTGGCGCCGCTTGTTAGGTCAAAGATCTGATTGGCTTCCAAAAATTCACTATCGTCACTTGCAGGTGTTATAGGGTAGTAGGTTTGAAATCTACATCCGCCAATAATCTTACCCATAGCAGATGCTTGATTACCTTGTACAAGCAGGTATTCTTTCAGTGGTGGTCTTGGTTCAAGCATGTAATTGAATTGGGCAATATCATATTTTTTCCCGATATACGAATACGCATATTCAGCCGCGGCGATATTATTGCCTAGTACTTTGGGTTTTGTCTGAAAGACGGTCTGTATTGCTTTAATGAGTTGTTTTTTATCAAACTTTAATAGTGCTAAAGACGAAGATAGCGCTATAACGTTAACCATTCTCGTAAGTTTACTTAATGAAGGATCATTAAGCCCTCTAGCCAAATCCTCAATCATTTCAAAGTATGGAAGACCATAGACAACACAACCGTTTGATTTTGCAAAATCCAATATACCCTGTATGGTTGTCGGATATCCTGCTGTATTTAGAATGTCAGAAATTCGAATTGACGATTGGTCGTCGATCGTCGGAACTTCGTTGATAGATATGTTAACTAGTGATGAATCATAAATAATCGCGCCTCCTTTTGCCACTTTATGCGCATGTCGAAATACAGTCTCTGCGTCAAAGGTGACAAGAATATTTATCTCATCAAGATGGGAATTAACCGGATTTTCCGCCACCCTCACAGTGAAATAGCTATGATCACCCTTGATATTAGAATAATACTCTCGCTTTCCGAATAAATGCAGCCCGCCTTGTGCGCATGCTCTAGAGAAGATATTAGCTGCCGAATCCACACCGCTTCCTTGGGGACCACCAATTACCCAAGAGAGTGAATTCTTCACAAGTGCACTGCTCAATTTTTTATTTTTCTCACGTCCTACTTTTAATGGTTTATAATCGATTCAATGAGGAGTGTATTATCCACCTGTAGCGGCGTCATACAAACAGCATTCACAGGAATCTCTCTCTCCACAATACGGACAAGCACACATGCATGCTTCCAGTACTAAACCACAATATTCACAAATTGTTCCCTCTTCCTGAGTTTTATTACGATCATGATCATCTGACATGATTATTGCTGTATCAGAGTAAGGTTAAAGAAAAGTTGAACTTATACTTTACATTGACGGTTCGAACAGGGTCGTATACATATTGTCATAAAAATTGGTACCTAATTATAGAATAGTTCTGAGATTATAAATTAAAACAAAAAAGGAAGGGGTGTGAGTTAGTCCCATTTACTCCACGCGGCCATCCATCTGTATGTCCACGTGTTGAGCTTTGCTCCCAATGCAGCAATCGGTACACTAAGTACTGCTCCTGCACCTGAACCTAATGCTACGGGACTGTTGTAGAACTTTCCGACCTGAGGCTCTATGGGCGTCATATACGGAGGCAATGTAGGCCGCGGATACTTGAATGCCATCTCCAATGGATCTCTCACTAACAACAGATTGATCATGTTGAATATTGGCAATGAAAGTCCGACCAATGTTCCGCCAATTATTATCGCTGCGTGCTTATTTCTTCTTGTGGCCCAATACGTGAGATCCAAGAGCATTGCCGAAGGTATCCAAACTGGTGTTACAACGAAGTCGTAAGGATATCCCAAAGCGAACCATGCACCTTTTGCCACCCAAGTGTAAATTGTCATGATTGTCGCATAATACGTAGCTGTTCCCGGAACACCTGTGAACAACATATAGTATATCGCACCTACCACAAGCATAGTTGATTGTGATATCGAAAATACTACGAATGATGTCCAAGCCCAATCACTGTAGAAAATGTAGTCTCCTGCATTGATAGTAAGTAAGGTGCTGTTAACAGCAACTACTACTATGAATAAGTAGTGTGTTGTGCGTCTAAGCCAGACCATTAACAACCTTCTCCTAACGCTTCTATATAAAATTTTATCCCGAATTCATTTATATGTTAAGAGCGTCGATTCAACCTATTTTCACTATTCGAATAAGCCTCTAAGAATAAACCAATGAAAAGGGCAAGAAATTAAGGTAAAAAAATTGTTAAAAATTAGTTAGAAAAAAGTGAAAGAGTTCTAGGGACGCATTGGTTTTTCTCTTGTTATCTTTAAGATCCAGAACAATCCTAGTGCTTCAATTACGGTCAACACTGAAAGTGCATAAAGACCACTTGGCAATGGATAAGCCCACGGATATACTGTAACACCAACATAAACACCACCAGCAGTCGCTATCCAAGCAAGAACGAATCCCATTACGAATATACCTGTCATGTTCTCCACTCGTTTGCCTATCATGCGTTCAATGTCATCTCTGCCACTGCCACCGCTACTACTTACACGACCGCCACTGCCACCATATCCCTTTGGTAAAGTCATCGTTTATACATTCAAGTGTAGCCTTTTTAAATTTTGCGTCTAGGTCCCTTCAACGTCCTGAGTAGATATTGCGAATGACGGCAGATTTTTAGCACTCGCGTTGTAGTAATCCCATCCACTCGATCCCATTAGCAATAATTATCTATTTTTTATGTGGAATTAGAATACCGAGTGGAAATTCAGAAAAACCAGAGAATAACTAAGTCAGCGTTCAAAAGCTAATGACAATGTCCAAGTGGCAAGGTTTTCGTCCACTAAAAGAAAAAAATGAGAGCTAAAGAACGAAGGTCGAATGATAAAAATTCCTGTCTGAAAACTTATGTGAACCGACAGAAATTTTGTACATTTAGCTTTATGGGATGAGAATGAATCGAAGAATTTTTTTGACGTCATAAGAGAGGAATTTCAACGATGCCAAGTGCCACAAAAGAGCTTGAAAATATATACCGAGATAATTCAATGGAAAATTATTTCATTAAATGTAATGTAAAGAAATACGGAGTATGTAAAGATGGAAGGGCCTTCGCTTAGCCGCTATTTGATGACCCAGATAACCAGTTGAATCCGAATAAGGAATCACATTGTTAATTATCTTCGGGAAAAGTTACATTTCTATTCCAATATAGAGAAGGATGAGAGTATCGCTCGGAAATATCAACATACGATTCAGTTTTACGATGATATTAGACAAAAAACCGCTTACATTTGACTCTCAAATTTTTGACTCACCCGACGAAAGTTAACAGCCCTTCATGAGAACCTTGAGCAGAAGTTAAGTTACCAGCGCCACTAACAGCAAAGCATATATCTTTGTTTTTTCTGGTAAGCCTAGGTGTAGAGTTACGACGGGAATTAAGACAACAATAATTGTATTAATAGGTGCAGTCATTATTCTATCTACGGTCGCATCCATAGCACCTCAAGTAGAGGCTCACGGTGTGCAGGCACAACTTCAAAGTAGATTCGTCAGGATCCAAGATGAGACATTTTCAGCACAGACTGTAAACACTGGAGATACCATTACTGTCAGCGGTACGCTTCAAAGTCTTGTAAATAGACCTTTGAGAGGATGGATGTCATTGTTCAGTGAATCAACCAATGCGGGCAATAGATGGGAATTCGTTTCTAGAGATCCACCGGGAAATATTATTGATATACCAGCTCAAGGAACTTTACCTTACTCGATCACAGCAAAGGCACTAGAGCCAGGAATATATCATGTGCATACCCAATTGAACCTTGAGCATATAGGTCCTGGACTCGGCCCTGGCCAGACTATACAAGTTACTGGCGCACCAATATTCAAGCCAGTTCCATGGGGCAATGTAGCTTACCAGGTCATACTAATAGGCGCTGGACTTGGAGTCACATTTGCAACAAGACCGTGGCAAGTAATCTAAGAAAAACCAAAACCCCTTTATTTTTACCTTCAATTTTTATTTTAACTTATGTAATAATTGCAAGATGAATCCACCTAGTGAAGCCATCAATCCTTTGCTCTTCCCCTGCTCAAGGTACATTAGAAATTTTGTTCTAGTATAGGTGTAGACAATGATTATGCATCATTGAAAAAACCTTCGATGAAGTTATGAAGCTGATGCTAACTTTGTAAATATCACATACCAACGGATCGTTTGTAACGAACCACTGGGAACCTTCAAAAAACAGACGACAAGAAAAGATTCTGTTATATTGTATGATAAATATTCCTGCAAGCGTATAAGGATATATAGACATACATTTTCATCTCCGTCATAAGAATCGACGGTAAGCATCAGCTGTGGATGTATCGGTATCTCTGCTGCGGTGAGCATTACCGGTGGTTGCTGCGGCTGGGCGTTTTGGTCTGGAAATATGTGGTAGGGGTCAAACTGAAAATTCTAAGGATTTCGCTGCATCTGTGGTATGACTGGGGGCATCGGGATGGTTTGCTTTAGTCCATAGTAAAAACCCTGGTATAAAGTTAAATGAATTGTTTAGGCAGATAACTGCTATTATCGGACAAGCTTTTTTGAAATTCAGTGAAAATTTATGAGCGACCTAATTTGGATCACTTTTCAGCTAATTCCTATCACAGACAAGATCCTAGTAAAAGGCTCTTATCACAGTCTCGAATAACATTTCATCGATTTATAATTCTTTAACAGATGTCAGTTTTTTGTCCTAAAACATTGTTATTTGATATTTATCTTATGGTCATGTTCCTATGCTTTTCCTGCATACTTCATCTTTAATCATAAAGTTTGCTTATCTTACAAAGTATAAGCAATTACCTGCATACTTTTTTCCCCCGATACACAGACCCTCTAATCCGATGCTCATCTACAAAAATGTAAACCACAGGATAGACAACCGCACGGTTCAGGATAAACTTATAGCTTGAGCGAAAAGCATTTTACCAA
>Ga0065715_10089208_pt1 | contig 12531 bp, 30 predicted proteins | sample MisBulReplicate1_FD_59102 | JGI IMG/M metagenome (GOLD analysis project Ga0065715, IMG submission 59102) | Miscanthus rhizosphere microbial communities from Kellogg Biological Station, MSU, sample Bulk Soil Replicate 1 : eDNA_1 v2 (version 2) | ecosystem: Host-associated > Plants > Roots >...
AAAATACGTTTACCCAGTTGGATATCATCGTATCTTAAAATACACTTTACTAAAGCAGTTTTCTCCATTGTTCAAATCCTGATTTATGTTCGTGAGTAAATTCTTTTTTTATAAAAATATCGGGTGTAAAGTCTGATAAGTCTTTTTTAATAATGTAACCGTTACTTTCGTTTATCATTTCGCTTGCGCTTGAATAGTTAGTTGTAATTACAGTAGTGCCTAAAACTAAGCTTTCAAGTAAAACAAAACCGAAGGCTTCATAGTCTGATAACTGTAAAAGAAAATCAGCGTTTTTAATGTACGGAAATGGATTTTCTAACTTACCATGAAACACCCAATTTTCAGGAGCTTGTTTCTTTATATGTTCTTCATATTTCTTATCATAACCTGAACCAACGATATGCCAAATATAATCAATATCTTTTAATTTCTCAGCAACCTTTAACATTCTTTCAAAACCTTTCTCTCTCGAAATTCTGGAAACTGTTACAAGTGTTAACGGTTTTCTTTCCGGAATGTGTTCATTTGCTAGGTTATGAATGTCTGAGTTTATCTCATTGTAGATTAATATCGATGTTTGTCCTGTTAACTGTAAGTCTAATTGCTCTTTACAAACTTGACCTACCGCAATATAATTATCAATCTTTTCTTTTGGTAGTTTTACTTTCATATCGGTTAAGCAACCGTGCAGCCAACGTAATTCCTTCTTTGCTTTTATCTTGTCTTTAACACAATAAATAGAGCAGTACACAACGGTATCAACTCCTAATTCTTTGTGGTTAAGGTTTACAATGTTTGCGTATTGGCTTAATCGGATTAACATTTCAATACTTGAATCTTTTGCAGAATAAGCTATTGTAATATCGTAATCGTTATGTAGTCGTTCTACTAGATTAAGAACAGAAACCTCCACGCCTCCAATTTCATTAAAATGATGATAATAAAAACAAATACTTTTTTTCATATTTCAAAATTACATAAAATTTCCATAACAACAAAAAAGCCGACATATTACTATGTTGGCTTTGGAAAATTAAAACTCTCTATTTAAATATATCCATACAGCCCATAAAAATGCAGCTATAAAAACAATTAACAATAATATATCTTCTACAATCATAATCATTTAATTACTCGTTTACTTTTTTGATTAATTGCTCAAAATCATCTACCTTTTTTCGATAACTTTCTATTACTTCAAATTCAGTAGTTCCATAAAGTAATCGTATCGCTTCTTTCAAAGCTTCTAAAAGTTCAGGCGCACATGCAATTAGTTTTGCGTTTTCTCTCCAATTTGATGTTGATTGATGTGAATGTATAGGATTGTCGCAAATTATATTTCCTATCAACCCTTCTTCTGTTGTTATAACGCATTCGTTGTTAAAAGCCCACTTGCCTTTTGTAAATTTATTCATAATCATTTATTTTTTACGTTTCTTTTTCTTTGCAGTTAAATGTTTCATTTTGTTTCTACGTTTTTTATTTTGAATAAACATCTAAGGTTTAAACTTAAGCAATTCCTAATCATTTAAATTACTTACAAGTTTATAAGTTTCTCGTATTAACTGTTTATTACTATCCGATTGAGCAACGCTATTGTCGTCTTTATACGGTTGCATAATTATTTATTTGTATATTTTCTACAATTTTCTATGTATTTATCAGCTACTTTGTTTACGCTATCAACTTTTTTATCTGTAATAGATTCCATTGGTAATTTATAAATAATAAGCGCACCTGAATTAGTAAATCCTTGCGGTGGCCATACCCTTACCATGTAATAAGATTTATTCCCCATGATATCACTTGTTATAGATTCGTCTTTGCTATAATCGCAGGAAATAAATAATAAAATAATTGGTATAATTAATAATTTTTTCATCTTTTTTATTATTCTAAGTTACGGTATAAACAATCCTTTTTGATCTCCGCAAAGATACTTAGATATTGCGTCCCAAATTCTCTCTAATGTTTTCATTTGTCTTTATTTAAAATTGTGTGTAATATTACCATACCAACGAACACACCGAACATAAATGTGCCGGAAGCTATAAAAGCGGTTTCTAGGGTGTTGTAAAGTGGGTTCATATAATTTACTATTTACGGGTTAATATTGAAACAATATAGAACACTAATCCTATACATGAAAAAATGATTCCTAAAAGCCATAATAACTGACTTAATTCTGTCGGCTTTCCCATTATCTAAAACCCTTTAATTCATTAGGCATCACGGACTTTCCGTTTTCACCTCCAAACGTTTCTTTGAGTATGTACAGTACTGCGATTAGTGCTATTACTACGATTCCGATTAATGTTTCTGTTATCATAATTTCTCAATTTTTTGTTGGTTGATAATTCGTTGTTGTTCTTCTTGGCTTCTTTCCTTTGCGTACTTCCTGACTTCTTTTATAACGTTGGGGTGGCATCTGACTGTATGAGCAATGTTAGTGCCTTTTTTACGCCCTGCGTTTCTTTCGTTTACTTTCATATTCTAGATTTTAATATTATAATTTCCAATCAAAGCACTTGCAGAGTTATCTGAATAAACATTTACCTCAGCCAACTCTTGTTTTGCTTTGCTTACAAAGTATTTTATTCCATCACTAATGGTGTAAAAAATAAAGTTTTGATTTCTTAATTCTGAAATACATTTTTCTTCTGTTTCGAATGACCCTTTCATAATTTATGTTTTTATTTGGTTAATTTCTGATTACAAATATAACATTGTTTTTTAAATAACAACACTTTATTTTAAATTTTAACACTTTTATTTACTCCAATCCAAAACACCCCATATAAGCCACGATAATTTTTAAACTATAGTATGTTACTGTTCTTTGGTAATTGTGCGTCATACATTTTCTCTATAACCTCAAACGTCATAACCTTAATGTTATTCTTTGCCATTATATCGGCTTTGGTTTGTTTGGGGATGTCTCTCCACCATTTTAAGGGTTGTTTCAAAATAATGGAGGATTAATTTTAATAATTGGAACTATTTTATAATGCGTAAACACTCCATAAGTCCACAAATCCCCTTTGTCGTATTTTCCGTTATTAATATTATACCATTCGTATTCTCCATTTTCTAGTTCGTCGTATTGCGCTTCACTTTCGATTTTAATCCATCCGTTGTTGTTTTCTATGCCTTGTAGAGATTTAGGGCGAATACTATGTACGTGATTTGTTAGCTTCAATAAATCCACATCATCATATTTTGAACTGTACTGAGTCGGCTTTATTTTCAACCACCCATTGTCATAAATTACATTATCAACGAATGGTAATCCAATTAACTCATACGCTTCTTTTATTACGTCTTCTTTCGTTTTCATAAAATTTATTTTAAAATTAATTCAGTTCCGGTTAGGGCTAATCTTCGTTAGTATAAATATGCTCATCACTTTCGCATTCAGGACATTTTCCATCTATTAAATCTTCTGTGTCTAAAAATAATAAACATCTTCTGCACACAAATTCTTTTTCTTTATCGTCTTTCATAACTCTATTTTTTATTGTTTATATTCTGGGGGTTAGTAGTGGATATAGAAACCTACTCTAGTTTCATCATATCCTAATTCTTTCAATTCTTTTATTAATTTACGCATTGTGTCAGCTACAATTTCGTGCGCTTGTCCTTGAACGTCACCAGGCGGATAAACATCTCTAAAACATGTTTCTTGATGTGTCATAAAACTTTCGTGACATACATATCCTTTTTTCGGCTTCTTTGTTTTAAATACTAATTTGCTCATAATTATTTTTGTTTTAATGGTTACTTTATAATCTTCCAGTAGTTAACAGGCGGTCTTTGTCCTGCGTCACAACCATACTCATAACACGATGCGCAAGTAGTTTTGCAATAACCAGACTCAGAAGCCCTCTTTATTATTCCGTTTGTTTTTAAAATAGATATCCAAGTCCTAGTTTGATACTTTGGAATATTGAATGTTTCTTTTAAATGTTCTGACATTGACTTTGTTTGGAATGTTCCAATACTTTCTTTTTTTAGGTATTCTAAAAATTCTTTTTCATTCTGTGGTTCTTTCATCTCATCTCATTTTTTACAATAAAGCACACTATACGCTTCATTTGGGGTTAGTTTTTCCACGGAACGATTCCGAGGTGTTTTTTTTGCTATCTATAGGTTTAATGTTTACGCCCCCTTATAAGGGGTCGTGTAAACCTATAAACCGATATACATTTGATGGTTTAAAAATTGATTTACCTATTAAACCGTTAATATTTTAACATTTCTATTGCTATATTATTAGTAATGTAAGAAAAGGTTCTTGGTTTAACACGAAAATAATTAGTAAACCAAGCGAAGTTTCTTACATTTTATAGGTTTAAAAACTGTTTTTTGTATTTTTAAACCTATAAACCTACGATAAAGTAGTTTCTTACGAAAAATCGTGTAAAAAGTAATTTCCTCTTGGAATATCCTGCACAATCCATTTCATTTCTTTGCAATACTTCATAAAATCTTTTAAGTTGTTTAAGCCTATTGATCCGTGCAGTTCCGTGTAATTTTCCTTTATCATTTCCGACAAAACAGCGTATCCAATACCGGTAACTTTGTAATTATCTGTGAATATTGCGTTTAATATTGAGTATTTCTCTATATTAGTAAGTTGTTTTTGTACTTTCCTGCCTACTTTTGGTTCTGTATAGCATTCATCCATTATGGTAGGTACTCCGTCAATGATTTCAAACGACCAATTATCAGGCTTCTTATTTCGTGTTGCAAGTGTTTCTACCAACTTTACAGCTTCATTTTCTTTTGATGAGGATATTTGTATTACTGTCTCACTTTTATTTGTTAGAATCGTCCCTAAATGCCCTCTCATCTTTTCGCTTTGGGATGGGTTTTGGTGTATCACATTAACAATATGCAAGTCGTTTTCAACTGACCATTTTCGAAGGTCTGAAACCATTATACTGGATTCTCTAATGTCGTTGGTGTCATAGATTAAATCCGCAATACCATCAATTACGACAAGTCCGCATTCGGGTGTATTGTAAATCAATTCTCTTGCGTATATTTTCCTTTCTTCAGTATCTAAAGCATCAAAATTGAACATCATTAAATTATCAATTCTATGCTCTTGAACAACGTCTTTAATTCTTTTAAGTATCAATAAAATATGATAGTCTGATTGTTCGGTATCGATATAAATAATCTTGTCTTTTCCTTTTGGAAGGTAAGACGAAATTACATTTTGAAAATCACCTTTATGCAGCACAATCATATTTAAAAGAGTCATCAAAAACGTTTTCCCTACTTTTGCTTTTCCGGTTATGCAAGATATATTTTTTCTAGTCATAACCATTGTATCGTGGAAAAACAAAACAACTTCCGGTTTTGGTATTTCGTCGCTTGGAAGTATTCTCAGCTTGAGTATTTCATCTAAAGAAATTACTTTTTTTTCTTCCGGCTTCTCTATCACAATAGGATCGTAAATACTACTCATAGTTTTTAAATTTTTGAAGTGATAGGTTTATATTGCTTTTAAGATGAGCCACTACATTATCATAATCCCAGTATTCCCAACACGCGACAAAGTCAGTATAAAGTTTTGGGTACTTTGTGATTGTTTCTTTTAATTTAGATGGTGATTGACTGTCTAACATTGGATCAGCAAAAACTTGTCGCGTCTCCATTGCACGTAACTCCATTTCCAAAACGTGAACAATTCCGTTAAATGGCTGTGATAACAATTTATTTAAGTGTTTTTGCGCACCGTCAACATCTGAATAATGTCCTGCCATCTTACCGAGCACGTACGCATACAGCTTTGCAAACAATAAATTATCTTTTATGGTTTTTTCTTGGGATAATTTTAGCTGTTCCAAAATAATATTTAACGCCTCCATATCGGATTCGTTTGGTTTATTCTTATTTGAAACTGTGAATTTTAGTCTTTTAATAGCATCGGTTATTTTCATAATAATAGTTTTTCAATGTGACTTATTTCGGTTATTTTCCACTTATGTGAATCAATCCGTTTATACATTGTATTTCTTGATACTCCTATTTTTTCAGCAGTTTCTTTGTCTCCGTAAATTAATCGAAGTTTTTGTACTTTTTGAGTAGTTTCTAGTTTTGTCATAAGTTCATTTTTGAACAAGTTAATCGGTAAAAAAACCATTCCTGTTGTGTGTGAATGGTTTTGTAAATATACTATTTTTTTCCAAGTAACCAATCAATGTGATAAGAAATTTGTATCTGAAAATCCAATAAAGAACGAAACACAAAATAAATTCCGTTTAAATCTCGCATCCTGTCTTGTATTCTTAATTGCGCTTCGCTTTGATGTCCGATTTCTGTTTTGCATTCTGCCATTATACAACGTCCATTTACTCCGTGAATTATCATATCAGAAATTCCGTTTATCATTCCGGTTTTGTGAAGTAAGTCCAGTATGCGTGCTTGTTCTTTTACTTGTATTGGTAATCCATTTGGCACGGAGTGAATTAAAAGACGTGGTTTATGTCGTAATAGACAATACTCATTGTTAAACCAATTAAACGCTTGTTGTTGTATCGCTTGCTCTGGTATTTCTTTCATAATAAATGTTTAGTTTAGTTTTTATTTTATTTACAATCCAAGCCTTTGTGCGCATAACTCCACCGTCCAAGTCAGAACCTTGAATAATTGCATAAGGATTTTTTATAATATTTCGTATTGACATTTCAAATTTCCCATTATTTACCGTATTTATAAAAGTTCCTTCAGTAACATTATGATAATAAAAAAGATCGAGTATCTGACTTTGTAAAACTTGCCACGCAAAATTTTTGTCTTTTCCTAATTTACGGCAATATGTGACAATCTTTATTCCATCCGGTAAAGGAATTGCATCTTTAAGCGTAGCTACTTCACCACTTATCAATATGGTTTTTTCTTTTTGGTAGTCGGTATAACCGCATTCAGGACATTCTAATAAATTTTTAGCGTGAATATAACCGCATTCAGGACATTGTTTTACGTTTTCTAAAGCTTCTTTTTTTGGTTTAGGTTTTGAATCCGTACCGTAAAATATAGGTATCCAGTCTATTTCATCGCTCCATTTTCCAAAAGCTTCTACATTACCACCTCCATCTATTAAGGTAAAATATGGTTTGTAAATTGAATCGCACGGTCTACCACCACGACCAACACATTGAAGATACAAAGCGCGTGAAAGTGTAGCGCGGTTCATTATCACACATTCAACACTTGGTTCATCGAAACCAGTTGTAAATACTGAGACATTGCAAAGTATAGCATTAGGTGTATTTTTGAACCACTCCAAAACCTTTTTTCTATTTTCCGAGTCATTAACAGAGTCAAATATTTTTACATTTGAAATTCCTGCTTCTTGGAATGCGTCAAATACCATTAAATTCATTTTAGCACTTGAATTGAAAATAATGGTTTTTTTATTAAATGCAATTTCTTTGTAGTTTTTAACCACGTCAAAAATTCCTTTTTCAATCTGTTCATCTTGGTTATCAAAATCTCCGGTCTTAGCATCAATTTTCAATGAACTACGATCCAATGAACCAGTAGTGTAAACCAACTCTTTTATAAGTTTTCCATCGTCAATAAGTCCGGTAATGTCTTTGCCTATAATTATGTCTTCGTATATTTCGGAAAGTGTAAAATTACGCGTGTATTCAAAAGTTTCGATGTTACAACATTTTGTTATTGTTTCGTGAATACTTCCGCATCTTGCACACTTTGTAAAATTTATCTTTTTCAAAACTGTAGGCGTTGCTGTAACTCCTAAAATTTTAGCTTCTGGATAGTATTCGAATATCTCTTTATGCATAAGCAAATGGCATTCATCTACTATAATTAAACCAACGTCTTTTAAAAATTCATCATCTTTTTGCAAACGTTTTTTTAATGTTTGAATCATAGCTACATAGGTTTGAGCATTATGATGTAAAGATTTTTTACTTGCTACAACTGTTTCGACTGTCACGCCAATTGTTCTAAGCGTGTTTGCCGTTTGAGTTATTAATTCGTCACGGTGTGCAACTATCAAAACTTTCTTTCCTGTTTTTTTTATGAATTGCTTTGACAGAAAAGAGAACACAGCTGTCTTACCACCTCCAGTTGCTAAACAAAACAATACCCTGTTTTGAATTTCTAAGTGCTGTAAAATCTCGTTTATGGATTTTTCTTGATGTGGATATGGCTTCATTTTTTACACGCATTACAAAGACTAGCATTTCCGTTTTGATGATATTCACCACAATGTTGACAAAGTCCCAACCTTCCAAAATCGGCTCTAAATGCTCCGAAATAAACAACCATATCACCATGTATTCCTTCATGACAGCTTTTGCAAACAGAAATTAATTCTTTTTCTTTTTCCTGATAAACGTGATTGTAAGTTATATGATGTACTTGTGTGGCTTTCTCTTCACAACAAACACAAATATAATTGTCACGCTTCAAAGTATTTTCTCTTTTTTGTCTCCACTCAGGTGATTTTAAATAGACTTCATTATAGTAGTCTTTCGCTCCGATGTCTCTTCTTAAATCTCTATTCTTAAATTGCTGAGATATAAAATTAGCTCTTAGATCTGGTTGGTATAATGGAAGTTCTAAATAGTTTTTGAAAAGAGAATGTTTGTAAACTTTAGAATCTGAATTTCCACATTTTAAACATTGTTTTCGAACTCTCTTTTGACCGTTCGCAATAGTAGCTAAAACAAAAGTCAATCCTGTGTTTCCGCAATTTGAACAATTATTATCCATATTTTGTAAATTAAAAAATCCTATTGAATCCGAGGTGGTGGCTCGTCTCCAATAGGATAGTCAAAAATTTCTTTCACTCGTTACAAATCCACCACAGATATAACGTCAACAAATATAATAATTGTTTTTAAATAAAAGCCGACAACAAACGACTAATTTTCACATTCCCGCAAGAAAATATTTGGGAATGTTTTATCTTTTTATTCCGAAATCTGATTTTCTTAATTTACACATTCTGTCATCGAATTTATGATGAAAAACTATTCCTTCAATATCGTTATCAGGATTTGATAAATATTCCTTTAAATACTCAAAAGAATCGTCTTCTAATCTTAATCCTTCGCATCCATGTCTAATTAATTGATGTCCGTTTATATTTTCGGGATTCCCTTGTATTTTAATACCACAAAGCTCATAAGTATCGTCTTGCCATTCATCTCTTTCGTCAAAAGCTTCAAAGAAATATTTATCTTCGTTTTTACTTCTATCGCATTTTAACCAGTGCGGGTGATGTCCTGTAATTAAATCGGCTTCTTGACATGGAATTGCACCATCAGGAATTTGCCTTCCTTTTTTAACATCGTATCTTTTGTAAATTTCTCCGTTGATTATTGCACAACTAGTACCGTCAAATTTTCGCGTTGGTATTCCGTATTTAAAAACCCATTCGTTTTCAGGGTTAACTTCGTTTATAACACGCCCTAAATCGTTAGGGTCTTTTTTAAATAATGTGCTGATTTTCTTCATAACTATTTTATTTTTTCGGTTCTAATTTCTTCCATTCGCTCCAGTTCTTCCAGTCGATCACTTCATTTGTTGACAGTGCTTTTTCGGCTAGTCGGGTGCGTTCTTTGTAGTATTCTAGTTCTGTCATTGTTCATTGTATATTTCGTTAGCTTTTATAATTGCATTATTTATAGCTTCGGTTCGTGATTCATGATAATAAAATTCTCCGTTATCAAACAAAACATCCTTTTCGTTAGTGTTGTGTTGCTCGTCTAAAAACATAATAGTTGGATAAAAAACTACCTGACCACCTCCAAGATGCGGGTATATTTTGACATGAATACCAACCGAATCAAAGAACTCTATAATTAAGGCGTTATTCATATTCTGAGGTAAAACAAAAGTCAATTGTTCTAAATCTCGTTCAAACATTCCGTAGCCATATCCACAATTTTCTGAAATTAAATTGTTTGGATAATTTGTGTACAAAAAGTGATTAAAATCACCAAGACACTTCCCTGTTAATTTTTCCATATTCTTATAGTGTTAAATACCACGCTTCAAACACCGATATAATACACATCGATACTACAAACGCTATTAATTGATTTTCTTCTTTTTGGGTCATAATTTATTTTTATTTGGATTATTACCTTTGTAAATTCTTTTTCTTATCGGTGCTTCTGGAATAAAATCTTTTCTTATCTGAGAAATACTGTTTTTCAAAGAAGCATTCTCTGATCTTAAAGCGGATAATTCTAAACCTTTAATATCTTGAAAAGCCTTTTCCATTCGTTTTAATTTAGATCTTAATTGAACCCATCTAACAAACCAGTAAGCTTCTTCGTTGTCGGCTTCATCTTTAGTTTTCATATCTCTATTTTTATTTCGTTTGTATCGCTAAAACCGTACCAAATCCAATATCTTGTCATGTCTTGAACCCAAACATAATTCTTATACATTAATCCCGCTTTTAATCGAACTATATCAATAGGTGTATATTGTTGGGCTTTACCTGGTCCGCATCCTTTTAATCCTAATTGTATTCTTAGATTGCGTAATTGTTCGATTGTAATGTCTAGTTTACGACATACTTCATCAGTTCCCATTACAATTTAAGTATTTCGTCGATCATTACAATATCCCTAGGTGAAATATTAGGATTCTGTTTCAAATATGATATTCCAGTTTCGTGTCTGTGCGCTTGACCGTAATAAATATACATTCTATCGACATTCTTTTTTGAGGTCATTAAAGCACGTAAACCGCCTGCTTTTTCTCTTAAATAAGGACTTGTATTTTTAACTGCTTCTGTAAATTGAAACGTATTCAATTGGGTGTGTTTAATGCTCATATTGTGTGTATTTAAAAATTAATCCTGTATTTGTTTTTACCCCGAATAAGTCTCTTAGTGATCTTAGTTTTTCCATTAATGTAGTTCGGGGTATTTCTAGCAATGGATATATGTCTTTTAATTGATAATCCAAACACATAGAATCGAGGATTAATAAATCAAGTGGTTCTAAATTAATCATGGTTATAATTATATGTGTTATTCGTGTTTTTTATTTTAAAAGAAATACTCGTTAGTCTCAAGAGTATAATTTTCAACGTGTGACTTTATTCTTTCTATGCTTATTTCGGTGATATTTTCTTTGTTATCACTATGATAAGTAAAATATTTTTTACCTTTTTTGAAATAAGCAACAAAACCACGTTTGCCTTCTCCATTTTTAATTTCTTTTCCCTGTTCCAAAACAGATAAAGCTTTATTTATATTACAAAAATTTGTGTATTCTTGATCGTATTTATACAAATTTTCGTGTATTAAATTTATTGCCTGTTCAACATCATTTTTGTCCTGTGGACTTAATCCGTTAAGGTTATTTTTTAATATTTTAATTGCTATTCTCATAATCTCTAAGTTTTAAAAAACACTCCCGATTTTACAGGAGTGTTTTAGGTTGTTGCTTAATTGTAATGTGTCGGAGTTTTTCCTTTAAAGAACTTGTTATTTATAGCAGTCCATACTGTATAGGTATGCCATCTTTGAAACAGATTTGCAAATGATTTTTGAACTGGATGCAAATAAGGCGTTTCTTTTGTAATTGGATTTGTCAAGACCCCTTTTGAGTCGTAAATTTTTCTGTACGGTTTCATAATTTCTATTTTTCTAAAGTTACCCGCCAACACCATTGCTGACGGGTTATATTAAGTCGAATGTTTTGACTAGTAAGGAAGGTCGTCCGCTTCCGGAATATCATTACTACCTTGTTGAATTGGTTCAGGTGTTTTTTGCTCGCTTACTTTTAGATTTCCACAATATATTTTTTCTTCTTTTGCCGAATCTTTAAAAGTAGTTTGTATACTAGCGTTGTTTCCGTAATTGTCCGGTTCGTCATTTATCCAAACATTTACATTTAGATATATTTTCCCGTTTTGCGCTTTTGAAAAGGCTTTATTTCCTGCTTTTGCAAGTTCTAGTAATTTTGTGAAGTCTATGCTCCCGTAAAGTAATTTTGACATATTTAAAATTTAATTGTTATACTTGATTTTCTTGGCGTTGTCGATACTTTTGGAACTTCATTTCCGTAAGCGTCAAACGTTGGTTGTTTTTGAGCTAGTTTCAATTGTTCTTGTCTAGCGTCCAAATCGTTTTTCAAAGTCTGCCAAATTTCATCATCTGAATAATTTATTGTATTACCTCCGTTTGTTGGGTTAAATTCAACCCCTAATACAGTTTGTTTAGGTTCGTCAATAATGTGTTGCCTTAACTTTGACATTGCTGATCCAACAACCTGCTCCAAACGAGCTAGATTTGCGCCTAATTGCATTATATCTACTTCTCCACTTTCCAGAACGCTATCAATTAAGTTTTCGCCTGTTTTGATTGCGTCTTTCTTTGTGAAAGTTGAATCGTAGAGAGCGGTCATTTGTTCCGCTCTCATTTCAAAAAATTGTAATTTACCCATTATTTCTAAGTTCAGTTAATTTATCTTCGAGATTTAACACTTGTACTTGTGTCATTGTTACTTTACCTTCTTCAAC
>Ga0065715_10089209_pt1 | contig 12526 bp, 7 predicted proteins | sample MisBulReplicate1_FD_59102 | JGI IMG/M metagenome (GOLD analysis project Ga0065715, IMG submission 59102) | Miscanthus rhizosphere microbial communities from Kellogg Biological Station, MSU, sample Bulk Soil Replicate 1 : eDNA_1 v2 (version 2) | ecosystem: Host-associated > Plants > Roots >...
AGCACAACGATCAGCTTGAAGCCTTCCTGCACCGACGTCACGATCTCCTGCGCCATCATCAGGTAGGAGCCGTCGCCGACCATCACATAGACCTCGCGGGACGGGTCGGCCATCTTCACACCAAGCCCGCCGGCGATCTCATACCCCATGCACGAGTAGCCGTACTCCACGTGATAGGTATTCGGCTGCTGCGATCGCCAGAGCTTGTGCAGGTCGCCGGGCAAACTTCCGGCGGCGCACACGACAACATCCTCGGGGCGAGCAGACTTATTGACCGCGCCTACCACTTCTGCCTGTGCAAACGGAACGGCCTTTCGCGGCGCCGTCTGGCGATCCACTTCTGCGGTCCACGCCGGCACGCGCGCGGCAACAAGTGCACGGTAGTCTGCGCCCGTCGAGTAGCCTGCGACGCGGGCCTCGAGCTCCTGGACCGCGACACGCGCGTCGGCGACTACAGCAACAGCGGCGTGCTTTGCGGCATCCATCTCGCACACGTTGATCCCGACAAAGCGCACATCAGGGTTCGCGAACGCCGTCTTGGACATCGTGGTGAAATCACTGAGGCGCGTCCCGATGGCGATCACCAAATCGGCATCGCGAGCGAACTGGTTTGCGGCCTGGCCGCCCGTGGCGCCGATCGGCCCGAGGGCGAGCGGATGATTCCACGGCAGAGCGCTCTTGCCCGCCTGCGTTTCGCACACGGCAATGCCGGTGACCTCTGCAAATTTCTGCAGGGCAGCGCTCGCCTCGCTGTAGAGAACGCCGCCGCCGGCGACGATCAGCGGAATTCGGCTCGCACGAATGGCCTCGGCCGCGCGCGCCAAAGCCGCAGCGTCGCCGCGCGGCCGCTGGATGCTCCAGTCGCGCTCGTCGAACAGCGCGACCGGGTACTCGAACGCCTCGGTTTGTGTATCCTGCGGCATCGACAGCGTCACCGCGCCCGTCTCGGCCGGTGATGTGAGCACACGCATCGCCTCGGGCAAGGCCGTCAGCAGCTGCTCGGGCCGGCAGATGCGATCCCAGTACCGCGAGACGGGGCGGAAGCAGTCGTTCACCGACACATCCTGCGTGTAGCCAGACTCGAGTTGCTGCAGCACCGGCGCGGGCACGCGGCTCGCGAAGATATCGCCGGGAAGCAGCAGCACCGGCAGCCGATTGATCGTGGCGCCCGCCGCGCCAGTCACCATGTTGGTTGCGCCAGGGCCGATCGACGTCGTGCACGCAAGCGTGCGCGTGCGGTTGGACATCCGTGCGAAAGCCGCAGCGGTGTGGACCATCGCCTGCTCGTTGCGGCACTGGTAATACCGGATGCGATCGCTCATCTGATCGAGCGCCTGTCCGATTCCCGCCACGTTGCCGTGGCCGAAGATGCCGAAGACGCCGGCGAAGAACCGCTGCCGCCGGCCGTCACGCTCGCTGTATTGGACGCTCAGAAACCTGATTAGCGCCTGTGCTGTCGTCAATCGAACGCGGGAAGACATGGGCTGCATCCTCAGAGACCGAGTGACCGGAGATACGAACGGTTGCGGGCCGCGCTTTCCGCCGGCGAGCCCAAGCCGGCGAATACATCTTGTTCGACAACAATCCAACCGGCGTAGCCGCGACGGCGGAGTGCTGTCAGAACGGCGGCGAAGTTTACCGCACCCGCGCCGAGCTCGCAGAAGAGATGCGCGCGCACGGCGGCGAGGTACCCCATTCGAGCAGCGCGGGCGTGTGCCGCCACCTTCTGATCGCAATCCTTGAAGTGGACGTGCCAGACACGATCGGCGTGGCGGTCGAGCACGTCGAGCGGGTCGCCGCCGGCGTAGACGATGTGCCCGGTGTCGAGGCACAGGCCGAGCGCGGAAGGATCGGTACGGCGCATCAGCGCATCAATCTCGGCGACGGTTTCCACGTAGCCGCCGCAATGCGGATGAAAGGCCGTTCGCAACCCGGTTTCGTCTCGCACAGCGCGGGCGATTCCTTCAGCGCCCGCTGCAAACACATCCCCCTGAGTGTCGCTGAGCCCGAGGTCCGGCGTGATGCGTCCCGCATTCCGTTCGCGCTCGAGCACAGCACCGTTGTCGTCAGACAACACGACAATCGCGTCCGCTTCGCCCGCCTCGCGCAGCAGCCGCGCCGTGCGCACCGCCGTCGCAGCGCCCGCTTTGTGTGATGACGCGTCCGCGAGCGCCACTGGAACGAACGCCGCCATCAGATGCAGCCCGCGATCCGAGACCGCCTTTTTCAGGGCGCTGGGTTCGGTGGGCATGAAGCCCCAATCGCCCAGCTCCGTTCCGGCATAACCGGTGTCGCGGATCTCATCGAGCACGCGATCGTACGGTGCGGAACGCGCGGTTCCCTCAAATTCAAGGACGCCCCACGAGCAGGGTGCGTTTGCGACGCGAATCATGGATTTCCCGCCATTATCGGCTATTAGCGATTGACTCTACTCGCCGCCTGGAGCATCCTTCGCGTCGCATCATCCTGGCACTACGTCGAAACTATGGCCCCATCGCGTGTGCTGTTTCAATCGTCGCTGCCGTCCGCCGGCCGGACGAGCACGGTTGTGGAAGTGACGCCCTCGCAAGCGGGATGGCGATTCGTGCACTTTGCCGTCCGCCATGTCGCACCCGGAAAGCCGTGGAGTGACACAACGCGCGGCGAAGAGTGCTGCCTCGTGCTGCTGCGCGGATCCTGCCGTGTAGAGTTCGGCGCGCAAACCTTGCGCGCAAGGGGCCGGGCGGGCAGCGACTCGACGTCGCTCGGCCCGCGCCGCGACGTGTTCAGCGGCTATCCGCACGCGATCTATCTGCCTCCGCGCACCCGCTTCCAGGTGATCGCTTCCGAGCCCACCGAGCTCGGAGACGGCCGCGCGCCTACGCGCAAGCACTTCGAGCCCCGGCTGATTCGTCCCGAGGACTGCGGCTTCGAGATCCGTGGCGGCGGCAACGCCACGCGGCAGATCGTCGACATCATTCCGCCGTCCGCCCCCGCGGACCGGCTGTTGATCTGCGAGGTGTTTACGCCTGCCGGCAACTGGTCGAGCTATCCCCCACACAAGCACGACGTCGATCGGCCGCCCGGCGAAGTGAAGCTCGAGGAAATTTACTATTACCGCTTTGCCGACCGCGACGCGTTCGGGTTTCAGCGGCTGTACGACAACGGTAAGGGCGGCGACCAGGCCCTCACAGTGAGTCACGGCGATGTCGTGCTGGTGCGCTCGGGATATCACACCTTCGTTACAGCCCATGGATACGATGCGTACTATCTGAATGTGCTCGCCGGAACCCGGCGATCGATGGCCGCCAGCGACGACCCGCGATACGCGTCGCTGCGGCAGTGGCCGCCACCCGATTCACGGCTGCCGCTAGTGACGCCGCCGTCGATGCAATGAATGAACACTGGCTCAAGGGAGGCATGCTGATGTTACGGAACCTTTTCGCGACGGGAATTCTGACGCTCATGCTGCTCGGCATTGTGATGCCCGCGCACGCTCAAGTGGATCGCGCAACGCTGACGGGAATTGTCAAGGATCCGTCCGACGCGGTCGTCTCGGCTGCCAAGGTCAGCATCACGAGTCTGGCGACCAACTCGGTCGCCACGGCGACGACGAGCAACGACGGCACCTATCTGGTCGTCAACCTCGCACCTGGTGAATATCTGGTACAGGTCGAGGCGCCGGGCTTCCAACGCTTCGAGCGGACGGTCGCCCTCGAGCTCGGCGCACGCTCGCGCCTCGATATGATCCTGGCAGTAGGATCGATCGGCGAGACGGTGACCGTGTCGGGCGTCACTCCGCTGCTGAGCACCGAGAGCGCCGTGGTTGGGACGGTCGTCGGCAGCAACGAGGTCGCCAGTCTCCCCCTCGCAATCCGCAATTGGGACGATCTACTGGCACTCGTTCCTGGCGTCCAGAGCGATCGCTACACCGAACAGGCGGGCGGCACGTCGTCGGGACGGACCGGCGGCGTCAGCGTCCACGGCAACCGAAGCCTCCAAAACAACTTCCTGCTCGATGGCGTGGCCAACAACAGCTTCTCCACCAACGTTCAGGAATTGACGACGCAGCTTTCGCGGCCGTCGGTGGATGCGATCGACGAGTTCAAGGTCGTCACCAGCCCATATGCAGCGGAGTACGGTTGGTCGCCTGGCGCGGCCGTCATCGTGAGCACGAAGTCGGGGACAAATGGCATCCACGGCACCGCCTACGACTTCTTCCGCAACGACAAACTTGATACGAACAACTTCTTTGCCAAGCGCGCAGGTCAGCCAAAGCCGGCGAACAAACAGAACCAGTTCGGGGGCAATCTGGGAGGGCCAATCGTTCGCAACACCGCGTTCTTCTTCGGCGATTTCGAAGCCACGCGCATCCGGCAGGGCGTGTTGCGCACAGGCCGCGTGCTGACGAACGACGAGCGGCGTGGTGTCTTCGCGTCAGCGATTCGAGATCCCCTGACCGGCCTCAACTTTCCAAACAACACGATCCCTGCGGATCGGATCGACCCGATCGCCGCGAGGATTGCCTCGATGCTGCCCGTCCCCAATGCCGCCGGCAACAACAATTTACTGCGGCAGCCGAACGTGCAGGACGAATCCGAGCGGTACCTGGCACGAGTCGACGTGCCGCTCGGCAACGACAACGTGTTCGTGCGCTACATCTACAGCGACCGCTTCCGCTATGTCCCCGGCTTTGTCGGCGGAATCCTCGATGGGACGTCGACCTCGGCCTGGGGTCGAAACTACCTCAAATCGCATGGGCTTGTGGGCGGATGGACGAAAGTGATGGGCGTCTCGCTCGTGAACGAAGCGCGCGTCTCGTACGCGCGCGGGACGAACGACGGCACGCAGGACCCCTTCGGGGATGACGGCAACGCGCAGATAGGATTTCGCGGCGTGCCCAACGACCCGCGCGTGATTGGCGGGATCGTCGGCATGGACATCTCTGGACATATCCGCCTCGGCTCACCGAATTTCATGCCGAAGTTCCAGCACACGCAGCAGATGCAGTTCCTGGACACCCTCACGTGGATGCGCGGCTCGCATCAGGTGAAATTCGGCGCCGACGTGATGGCGCCGATGAGCAACGAATACTTCGATGTGGCGCCGACACGCGGCAATCTGACGTTCAACGGTCAGTTCACCGGCAACGGGTTGGCGGATTTCATGCTCGGTTACGCGCAAAGGGCCCAGCTCACCAACGTCTTTGTGGTTGAACAGCAACTTCGGTCGTATGGGTTCTATGTCCAGGATGACTGGAAGGCGACCGACGCGCTGACCCTTAACCTCGGCGTCCGCTACGACTACATGCCGCCGGCGACCGAGGCAAGCAATCACATGGCGAATTTCGACCCGGTCGCAGGCGCACTGGTCTTCGCCAAGGCCGGCTCCCTCGAAGATCGCGCACTGGTGAGGCCGGATCGGAACAACTTCTCACCGCGCATCGGCGTGATTTATAAACTCGACGCGCGCTCGCTGCTTCGTGGCGGGTATGGCATCTTCTACAACCAGTTCGATCGTATCGGCTCCGAGGACCAGCTCGCGCTGAATCCGCCAGGTCTCGCGAACATCGATGTGCAGTCGGCCGGCACCGCCACTGCGCCCATTCTTCGTCTGCAGGATGGCTTCCCGGCAAACTTTCTCGATCCGGCGAACATCAACGTCGCGCGCATCATGGTGCGTGCCTCCGATCGCAACAACCCGCGGACGGTGGTGCAGCAGTTTGGCGGCGGCATCGAGCGGCAGATCGGCGCGAACTTCGTCGCGTCCGCCGATTTCGTCGGCTCGTTCACCAGGCATCTCGCCGTGCTTCGCAACATCAACCAGCCGCTGCCGGGTACGCTCGATGCAAACGGGCCGCTGCCGTATCCGGCGTTCGGCAACGTCCAATGGCGCGAGATGACCGGCGAAGGAAACTACAAAGGGATGGACCTGTCGTTCGAGAAGCGGTTCAACGATGGATACAGCTACCGCGTATCGTACACAGTCGGCGAGGCTCGGGATCAGGCCCCTGAACACCTCAACGCATCATCGGGCAGACCGCAGAACGGCCGCGACCTGAAGTCGTGGGAAGGGCCAAGCGACTTCGACGTCCGCCACCGCCTGTCGGCAAACATCATCGCCGAGCTTCCGTTCGGCAGGAATAAGCCAATGCTGCAGAACGGCATCGCGAGTCAAGTTCTCGGCGGCTGGCTCGTCAGCGGCATTCTCAGTGCGCGTACCGGGCGGCCGTACACCGTAACGCAGGGGAACAATAACGTGGGCGCCGGCGCTACCGGTCTGCCAAACCTCACCGGCGACCCGAAGGGTGCGCAAACTGTCGAGCAGTGGTTCAATCCGGCGGCGTACACGCGCGTCACATCAGGCGTGTTCGGCAACGCCGGCCGCAACGCTCTTCGCGGACCGGGCTGGCTGTCGTTCGACATGAGCCTGCAGCGCCGAATAGATATCACCGGACGCTTCAATACGACGCTCCGCCTGGATGTGTTCAACCTGTTCAACCGGGCGAACCTCGGCCTGCCCGACAGCAACATCGTGAACGCGACGGCCGGCACAATCTCCAACCTGGCGGGCGATCCACGAGTGATGCAATTGTCGCTTCGCCTCGGTTTCTGATGCCGATCCTGTTGGTCCTCGCCATGACCCTCGTGGCGGGGACCGCTCAGGCTCAGATCGCAACGGCGACGTTCGAGACGGCGACGCGCGCCGAAGCGATTGCCACGATCACGGCCACGTGCAATGCGTGCGCGTGGGATGTCGCCGGCCGCGAAGCCGTGGTCACGTCGCTCGCCCTCGACGGCCGCTACGTGCAGCACCTTCCGATCGTTCGAACAGGACGTGCGGACTATCGGATCATGCTCGGCCAGGTCGAGCCGGGCCGCCACACGCTGGTCATCGATGAAGACGCGGAGCTCACCTCGTCCGAGTTACGCGGACACAGCCGCGCCACCGTGGAGACAACCGCGTTCCAGTTGATTACTGCGAGCGCGCGCGACTACGCGGCCATTTCGCTCGCACCGATCATTTATGCACGGCCGGACACAGTAGGAAAGTACACGGATGGCCCGGTGTTCATGTGGTACGAGATCGAGCCCTCCGCGCGCGGAACGCGCTATCGCTATTCGGTAATTTTCACGAACGAAGACGGTGGAACGCCGGCCGATCGCCTGATGGCGACGTGGGGGCGTACGACAGACATCGAGTACCTCTACAGCGTGGAACTGAATGCAAAGGGCGAGATCCTCGACGACGACATCCAAGGGCCCAGGCACGAGATCCTTCCGTTCAACGGCCGCCGCGAAGGCCGGCATCCCCTGTTGTGGGTGAGCACGAGCAACAACATGGTGCTGCCACAGGGCACGACGCGCGTGCGCTACGCTCCTGCGCCGATCGCTTTCCCGCTTCGCGACGTGTCGCGCGAAGCGGTGATGGACACCTACCCATGGCTGTACGAAGTGATGGCCCAGGAGCTGAAACGCGAAGGCAAGATTGCCGCCGACCCGCCGGCAGGCCGTGGGACGATCCCCGACCCTCGCCGATTCGTGTTCGTGGAAGGCTGCGGCACGCTCGCCGAGAAGGGGCTGGCGTTCGCCTTACGAGTCGGCACGCAGTGGATTTCTTCGGACCGCGATCGCAGCGATTTCCGCATCGTTCGGGACGGATGCTTCCGTGCGGCGATTCCGCTGCCCGCGCACGCCACTATCAGGGATGTGCGCGCCCTGCGTGCGCAGGTCTTCGCGCGCGCGGGAAAGAACAACGCGACACCAGCGCGCCTCACCCGCATCAATACCGCCTTCATGCTCGACGATCACTTCGTGCCTGGCACATCCATCCTGCACTGGGAAGGTGCGGCAGAGCTGCGGCCCGGAGGGCCACCCGTCGAGCTTGCCATTCCATGATGCGACACCGGCTCCACGAAGACTGACATGCGGCCTCCCGTTCTCGAGATGTGCGGGATCCGAAAGAGTTTCCCCGGCGTCGTGGCACTCGACGGCGTCGATCTCTCGCTGCAGGCGGGCGAGGTGCACGTGCTGCTTGGCGAAAACGGCGCCGGCAAATCGACGTTGATGAAGATCCTGAGCGGCGCATACCGCAAGGACGCCGGCGACATCCTGATGAACGGCGTTCCCGCCGGCATTCAGGACCCAGGGGATGCGCTCGCGCACGGGATTCGCGTCATCTATCAGGAGCTCAGCCTGATCCCGCACTTGTCGGTGGCCGAGAACATCTTTCTCGGCGCGGCGCCGACAACCTTCGGCGTCCTCATCGACTGGCGGCAACTCCACGACCGCGCTGCCCGGCTTCTGTCGGATCTCGGAATGGAGATCGCGCCCGCCACGCCGCTGCATCGTTTGAGCCTCGCGCAACGCCAGATGGTAGAGATTGCCAAGGCGCTTGCGACCCAGGCGGCGGTCCTCGTGATGGACGAGCCGACCTCCGCGCTGACGTCGCGCGAAGTCGATCAACTGTTCGCGCTGATCGGCCGGCTGACCGCGCGCGGCGTCGCGATTGTCTACATCACCCACCGTCTCGACGAGGTGTACCGAATCGGCCATCGCGTCACGGTGCTGCGCGACGGGCGTCATGTGACGACGCGCTTGCTGTCGGACGTGACGGTCGCCGAGCTCGTGCGCCTGATGGCGAATCGCGAGGTTGGCGAGCACTTTCCCAGAGTGCGCACCACACCTGGGACGGAGTTGCTTCGTGTAGAGGGCGTCGGCCGGAGGCCTTTGCTCTCCGACATCACTTTTCGCCTGCACGCCGGCGAAATCCTCGGCGTCGGTGGATTGCTCGGCTCGGGTCGGACCGAGCTCGCGCGTGTGCTGGCCGGCGTCGACCGCCCGGATACGGGACGCATTCACGTGGACGGCGAGGCCGTGGACTTCCGCACAGCAGCCGACGCGATCGCACATCGCATCGGCCTGCTGCCTGAAGATCGCAAGGCGCAGGGCTTTGTGGGCGGCTTCACGATCGAGCGCAACATCGCCCTTCCGCATGCTCGCCAGTTGGCGCCGTACGGCTTCCTTCCCGCACAATGCGAAGCCAGGCTGGCTGCTCCGCTCGTAAAAGAACTGCACATCAAGGGGACAAGCACGCAGCCGGTTCGGCTGCTGAGCGGCGGGAATCAGCAGAAGGTCGTGCTCGGCAAGTGGCTCGCCGGCCACGCGAGGATCTTCATCTTCGATGAACCCACCCGCGGCGTGGATGTGGGCGCGAAGGTCGAAATCTACCATCTGATGAATCGCCTTACCGCCGCCGGCGCCGGCATCATCATGATCTCTTCCGAACTGCCCGAGCTGCTGGGAATGAGCGATCGACTCATCGTGATGCATCGCGGGCGCATTCGAGCGGAGTTCACGTCGGCGGATGCGACCGAAGAGCGCGTGCTGACCGCCGCGTTGGGATTGGCATCTTGACGGCCTCGCGGCGGCTCGCTCACGCGCGTCAGCTCGGCACCGTTCTCGGCCTGGTGGTGTTGTCGGGCGTGCTCTGGGCGATGACGCCGCACTTTCTGACTGTTCCGAACCTGCTCAACGTCGCGCAGCAGACAAGCATCAACGCCATCGTCGCCATCGGAATGACGTTCGTCATCATTTCCGGAGGCATCGATCTGTCTGTCGGCTCGATCGTGGCGCTTTCCGGCGTGGTACTCGGTTTGGCGCTGCAGAACAGGGTGCTCCTTCCCTTCGCCCTCGCACTCGGGCTCGGCACCGGTCTCGCATGCGGGCTCGCGAACGGCGCCCTTGTCAGCTGGGGCCGCCTGCCGCCGTTCATCGTCACGCTGGGCACGATGAGCATCGCCCGTGGCGCTGCGCTGGTCGCCACCGAAGGCCGGCCGATCTCGGGTTTCGATCCGGCGTTTCGATCGTTTGCGACCGGCCACGTCGCGGGCATCCCGTCGCCGATTGTTGCCACGATCGTGATGTATGCGATCGCGCACATCGTGCTGACCCGCACGACGTTCGGGCGCTATGTGTATGCCATCGGAGGGAACGAAGAAGCGACTCGTCTCTCGGGCGTGTCCGTACGGCTACATAAGACGATGATCTATGCCGTATCGGGCCTGGTCAGCGCCGTCGCGGCCGTCATTCTGACCGCCCGGCTCAACTCGGCGCAACCCATCGCCGGGATGATGTACGAGCTCGACGCGATCGCGGCCACAGTGATCGGCGGCACGAGCCTCATGGGCGGCGAAGGCACGCTTGCGGGAACGCTCGTCGGCGCGCTCATCATGGGTGTGCTCCGCAATGGGTTGAATCTGCTTGGCGTGTCATCTTTTCTCCAGCAAATCGTCATCGGTGCCGTTATCATCTTCGCCGTGCTCGTCGATACCGTGCTGAAACGTCACCGGACCTGACTTATGCGAAAAATCAGTGTCTCGTTGGTTGTCCTCTTCGTGGTGCTGCTGGCGGTGTCGTTTCCGGCGTGCAACCGCGCCGCTCCGGGAACGAACAAACCCAAGGTCGCATTGGTATTGAAGACGTTGAACCATCCATTCTTCGTCGACATGAGGCGCGGCGCGCAGGAAGCCGCAGACCGCCTCGGCGTGCAGCTCGACGTGCAGGCAGCCGAGCGGGAAATCGACGTCGAGAAGCAGATGCAGATTGTCGAGAACATGATCCAGACAGGCATCGGCGCGCTGGCCATCACGCCGAGCGGGTCGCGTGAGATCATCTCGGCGCTCGTGAAGGCGCGCGATGCGAAGGTCCCCATCATCGTCGTCGACACCCGCCTGGACCCAAAGGCCGCGGCAGACGCCGGTGTGCACGCCGAAACGTTCGTCGGTTCCGACAACTACGAGGGCGGAAAGCTCGCGGGCGGCTATCTGGTGAAGGCGACGAACGGCAAGGCAAGGGTCGCGATTCTCGAGGGCATTCCGGGCCACGAGACCGGCGACTCGCGGCTGCGCGGCTTTCGCGAGGCCGTATCGAGCGCGCCCGCGATAACCATCGTCGCGTCACAGCCGGCAAACTGGGAGCGCGACCAGGGGTTCAACGTCTTCCAGAACATGCTGCAGGCGCACCCCGATATCGACGCGGTGTTTGCCGCCAGCGACCTCATGGCGCTCGGCGCGATTGAAGCCATCGCCGCCGCCGGTAAGACCGGCAAGATCCGGGTCGTGGGATTTGACGCGCTCGACGACGCGAAGAAAGCGATCGCGGCCGGCACCATGGAGGCCTCGGTTGCACAGTTTCCATCGGAGATGGGAAAGATCGCGGTCGAAAGCGCCGTCAAGGCGATGCACGGCGAAAAACTGCCGCCAGACATCGTCGTGAACCTGGCCATGGTGACGAAAGATTCACTTTCGCGGCCGTAGACTTACCCGGTAAAATCTTCAGAGGAGTTGCCTATGACGGTCCGATCTCTGGGGAAGGGTTCCGCGGGTAATTAGTCCGATCTTCGCCGAAACGCCCGGCGCCGCAGGTCCTTTCCTTCACTCTCTCGACCACCACGACATTTGAACGCCGAGAGTGTGCGCTTCGCGAGGCGCACAAGAGGAGACGACCGTGCCTTCATTGCTTTCATTGGACGACCTCGGGTGGGATCCATTCTTCGATCGCCAGATAACCGACGACGAGCGTGCGCGGTGGACGCCGGCACGGGTTGTGTGGGAGGGCCGAGAGCGATACCGGATCTCGACCGGCGCACATGAGTGGCGCGCGGATCTGGCGGGACGCATTCGGCATACAGCAGGCTCGCGCGCCGATTTGCCTGCCATTGGCGACTGGGTGCTCGCGGCCCTGCGGCCCGAGGAGAACAGCGCGACCGTCCATCGGGTTCTGGCGCGACGCTCGCGCTTTTCGCGCGCAAGTGCCGGGCGGTCGACGCAAGAGCAAATCATTGCCGCCAACGTCGACACCGTGCTGCTCGTGACGTCGCTCAATCACGACTTCAACCTCAGGCGCATCGAGCGGTATCTGGCGCTCGCATGGGAGAGCGGCGCCAACCCGGTCGTCATACTGAACAAAGCTGATTTGTGCGCCGATCCCGGCGCATGGCGAGACGAAATAGCGGCGGCCTCGCAAAACGTTCCGGTGCTCGTCACCAGCGCGCTTCACCGCGATGGGATTGACGCGCTGGTGGACGTGATTCGCAAGGGCGGGACGACGGCGCTCCTCGGCTCGTCTGGCGTCGGCAAGTCGACGTTGATCAACGCGCTTCTCGGCGAGCCGCGGCAGTCGGCAATGCCGATCCGCGCGCGCGACGATCGCGGGCGTCACAGCACGACCTCGCGACAACTGTTCTGCCTGCCGGCCGGTGGTGTCCTGATCGACACGCCGGGCATGCGCGAGCTTCAGCTCTGGGATGCCGAAGACGGCCTCGAGCATGCCTTTGCCGACGTTCAGCAGCTGGCCGAACGGTGCCGATTCCGTGATTGCTCGCACGGTGTCGAACCGGGGTGCGCCGTCATCGCGGCGGTGGAGGGTGGAGCGCTCGACGCTGACCGGCTCGACAGCTACCGGCGCCTGCAGCGCGAAGACCGATTCCTGCAATCACGCCACGACGAGAGCGCTCGCCTGGAGCGTGTGCGCCAGGCGAAGCAAGG
>Ga0065715_10089210_pt1 | contig 12487 bp, 17 predicted proteins | sample MisBulReplicate1_FD_59102 | JGI IMG/M metagenome (GOLD analysis project Ga0065715, IMG submission 59102) | Miscanthus rhizosphere microbial communities from Kellogg Biological Station, MSU, sample Bulk Soil Replicate 1 : eDNA_1 v2 (version 2) | ecosystem: Host-associated > Plants > Roots >...
GGCGCCGGGAGCCGCCGCGCGAATGGCGTCGCGCAGCTTCCGAAGGCTCCGGCGGGTATCGGCAGGCAACGACGCGAAATAGGTGCGCACCTGCATGCCGGCCCGCTTGCCGTTTGACGCGGCCTTTGCCACTACGGCTTCACCACCTGCTCTCGCCCATCCTCGTTTCTCAATTTCAACGAACTCGCCACGCCTTTCGCCTCGAGAATGATGTAAGTGTCCTTCGTGCTGGTCGGTCCGGCGAAGCTCAACCCCGCCGCTTCTTCCGACGCGGCGATCTTGACCGACGGGCGCCCGCGCTCGGTGATGAGGCGAAGCAGCACGGTTTCTGGAGAGCGATCACCGTGCGCCGACACGCCAGCCGGAAGCACGCTGATGCTTGCCCGCACCCGGCCCCGATCGTCAACGATCTCGAGCGAGCGGCCGCGCAGCACAGGGGCGACCGCCTGTGCCATCGCGGGACGCATCGCCGCCAGCACGAACATCAGAATCACGAGATTCACGAGCGTGATCGCGACGGCAAATCGCTGCATTTTCATGCGAGGCTCCTCCGGACTTGTAATTCAACACAGAGTCACAGAGAGATCGTTCATCGCGACTTGAGTTCCATCAAGTACGACGTGAGATGCCGTATCTTCGCGTTGGTCATGACGAACACGTCGCAGAACACCGCGTTCAACTCGCCGCCGTCTTTCCTGGCGGATCTGACAGAACCCTCCGCGACGACCACGTCGTTCTCTTCAATCATGCGAGTCACCGCAATGGCCGGGCGTCCGACGAAGTCGTCGTTTTCAATCGCTTTGTCGAAGGCAATCTTCCCGGTTATGTGAAAAGCGCCCGGGATCAACCATTCAACGTTGTCTGTGAGGCACGACAGCACGTCCGGGTGATCGAGCCTGGTGAAGGCGTCCATATATTTCTGCACGGTTTGTTTGTTCGGGGTCATCGCTCTCTCAGTTTTGGCTGACGGTTCCACGAAGTCCCGCCCGTTCGACCGCGCGCTTCACGAGACCTTCCGATCTGACGTCGTCGGCGAACTTGCGCAGATACGGCATCGCCGCATCTCGTCCTTTGGGGATGGCCATCGCCAAGTGCTCCAGACCCCATCGGCCGTCGAGCACACGCGATCCCGGCAGTTCGTCGGTCATCTCAAACAGGATGGCTTTGTTCGTCGCGAAGGCGTCGATCTTCTTCTGCGACAACATATCCATGGCGCTTTTCAGCGAGGGAGCCGTCACGACGGTGGCGTTCTTGAACTCGCGCGTCAGTGTGCTCAACGACGTGCTTCCTTCGCTGACACCGACACGAATACCAGGCCGATCGACATCGGCCAGCGCCGAGACCGGCGAGCCGGGCAGAACGATATATCCCAGCTCCAGATCGATCAGCGTTGGAGTGAAATCCAGATCTTTTACTCGCGCGGGTGAGGCGTTTGTAATCGTGAAGTCTATCTGCCCGGACTTCAGCGCATCGACGACTTCCGCCACTCGCTGGAACACGACAGGCTCGAACGGAACACCGAGGCGCTTGGCGAGCTCCGTGCCGAGGTCGTACGTCACACCATTCCTCTGGCCAGAGGAGGCATCCTGGATCATCGAGGTGGGACTGCCGGGATAGACACCGACACGCAGCTTTCCTGAAGGCGCCAGGATTCGTGGCATTCCCGGAGCTGGCTGAGCCGCAGGGGTCGAATAGGCGACAACCAACACGGCAATCGCGGCGGCGACACTGATCGACCGACGAATGTTTCTCATATGCTCATCTTCCCGCGCGAACAGGCGAACCAGGCAGAGCGCTTCCGACCTTCTGGCCGTTGGCGATGATCGGCATGCCGTTGACAATCACGTGCTGAATTCCCACCGGAGGCGTCGCGGGCTCGCGGTACGTCGACCGATCGATCACCCGCGCGGCATCAAAAATCGTGATGTCTGCATCGGCGCCGGCACGCAAGCGTCCTTTGAACTTCATGGATGGCACCCGCGTCTCCAGACGCTGTGCGGGCATCAGCGTCATCTTGCGAATCGCATCCATCAACCCGAGCGAATGCGCCTCGCGCACATAGCGGCCCAGGACCTTTGAATACGTCCCGGTCGTTCGCGGATGGCCCGTGCCGTTTTCCCAATACGCATCGCTCGCGATCATCGTCAATGGGCTGTTGACTGCCAGCGCGACCATTGCGTCCGTGTTCGTGTGGAGCACGACCGGACCTCCCATCTGCCTGTATTTGCGAAATGTCTCGCGGGTCAATCGCTCGCCGGTTTTCGGCCATTCCAATCCCGCGAACCCTTCGTCCGGCCCTTTCTCATATGAATCCAGATTGGCGGATTGGATTTCCGTCATCCCAGCCGTGTACGGATAGGCCTCGGTTGTGACATCGAGCCCGCGCGCTTTCGCGTCCGTAATCATCTGCAGCATCTCGCGGGTTTGAGCCAGACCAGCGCTGTTGATGTGAACGACGTGCAGGGAAGCACTCGCCGTGGAAGCAAGATCGAGCGCTTCCTGAAGTCCGGCGATTCCGCGCCGAATATGCACATGCACGGGCACGCGATATTGGTGAGCGACCCTGAACACCTCGAGAAGTTCTTCTCGGGTTGCGGCCGGCGTATAGGCGAACCCTGCGCCGATATCCACCGCTCCCTTCTCCAAGCCATCGGCGATCCGTCGCGTAATCTCTTTGATCTCCGTCGGAGAAGCCGCTCGATACGCACCGTCGCCACTCGGCAGGAATTTCCCGGGGTCGTGGAGCACCGCCATGCGTACAGGGATGTGGCCGATGCTCACACCATAATTGATGAGCCGTCCCGTTCGTCGCTCGTTGTACCACTTGTCAATGTCGGCCGTGCCGACCTCGAGCTCGAGCGCGGTCGTCACACCATCACGTGCCTGAAACTCGTATGTCTCCGGAGTCTGGCCGTGAGCGTGAACGTCGATGAAGCCAGGCGCGACGACGAGGCCGGCGGCATCAATCATTTGCCGTGCTGTCAAACGGTCGCTGGAGATGATGACGATCTTCCGGCCAGCGATCCCGATATTACGGACGGCGTCGAGGCCCGACTCTGGATCTAGAACGCGGCCGTTGGCGATAACCAAATCGAAAGTCTGGGCACGGAGATGAAGGCAGGTCGCGATGCCGAGTGCGATGCAAAGCAACGTGGCTTGAGCCCGACGTGACGCGCCCAACGCTCTCATGAAATGCTGACCTCCTGCCCCATTGAATGGAGCCAGCATCGTATCACTGCGGCGCAGTTCCCGGCGCAGCTCCAGGCGCGGCATCAGGATGCCAGATGAGCCGACTGTACAACCACGTGCCGTCGGATTGCCGTCGGTGGATCTCCAGGAAGGAACCGGAGTCGCTGGCGGATGAGCCGTTAGGGAAAATCATGGAGAGGATGTAAGTCCCGCGCACATACGCAAGATCGCCTTCACCAGTGACTTCGTCGGGGTGCGGAGTCAAGGCCGTCAGCTTCGGAAACGTTTTGATGTACTCGACCGCCGCGTCTCGCCCCACCAACGGCGCATGATTTGGCGGCATGACGACGACATCCGGCAGTAAGGTTTTTCCCCAGGCGTCCCAATCACTGGCAAGGAGCGCTTTCACGTACGCGTCAATATTTGTGCGGATGGCCGTCACATCGGCGTCGCTGAGTGCCGACTTCGGTTTCGTCGTCGCGCACGCAGCCAGGAAGACAAGGCATGCGAGAACGAGCGCTGGTCGATACACAGTTCGCATACAGCCCCCGTTCAGGCCTCCTGACCCACGTGCCAGCACACGCCGGCTAGATCGATAAAGTTGACCTCACGTCCCCAGGGAAAATCCTTCGGCGGTTTCATCCTGAACTGTGGATAGGTTTTCTCAAGCTGTTTCTTTGAGACGACCTGCCACCACTCATCAAGATCTGCCACGTTGAGGCGGACCATAAAGTTCTCGGCGAACGCCTGATTCTCGAACTTTTGGAGAATGAACTGGGCGGCTCCATTTCGAAAGCCGGCGTACCCGCCGGCCTCCCACACCTCCTGGAAACCGAGGGCTTTAAAGAGCTCGCGACTGGCGTCGTACTCTTTTCCACTCGGCACGAACGGCAGCAGCGACTGCGCACGCAACGAATCCACGTCAACCTCCTTACGCGCTCACGCGCTATAGCTTCACGTCAATACGTGCGGCGCTGGAGTTCTCGCGCAGCTCTGGGTGGTTGATCCGACCCCCGAGGTACGCGGTCCACGCAAGCAGCAGTGCGGCGATGAAGGCGACCACGAGCGTCGCGATCATCGTCCATGGCGTGGCGCCGCCGGGCTGCCATTTCATGAGGACGATCAGCGCGAAGACGCCGGCGAGCATTGTCACGCCCGCGGCAAACGTCGCAAGTTCTTCGTGCGGCTCAATGGCCTCTGTCGAGACTTCCGGTATTTGCTTCAGCGAGTCCTCGGCTGGCTCGCCAGTCAGGAACGCCGCAGCGCCGAACAGCGTGGAGACAACGAGCAGTGCGAGAGCACCCTTCATAAGATCAGCGCTCTTATTGACCATGGCGTACAACAGCATGACAACGGCCACGGGCACGAGGACCACGGGCACGTGATTCAAGGCGAGATGGAGATGGGCACCGGTCATGCGGATATTCACACTCCTTTCTGCTATCGCGCTGACAGGACTGGTTTTTCTGCCGCCAGCCGAACGACGCGCACCTTCTGCATGCCGAAGTCAGCGACGTCCTCCACGTCTTCGTAGTGAGTGACGCGAAAACGCTCAAAAAGCTTGAGAAGCTCGTTCGTATCGAAGACGACGGCACCGCCGATGGGACCGTTCTTCGTGGCGTCACGGTGGAAGGCTTCAACAACCACCATTCCTCCCGGTTTCAGACTGTCGTAGATACGAGGGACGAACTCGCGCGCCCCGACATAGCTGAGGACGATGAGATCCCAGCGATCCTTTCCAAAGTCAAAGCGAGAGTCGTCGACGGGAACCGCTGTCAGTTTCACGCCAACTCTTGCGGCTTCGGCCTGCGCCGCAGCGACGGCCTGCTCGGCCGGATCAAAGCCGGTCACTGCCCATCCCTGTTGCGCAAGATAGACGGCATTGCGCCCCTGACCCATGCCGACGTCCAGCGCCGTGCCCGGGCGGGCATTGCGGGTGATCCGTACAAGAAACGCATTTGGCTCCCGGTTAAAGCTCGCCGCGGGCGACGTGAGAATCCGGTTCCAGCGATCAACTTCAAGCTTCCGGCCTCGCTCCGTGAGCACTTGGATCTGCCGATCGATTTCGACGCCGCTCATGCCTTCACCGGCCAGCACTCGCCGGTAGATTCGAATGATGTCCTCGTCCGAAGTCTGGTCCGTAATCGTTGCGGCAACCTCGCGCGACGACACCCACGCCCTGAACTTTTCATAAGTCTGGACGTCCGCGCTCGGTTGATTCCCTTGAGTCTGTTCAGCCGCGGGCCTCGCGACATGTGCGATACACGCGATCGAGACGACTGCCATCAAAATTCCGAAGCGTCGTCGCGTGTCAGGTGTCATACTTTCGGAGCGTTGGCCGGCACACGGCCGTAGATCTCGGTTTCGTACAACCGGACGATCTCGGCGCGCCGCGTACGCCATGCCTTAGCGTCCGCGACTTTGCGGCCGCCGATCAGTACGAGCGGATCCGGCAACACATACGGCCGCACCTTCGATTCGTCATAGTTGGAAATGTGACCTGTTTTCAAAGCGCGCCGCAGAGGATTTCCGCTGGCATCAGCGCCTAGATTGGTGATGGGTTGAGCGTCACGCGCACCGGGCTGCTGACCATAGGCGGCAAGCTCGAGGCACGTCACGGACAGGAGCAGAATTCCTAAATGCTTTCCCACCATCGGCCTCCTCAAATAATCGTGATGTGAGCGCGGCGACATGATCGCACAGCCTGCTGCCGCGGCGGTATTCGGTGGTTAGACGGCAGTTTCTCGCATCAATTGAGAAGGCGGGACCGTCAGCCTTAGCCTGCCGCCCGAATATTCCTGCCCGTCATCGATGGCGACAAGCTCGACTTCCGTAACCGTGCACTCCGCGGCGGCCACGGGAACGGTTTCGACCCAGGCTGCAACGTCCGCCCATGCCGCTGCACTGAACGCCGAACAGTATGCAACCGACATGTGGAAGATCCAATCAGACGGCTGAATCGTGGCCACATCCGCGAGCTTCTGCTGCCCTGCCCGTTCCCGTAGAGTCGTCAGCGCTTCCCTCAACTCAGGCGTCCGTTGCACTCGCGCGATGATGATCTGAAACGGACTGGGAAACACAGCTAACTCTTCAAGCTCGAGCCGCAAAGGAGGCACGGTAGGTGCCCAGTTCGCGACAAGTTCGCGTACGGCGGCGATGGACGTTCCCTTGCCAAAGCCGGCGAGTGTAACGTGAGCCTGCGCCGGGTACGACACCTGAAGACCCGCGAGCTTGTCCTGTACTCGCTCTCGGACCTGAGTGTAGGAATCCTGAACGGCGCCATTGGGTCGCAGGACGACGTACCGCTGACCCTCGAGGAGAGCGATGTGTGCGGGATCATCGATGAACGGTCGGTACAAGCGTAGTCCTTCGCCTATGCTCCGGAGTTCCCTTCGTATAATTCGATGACCCTCGCGAGGTATTGCGCGAGCGAAGGTGGCAGTTCTTCTCGACGAATGATGGTGGTGGCTACCGCAAGCCCAAGCGCCGGCTCAGGATGATTCGTCGCATACTTTTTCCAAATCTCGCGAGACTCTCCGTCGTGGAAACGATGAATGAGGTCGTTCAAGTCGGCGGCGCTGATTTCCGCACGCTCCCATCGGTCGAATTGCGTCCGCAATTTCTGTAGAGCCTTCGATAGCTCCCGATCGTGGGCTACCCCAGCCCATTCACAAACCTGACGTTTGATTGCCGTCGGCGGGTCCTGCATAGAAATACCTCGGCTATTCTGCACGCCGGCCACCGCGACGACTATTTACTCGCCGTCGTAACCTGGGTCGCCACAACCTGCCAACCTTGGGCTTGTTTCACCCAGACCTGCATAACCCACGAGTCGCCGCTCCGAGCCCGTTCAATCGCGGTGTTGCCGTGCACCTGAATCTGTTCCTGCGATCGGCTCGAAGGGGTCGTTTGCGGCTTCTGCTGTTTCAGAGCAGCTAAACGCTCGGCCTTCGTCAACAAGCGCCCATCGGCGACGACCACCGTGAACTCCTTGGCTGTGAGGCGGTCCCATGTTGTGCCGTCTGCCGACTCAACCGCTCGCTGCCGTTGGCGAATCGCTTGCTGAAGATCCGAAGGAACCTGCGCGGACAGCGCCGTAGATACGAGACAAACGAAAACCAGCACCGAGGCAAGTCGTAGCGCGATCGTCATGGCACCCTCCTCAATGAAATATGAAACGCAACTCTCTCACAGCTTCAACACCTTCTCCATTGCCAGGCGGGGCTCACGGTCGGGATCCTTCTCCACGCGACTGTCGTTATTGAACAGCATTGTGTCGCGCGATGCGGCCGAGTAGGCGGGCCACGTCGGCAGCTTTGACGTCGACGTATTCGGATTCCCCGTGCGCGCGAACGATACCCACGCCGCGCTTACTTTGTCGGCGAGTGCATAGGCTTCCGCCATCGTCGAGATGCGCGGGCCGGCAATCTTGATGTTGTTGAAGACGAACGGTATCTCAATCGTGTGCGGCGATCGCATGTGTCCGCCACCCTCCGGCGTCTCCCAGTCGAAGCGATACGCGTACGCCGGTGCTCCACCCTGGACCGCTTTGCGTTTGGTGAGCTCTCGTGAATACGTTCCCCTCGGATGATCGGTGGCGATCAGGATCCAGAGATCCCAGGGCGTCGCGTCCGGGTGCGCGTTGCGGAAGACGTCGATCACGTGGGCCGGATCGCCGCCCAGCCGTTTGGCCACGCGCTCTCTCAATCCAGCTTCGTCGAGGGCCAGCTTCTCCGGAGTTGGCCGATCGTAGAGCGTCTCCTCGGTTCGCGCGTACCCGATCAGCAGCGGAATATCCTTGGACAGGGCCGGCGCCGCCGGATCCCACGGGTGGCTCGGTATCGCTCTGCCGTCGATCGTCGGCGTGTTTGCCGTCATCCCGGGTTCGCGCAGCGTCAGTTTAGCGGTGACGGCAGCGTCGGCGGCGAGCAGTCTGGGCATCGGCACGTTCTGCAGCTCGCGAGCCTGGCCCTTCGGGAGGCCTAATTCGGCTAGCAGTAATTCTGTTGTACGAATCGCGTCTTCGCGTGCGGTCAGACGCAGCACGGCTCCGCTCTCGATGATCGCCCGGTGAAACAGACCCTTCGCTCCTGGCATGGACATCAACGTCGCGACTTTTCGTCCGCCGCCCGACTGTCCGAAGATCGTGACGAGATTCGGATCGCCGCCGAAGCGCTCGATGTTGTCGCGCACCCACTGCAGCGCCGCGACGATGTCGAGCATGCCGACGCCGCCTGAAAGCGCAAAATCCGAGCCTGCGGCCTCACCGAGGTACGTAAAGCCGAACACATTCAGCCTGTGGTTGATACTCACCACCACGACGTCACGGGTGTGTGCCAGGTTGGTGCCGTCAAGGATTCGTCCCGATCCCGACCCGGAGTAAAAGCCACCACCGTGCAGCCATACCATCACAGGCCGATTGCGGCCACCGCTCAGGGAAGGCGTGAACACATTCAGGACCAGGCAGTCTTCGCCCTCTTCCGGAGATCCCGCCGGCCTGGCGGCAGGCCCCACCGTTTGCGGCGCAGTGGGTCCATAAGCGAGAGCGTCGCGTGTCCCCGTCCACGCCGCCGGTTTCGTCGGCGGCATGAAACGATTCCTGCCAGCCGTCGGCCCACCATAGGGAATGCCTTTGAAGATCTTGATGTCTTCCACCGCGATCCCGCGGACTCTGCCGGCCGACGTTTCGGCGATTACGCTGGGGGCGTCCGCCGCTGCGGCGTACCTCAACCACGGCGCCGCTTGCGATCCCGCAAGCAGCAGGGCCGCATGTTTGACAAAGGTTCTCCGGCTCGGGCTCGAGAGATTGGCCATTCCGTTCCTCCAGGTTGCTATGGCTTTGGCGCCTCAAATCCGCTTCCGTGATTCGCGATGAGCTGCCACTTGCCATTCCTCTTCATGTAGACGTCGGTCCACTTGCTGCGTCCAATGATGTCTCTGCCCTGGTACCGGCTCTTCTCTGTCTGATCAAGCGTGACGATGGCCGTATCGCCTATGACCCGCACTTTTGTTCGATCGACAACCATCGATTCAGACTTGAAGGCACCGGAGCGGAATTCGTCAAGCGTCTGCGCTTTCGTGAGCCTTCGTCCATCCGGCGTAGTGCCAACGTAATCATCTGCCAGGAGGTCCTCGGTAAATGCAATATCGCCCTTCACGATTGCCGTAGCCCAGTCGCGCTCTTTCTTCTCGAGCAGTGCTTCGACATTTTCGTCTGCCCCAACCTGGGCAATCGCGGGTGGTGGAACGCCTGCATTGGGTTCTGCAGCTTGTCTACAGCCGACGACAAACAGCAGAGGGAGCACGCCGAGGAGAGTGAATCGAAGAGTCATAATTTACCTCGGGAGGCCGGCGATCTCTGTTCGCAGCTTGTAGAGCGTCTTTCCGGCAGTCACGTAAAGCGTCTTCATGTCGGGACCGCCGAAGGCATTATTCGTAATGTAATCCTCGGGGATCGGAGTGAACTTCAGAAGTTTGCCCTGCGGCGAAATCACGTAGATACCGGTCTTGGTATCGAGCGTTTCAGAGGTTCCGCGCAATTGGCCCATGCCCGCCGAGGCATAGAGATTTCCCTGCGAGTCGATGCTCATCCCATCCGCACTTCGACCGGGATAAAAGTTGTAATGGACTCTCATGTTTGTAACGGTCCCATCCGGGCGCAGGTCGAACGCGCGAATCATGCGGGCGCCGCCTTGCGCTCCGTTGGCCTCGATCAGATACAGCGTCTTGTCGTCGGGAGACACCTGAATACCGTTGGGCCGTTGGATTTCAGGTGTTGTCAGAATTCGCGTGATTTTCCCGGGCCCATCGAGCCTGTAAACGGCTCCGCCGGGCAAATCGGTGAAGTAGAGCCGCCCCTTGGAATCGATGGTCACATCGTTCGGGCCGACGAACGGCTTGCCTTGATACCCGTCGGCGAGCACCTCTATCTTGCCGGTTCGTAAATCCGTCCGGGTGACTTGCGGCTTGAACTTCTGCGTGACACCCATTCGCTGCGAGTCAGCTCCCTCGCACGCGATCAACCGCCCCTCGGGATCGAGCAACAGCCCGTTGGCGTTGTTGCTGCCCTCGCGAAACACCGTCAAGACCCCTTTCGGGGTCAGCTTCATAATTCGCTGGAACACCGCCTCAGTGAAGTACACGTTGCCTTCACGATCCACGGTAGGACCTTCGGTGAACGCGACAGTCGCTGCGATCTCCGGCTGCTGCGCTGCCGCAAACGAAGGCGTTATCAATCCGAATACCGTTATCGCCGCCACAAGAAGCTTCATCGATCCTCCTGATGCTAGGGGCTTCCATTGATCAGTCGTAATATTCCGGCGATTTCCTCTGTTTCGAGTACGCGCTGATGTCGTGCTCTATCCACAGCTCTGCCTTCGTTTCCTTCATGAATGCCTCGAGCGCTGACCGTGACGCCCCTGTCTCCGTCGTTTTTTCCCGCTCCGGCATTCGATTGAGTGTGCGCTCCTCGGGATAATGATAAAGGTCGCCGCTCAGCACTATCCCACCAGTCTTCGCGAGCCTTACATACAGCGATTGATGTCCCGGAGTATGCCCAGGCGTGTACTTCAGAACCACCGTCCCGTCCCCGAATACGTCGTAATCCCCTTGCAGGATTTGCTTCCGGCTGTTCATCAGGGCGCGATAGCTTGGGTTGTCGGACTCCGCTTTCTGAACGAGCCACGTCGAGGCTGCGTAGTCGGCCACGTTTCCGACATGGTCGCCATGGAAGTGCGACAGCGCCAGATACGTGATTCGTGCGGGCGTGAACCCGATCTCCGCCAACTGGCTCTTCAACGTTTTTGTGACCAGCATGAAATACGCGGTGGAGGGGGGGTTGGGCCCGCCGCTCATAGGAGACTCGTTGAATGGGCGGCCCAGCGCATCATCGGGCAGCCCGGTATCGAACAGGAGCGCGCCTCGTGGGTGCACCACGAGGTAACAGGCTACCGACATGTTCGTGTTTTTGACTTCCTGTCGAGTGAGATTGTAGGTCTCAGGGTTGTTGTAGATCAGGGTTCCGCAGTTGAGCACGTACAGCCGCGACCCGGGAAGGGTTGCCTGCGCGCGAGTAAGGCACGTCGCGATGACGATGACCATCCCCAGCGCCAACCCTGCTATTCGAGTAGGCGCCATCATCGATCGAAATATTTCTGAAGCTCTTGCGTGTCGCGCGTTCGCGTCAGTGCAAGCATCAACAGCACACGGGCCTTCTGCGCGCTCAAGTTATCCGCCAGGATGCAGCCGATTTGCTGAGTTTCGACGTCGCGAGCATACAGCGGAACGACACGGCCCGTGTAGACGCGAGTGCTGAGGATGACGGGAATGCCGCGGCGCCGGACTTCCTTAATCGCGTCGAGCGTGCCGGACGTGATGTGGCCGAGACCAAACCCCTCCACAACGAGCCCGTCGAGCTTTCCCTGCTCGAGCAGCAGCGAGATGATCCGGCCGTCAGCCCCGGCGTACTGCTTCACGATCTCGACGCGGCCGAGCGTCTGTTGATCCGAGATGGCGATTGTCTGCCGCCGCAGCGGCGCGCGATAGAACCGGACGGCGCCAAGATCGGCGACGCCGAGCGCGCCGAACTCGAGCGTTTTGAAGGTCTCGACCTCGATCGTGTTGGTTTTGGTCACCTCGCGCGCTGCATTGATCTGGCCGTTCATCACGACCAGCGTGCCTTTGTTCGTCGCCTCCGGTGAAATTGCCACGCGCACGGCATTCAGCAGATTCCGCGGACCGTCGCTGTCGAAGTACGACGCCGCCCGCTGTGCACCCACGAGCACAACGGGCTTGGCGCTCGTGACCGTGAGGTCCAGAAAGTACGCGGTTTCCTCGAGGGTGTCGGTGCCGTGCGTCACAACCACACCGCTGACGTCGTTTCTCGCCAGCAACGCGTTCGCCCGCTTCGACAGCTGGCGCCAGACATCCGGCGTCATGTCGTAGCTCCCGATGTTGGCGATCTGTTCCACCTCCACGTTGGCGATTTTCTCCAAATCGGGCACCGCGCGAACGAGATCGGCGCCGGTCGCGGCCGGCGCCAGTGCACCGATGGCCGGATCGAACTTGCTGGCAATCGTGCCGCCCGTCGCCAGCACGACGACGCGCGGCAGGGTCTGCGACTGCGCGGGAGCCGCCTGGCCCTGAACGGCGACGGCGAGTGCCAGCGAGAAGAGGTTCAATCGGCCGCGCATGGCCCAATCAATCCCCGCCCGAGCCGGCACCGGGAAGGCGCACGTCGTAACCCTTCAACTGTTGAATGACGAAGGCGTGGACTTCCTCGATGGTCTTGAACGGGCTG
>Ga0065715_10000770_pt1 | contig 12448 bp, 9 predicted proteins | sample MisBulReplicate1_FD_59102 | JGI IMG/M metagenome (GOLD analysis project Ga0065715, IMG submission 59102) | Miscanthus rhizosphere microbial communities from Kellogg Biological Station, MSU, sample Bulk Soil Replicate 1 : eDNA_1 v2 (version 2) | ecosystem: Host-associated > Plants > Roots >...
GTGCCGTGCGGGCGAGCTCCTGCAAGGCATCGCGCAGGTCCTGCTGGGCGGGAGCGTCCTTGCCGACAAGCGTCGCGTCCGTGCTCTTGAGCAGGCCGTCGGCCGATGAAATCGTGCCGCGCAGTTCCCCGACGATCATCTTCAGCTCGGGTGTCACATCCGCATCGATGCGATTTACCGCCTTACTCGCGTCCTGGAGCGTTTGATTGAGCGTGACGAGTACTTTCGTGACGTCGGTACCGATCGCTTCGTAGGGTAACTTGTCGAGCTTAGCCACGATTCCGGTGATCTTGGTTTCCAGATCCTGCACCGTGCTTGGAACGACCGGAATCTCTACAGGATCACGGCTCCAGTCGATCTTCGCTTTCGCTGTGTCGGGATAGAAATCAAGAGCGATGAAGAGTTGTCCAGTGACCAGATTGCCGCTCCTGAGCTGCGCGCGCAGCCCACGCTGCTCGACGAGACCCTGCATGAGCGCATGGCGTTCTTGGCCGCTTCGCAACATCGCTCGGCCTGCGGCCACTTGTTTTTCATTTAAATGCGCAACCAGACGCTCAGGATAGGATACGATCTCCACCCGGCCCCGAACTCTCATGGTCTTTGGATCGAGATCGAGCCCCACATCTGTGACCTCGCCGCCGGGCAGTCCCAAGAGAGTAACTGGCGCGCCAACGGACAAGCCGCGTAAAGATTCATTGAAATAGAGTACGTAATGGGCCGCGATCGTGTCCGGTTGTTTCAGCGCGGCGGCCTGATCATTGTAAAGCCTAAAGACGGTGTTCGCGGCTACGGGCTCAATCTTCGAGCCAACGCTTGGCGTATCGAAGGCGAGTCCGCCCGCCAGGACTGCGACCAGAGATTGCGTGCGCACCTCCACCCCGCCTGCGCCAACCGAAATATCGAGGCCGCTCGCATTCCAGAAGCGAGTCTCCGAGTTTACGTATTTATCGTAGGGCGCATTGACGAACACTTTGATATCGACACCCTTGCCGTCCGGCGCAAGGTTGTAGGCGATTACTTGACCCGCCATTAAACGCCGATAGTAGAGCGGCGAGCCGATTCCCACAGAGCCCAGACTTTCTGCTTTGAGCGCAAACTGACGTCCCGCCTGATCGCTGGTGATCGCTGGCGGTATGTCGAGCCCGACAAATTTGCGCTGGCTCTTGGTCGACTTTCCGACCTCGAAGCCGATGTAATTGCCCGCGAGCAGAGTACCCAAACCCGATACACCGCTGAGTGTCACGCGCGGCTCAACGACCCAGAACTTGGCGTCTTCGACAATAAGACCGGCGGCGCTTTTATCGATCTTTGCGGTGAGCTCAACGTTTCTATAGTCGGGAGCGAGCTGTACCTTTGTCACCTGGCCGATGTTTACATCTTTATATTTGACAAAAGTCTTTCCCGCCTCGACTCCTTGGGCGGATTTGAAAATGATCGTGATGGTCGGCCCTTCGCTCATGATTCGTTGCACCGCAATCCCGAGCGCCACCAGAGCGGCGAATAGCGGAACAATCCAGACGATAGAGATGCGCCTTTGCTTTTTCGGCACCACGGTCGCTTGGGGAAAGTTATTGCTTCCAGTGCTCTCAGCCATGGGCGTATCCCTCGCCGGAATTCTTCTCTGTTCTGCGTTCCACTGAGGCCACGGCGTTCCCTTCAGGTGCGTGAGGATCCCCCTTTGAAAAAGAGAGATGATAGGGGGATTTAATTTGAACTTTCATTGTGACGATCGCTTCACTTTCAAACGAACTTCGCCTGCACCTCACCGGTGTTCGAGTCCCAAATCAACCGAGGGTCGAAGGACTCAGCGGCGATCATCGTCAAGACGACGACCGCGGCAAAAAAGAGCACGCCCGGACCCGGCTCCACCGACATCAGCGGCGAGAGTTGTACCAGCGCCACGGTAAAAGTATCAACGAACACGTCGAGCATCGACCACCGGCCGACAAATTCGACAACTCGATAGAGCCGCGTTCGCTCACGATTGCTGCTGAGCGATCTCCGTTGCACGGTGATCAGCAGATAAGCGAGCCCGACTAATTTTCCGAGAGGAACCATCACGCTGGCGATCAACACGACCAGCGCGAGCGGCCAGGATCCCGAAGTGTAAAGGAATACCACACCGCCAATGATCGTATCGGAATCGGTGGAACCAAGCGTCGTCGTGTTAAGGACGGGAAGAGCATTGGCGGGGATATAGCAAATCGCCGCCGCGATCACGAGCGCCCACGTGTATTGAATCGAATGGTGGCGCCGCCAGGAAAGTTCCGCGCCGCAACGCGGACAATAACCGGGCTCTGCAGGATCTGCCGGTCGAGACAGTAAATGGCACATCTCGCAGGAGAGAAGTCCTGCCTCTGCAGCGGTAACTGGAATGGCACTCATAGTAAATTCAAAATCCGAAATCCGAAGCACGAAATCCGAAACAAACCGGGAACAAATACAAACGGATCAATCAAAACCAATCGAAAAGAAATGATCGTGTTTAGAATTTTCTGTCCTTTTTGATCATTTGAATTTGTTTCGAATTTCGAGTTTCGAATTTTTAAGTCTTCACTCTTTGTGACTCGTGTTTGGCGGCGCGCTTCCGTCCGCCCACTCGACCCGCTCCCAGATTTCGTCCGGATCGAAGGTCGCCATGATTGCCGGGAAGATCAGCACCAGCGCTCCGACCGCATACATGCCGATACCGGCCTCCACATTGGCCAGCTCTGCGATCTTGATGAGGGCAACGAGAATACCGAGCAACATCACTTCATTCATCGACCAATTCTGCATGAACTCCGCGCCGCGCAGCATCTCGCCGACCCAATGCGGTGCGGGCGGCCGGCGCGCGGCGAGCAGCACTGTCAGCATGAAAATGATGTAGCCTGCGGGAGCAATCACCGCGCAAAACGCCACGACAACGGCGGTAATCGCTTCGCCTTGAAGCCACATATCATAGGCTCCACCCATAATGGTTGTGCTGGCAAAGCGCCCCACCGCTGAGAGGCTCATCAGCGGCGCAGTATTCGCGATCACGAATACGATAGCGGCGGTAATCGTAAGAGCGAGCGGCAGATCGATGGGTTCAGCCATTCTTGTCGCAACCGTGGAGGCACACCGTGAGCAGCGGGCTTTTCCACCAGGCGGAAGGTCTGGAACATTCTGCAGCAGATCGCAATCGGGACAGGCAATAGTTTCCATAAACTCTCAATCGAAGGAACCGAGGTGCGTCACTCAACACAACTCCATAGATCGCTAGCGGCGCCAGTACATGCGCCGATAGCCGCGCCGAGCGACTCCCGCATACGACAAGGGCGTCATGGGCATGCCGATGATGTCGATGAAGACCGACACATCGGCAGCCTTTGCCGGCATGTCGCCCTGCAAGACCTTGACGGTATAGGTCAGGGTGTCCCCCTTCAGCGCCGGCGCTTGCAGGACTGCGACCACCTGGCGGAGGTTGTCGCCTTCCAGAATGGAGATGTCAGCGTTGGGTGGATCGGAGAGAAAACTGTCCTTGCCGGTACTCCAGAAGGGGATGAACGCAGTGGTCTTCATGTTTCCGGCGATGCGTTCAGGGCGATCCGTGAAAAATAGCGTGGTGGAACTAATGCCGTCCAAGGTTAACTTGTTCGTCGACTTGTCGAAGCTCATGCCCTTTGCGGTTTGTACGAAAAGGAAGTCGGCCTGCTTGGCCGGCTCTTTGACAGCCTGCGCTAGCGCGGAACCCACAGGCATTGCGGGCGCCGCCAAGGCCGCGGCGATAAATGTTCGTCTTGTGATCATTTAAATCTCCTTAACTCCGCTAGTTGCTTGAGAATCTCTTTTCTTCCAAAGCTCGAAATCCGAAATGAGAGCAGCGGAGCGATCGCGTAATGCATTTCAAAAATCCCATACGCCCGGNACTCCAGTCCATTTATGACCGCCTCAACTCTGCAANGCGGGAATCTGGTTGGTATCGTACACCGCAATGATGCGCACGCTCTGGTAGCGCTGGTCTTCNTGCAAGCTCACGTTCTTCGGGCTGTACATGTCGCCGATGCCATATACCTTGAAGAATTGGTGCGGGTCATTGACCAGGTACTGGTCGATGATCGGTTCCGGGGCCTGGGAGCGCTCCTGGGAGAGCCGCTGGTTGATGCTCATGCTTCCAGTTGCCGAGGCGCTGCCGATCATGACTAAAAGAATTTTACGGCCCCGGCTGTTGCGGGAGAGGTAATCGACGAAATTAATCAGCCGTTGGTACTGCAGCGAACCCTGCGACAAATTGGCCGAGCCGGTTGGAAAGAACAGCGTGATTTCCCCGCTACCCTGCTGCTGCGACAGGTGTTCGAGCATCTGCAGGGCTTGCTGCGAGGTCTGCAGGTTCTTGCTGGCTGTCCCCTCGAGCTGCTCGTAATCCTTCATGTTGTTATTGTTCGAGTCGACCACGAGTTGGGCGAGCGTACTTGCCTGGCTGCCTGACGCGCCGCCGAACATCGTTCCGTTCGGAAACGTGATCGTCTGCGGTTTCTGTTCGTCGGGCCGCTGCACGACGAATTGTTGGGGCGGCGGTTGGGCGCATCCGACAACCATTGTCGCCATGACGACACCAAAAACGCTTATGATTTGCTTCCTCATGTGACTCTGTTTCCTTCCTCTCTGTTATCTCGAATCCATCAGGCAACTTGGGTGGGTCCCACAGGCGTCGCTCGCAGGACCCATCACTCAAACAGATCCCTCGTTGGGTCATTTCCACCGGGAGCAGTACGCCGGTCAGTCTGCGATTGCTGCTCCAACTTCTCGCCCGACCTCCACAGCTTTTTTGTCAGCCGCACTCAGCTCTGAGGGCTTCACGTCGATCGTGACCTTCACGATCTTGCCGGTGAACTTGTTGTCGCCCTGCTTGTAGTCCGTGGAGACCGCCGTTTCACCGTCCATGCCGACATCGGTGCCTTCATCTGCTGAAAACATGTACGGCTGGGTTTTCGGAATGTATCCTGTCGCCACTTGCTGGCCGTCCACGTAGAGCGCGCACTTGCCACCCGCGCCGGGCTTCGGAGCATCGATTGTGAACTCATATTTAATTTCGTGTTTGCCCGCAGCCAGCACATTCGGCCCTCCGATGTTGGTCCGCTCTATGCCGAAATAGTTGTACTCGTGATGGACTTTTCCGTCTTTCATGTACAGCGTCCAGCCGCCAAAGGCGCCGGCCTGCGCGATGACCACGCCATTGGTGTTCGAGTTGCGCAATTCCACCTGCGCAGTGAGCGTATACGAGCGGTTCTTCACGTTGATGAAAGCGTTTTCCAACATGCCGATCATCCCCGGATAAACAGTAAGGGACGCGCGATCTCCCATTAAATCGGGTCTTCCCGCTATACCTGGATTAAAGCGCTCGGACCTCCGGTCATCGATGGGAAATACATGGTTCTTGATCCCCTCTTTTACGAAAAGATTCTGCAACTCCTTAAGCTTTGCCGGGTTCTTGGCGGCAAGATCGCGGGCTTGGCTGAAGTCTTCGGCGACGTGGTACAACTCCCATGTATCTTTTGCGAGCGGCGGATTCTCCACCAGCAGCCAGGGGATCGAATGACGCGCCGCGGCCACCCATCCGTCATGATAGATGGCTCTGTTGCCAAACATCTCGAAATATTGCGTGGTGTGGCGCTCTTTGGCTTTAGGGTCGTTGAAGCTATAGATCATAGACGTACCGTCGAACGGTCTTTGCACAGTCCCATTCACGCTCTTCGGGAAAGGTAAGCCAGCAGCTTCCAGCACGGTAGGCGCGATATCCGTGATGTAGGTAAACTGCGAACGTATTCCTCCCTTGGCTTTGATGCGTGCCGGCCAGTGGATCACCAGTCCGTTCGTCGTTCCCCCGTAATGGGACGCGATCTGCTTGGTCCATTGGAACGGAGTGTCACCGGCCCACGCCCAGCCGATCCCGTAGTGGGGAAACGTGCTGGGCCCACCCCACTCGTCGTAATGCGGCATGTTGATCGCAGCCGTGTTGATGATCCCGTTGAGCGCCATCATCTCGTTATACGCCCCTTCGGGGCCACCCTCTGCGCTGGCACCGTTATCGCCGACGATATAAATGAACAAAGTGTTGTCCATTACACCCATCTCTTGCAGGGTTTCTACCAAACGTCCCACCTGCTCATCAGTCTGCTCGCCGAAACCCGCGAATGTTTCCATCTGCCGGGCTCCGAGTTTTTTCTGCTCTGGAGTCTGGGAATCCCATGATGGGATTTCGTTGGGACGCTTGGTCAGTTCCGCCTTCGCCGGTATAACTCCCATCTGTTTCTGGCGCGCAAACGTTTCCTGGTTGAGCGCATCCCATCCCTGATCGAACTTACCCTTGTATCGCTCGATGTATTCCTTGGGCACATGATGCGGCGCGTGCAACGCACCTGTGGCAAAGTAAACGAAGAATGGCTTGTCGGGAGTCAACGCATGCTGCGCTTGCATCCAGGCGATGGTCTGGTTGGTCATGTCCACCGTGAAGTGATAGTCAAGATCATGGGGCGGCTCCACTCGGGCGGTTCCGTCAAAAATCGCCGGCGCCCACTGATTGGTCTCGCCGCCGATGAAGCCGTAGAACTTGTCGAATCCCGACTGCGTCGGCCAGCGGTCGAATGGACCGGAGACTGACACCTCCCAGGCCGGTGTCTCGTGATATTTGCCGAACGCAGCAGTGCTGTAGCCATTGAGCCGCAGCATCTCTGCCAGAGGCGCCACGTTCTGGGGGCGGATGCCGGTATTGCCGGGAAAAGCAGTGGCGAGCTCCATTATGGCGCCCGCATTATTCACGTGGTGATTTCTGCCCGTCAGGAGCGCAGTCCGAGTGGGCGAACAAAGCGCCGTGGTATGAAAACCGTTATAGCGCAGGCCATCGGCTGCCAGTTTGTCGAGCGTGGGCATCTTGATCGGTCCGCCAAAAGCGCTCGATTGTCCGAAGCCGATGTCGTCCAGCAAAACGATCACTACGTTCGGCGCTCCCTTGGGCGCCTTCACCTCGAACCGCGCGGGCGCTTTTACGTTGCGCGCGTCGAGCTCCGTGATGGTTGGCGGCTGTGGTTCAGGGATCGGCAAGACTGTGCGGTCGAGCTTGTCTGTGACAGCCTGCTTGGCGTTTTGCGCGTGTCCGTTGACGGCTAAACCAACAATCAAAGCCATTACGCCGACAGCGACAGTCAACGATCGCCAGACGGTTTGTCGCTTAATCATGTTGCCCCTTGAATCCATGTCTCACGATCTTTGTTATCATTTTGACGTCTCCCTAATTCTTCGAAAAATCCTTCACTCCCGATAGTCTTGGCCGAGCTGGGAAAGCGACGTTTCGTCGCAGTTGAACTGGTGATCTGTCTTTCTATGTCGCTATGCAAGTCGGGTGTCAGGTCAGGTCGGAGTCGGTTCAATGACGGCCGTCATCCTGAAACCCGAAACCTACTTCACCGATCACTGTTTACTGACCACCGATCGCTTTCCTCGACCTCTCGCCACTCTTTCGCTCAAGACGCTTGCTTCACCGGCGGAATCTTCCAGCTGCCATCAATGATCGACGGCGCCTTTTCCTTCGGCCAGTACAGCCGCAGCATCAGGATGAACTTGTCCTTCGGCGCCGGCAGCCAGTTCGCCTCTTTGTCTTTTCCAGGGGATTCATTCTGAATGTACACATCCACGGAGCCATCCGGATTCGTCTTGAACTTGCTCCGTGAGCTGACGTTGTAGCGGTTCAGCGGATTATCGATGAAGAAATATTCTCCGTTATACATCGTCAATGACCAGAAGCCGTCAACCGGCGGCATCTCGCCTTTGTCGAAGTGCATGACGTACTTGTTCGCGCCAGTGTACGGCTTGCCCTCCGCGTCGGTCTCGGAGGTCGGATAGATAGCGTCTTGTGGCCGGTTCGCGCCGAGTCCAATCGCGGTAACGAATGCCCGCTGGAGGTACTGGGTGCCGTAGACGCCGGCTTTGGTCGTAAAGATCCAGCCGTTCTCCGCTGTCCCCGCTTCCTTGAAATGGCCCATGATTTTTTCCTGCGCCGGCTTGGGCGCGCTGGTGATCGCCTTACCGACGGCCGGATCTAGTTTAGATGGATCAAAATTCTGCCCCGGCACGATGCCGATCTTGGCGAGGGTTGCTACCATAGGCGCATCATCGGCAGCCGGCGGATTGGTCTTTAACAAATCGGCAAAGAGTTTGAAGTAGGCATTGCCATCGAGCTCATGCACCCGATCACGCACGGACTTCTTCGAGTCCACGCTCGCGTCGATGGTTCCCGGCTCGGGCTTGTAGGCCTTCCCGTAAGAGCTTAGCGGCACTGCAGTGACCTTGTCCTGCAGCGCGTGCACAGCTTTATAGTCTTCCGGCGTGCCCGTGCAGTAAATGCGCCCGAGCAGCCACACCATACCCGTAGGAGATTTGTATTCGGTTACTCCAGAGGGAAGCGTACCGGACCAACCCGGGCCTGTGATCGCGTATTTCTGTGGTCCCGTGCCGGTGGTTCGCTTCCCTGGAACCTGAAAGACGTCGGTCCAGCCTGAAAGCATCGGGAACAACGCATAACGCCCCTTCATATCCGGAAGACTAATAACCCACGGTTCTTTCGAGACATCGAACCACGCTGTAGTGTAGAGCGTATCTGCGTTGGGCGCGGTTACGTCTTTGAACGAAGCGTCAGGATATGTCCTCAGCCGCACGAACTGGCCCATCGGCGCTTTGGTTCCCTCAGGGTTGACGGTGTTGGTCAACGCTCGGCGCGTGTACTCCATAGTCAGCAGCGGATAAGCGTATACGTATGCGTCGACGGCAGCCAAAAGCATTTCTTTTTCGTTCGCGCTACTGTCAGTGGCTGCCTTTTCTTTCGTCGTGTCGACCGCTTCTTCCTTCTTACCGCACGCGGTCAGACTAAATGCTAAGACTCCAAAAAGAATAACCATGCGCACGCATAGCTTGCTCAGGTTAATGGCTACCGTCATCTGTTTCATCTGTTGTTTGTTTTCCTTTCGATTGATTACCGGTTAATTGTTTCTGCCCACCAATCGGACGGTCGCTCGTTTTAATAACTCCACCGTTGCGTCCGATAATAATCGGCGATTCGGTCGGCGATCTGAGTCGCAGTGCGTTTAGCATCCTGTTGCACAGTGGCGAAACCGGCTTCATTGGCAATCGTCGTGGTGCCGCCGATCGCTCCAGCGACGGCAAGTCCTCCCGTTGCAGCGCCACGGCCAAATAAAATTATCGTGTGAGGATGCGCGCCAGAGAGCGCCACGGCATCGTATGGAATTGACCGAGGATTGCATATTTCCTTCCGATCGACTGTAAAAACATAAGTAGCTTCCTCGGGTAAAACCTCACGGCTGCGACACGACGTAAATGATGTGGTTCCCTTCAAAACTGGGCTTGTAGTAGACACCGTTGCAGTTGAAATAGTTTGCTCCACTGATCACCGTCGAAGAGCAGTTCGGCGGCAGGTAGGGCACCGTCGAGCCGATCGGCAGGGCTGCCGCGGCTTTTTGGGCTGCGGCCGCTGACGCAGCAGCATTAGCCGCCGCCGCTTGTGCAGCCGCGGCATTCGCCGCAGACGCCTGCGCCTGAGCGGCATTGGCATAGGCATAATTCGCTGCAGCGGCATTGTACGATGCTGCATTGACCGCGGCGGCATTATAGACAGCTGTCCGGTACATGGAACGGCGCGCCACGCCGGCGAAGGATAACGGTGTCCACGGCATACCGATGATGGCCTGAGCATCGCCGACGAATCCAAATTTAAATGGGGACAGCCCGGCAAACGCAGCGATGAAGAGCAGTAAGGTCACCGTCAGCGAAATAGACAGCGATAAACGTTTCATTGATCCACTCCTTTCGAAACCGGAATACCTCCCGCAAAACAGGTCCTGAGCGACGTCGAAGAAACGCAAAGCTCTGGGCAACCAAACCGTTTCTCGTCGCGCGCCTGGCACCTTTGGCGGGAGTAGATTTTTTTTGAACTCATGACTCTCAGGGCTTGCGGATCTATTTCGCTTTCGCCGATCCCGAAGTGAGCATGAGAAAGTCGATCTTCTTGGCATCTTTTGGCGGTGTGAAACTGAATTCCGCATCCGTCAATTTCGGCGCGAAGTCCCAACTCTTGACCAGCACAGTCATTTGCGGCTCGCCGGTAACTTTTCTCGAGGTCAGAATGAATTTGCGCGGCAGGGGTCTGGCGCCGTTCTCCACCCACACTTGCCAATCGAACTCGCCGCCGCGAAAGGCGAGCTGTGTGCACTTGACGCCGCCAATTACGCTCTGGCCGACGACGAAACCGGAGGATGCTTCCTTGAGCATCTTGTCCGCAGCGTTCTTGTAGAGAAATTCCGAGGCGGGTGCGATCACGTCGAGTTTCTCCCGGGCGAAATCGAGCATTTCCTCGAGCGTCGCCGGCGCCGCCGTGGTGGCGTACAACTTCTCCTTCGGACTGTAGAGCGTGAGGCTTTTTCCGTCGTATAAGAATTCCTGATTCGTAAGGTCGCCCTTGCGGTGGGCGCGCATCTTGTTCGGTCGAGAAACGATCGCCGTCGCCGGGTTATCAAACTGCAGCTTTTGACCGGAAGTCAGCACCGCTTCGATGGTGTTTTCCGTGCTGACCGAAAACTTCTGCTGGCTTCCAAGATAGTCGCCCATGCGCCGCAGCAACTTTTCCGCCTCAGGCTGTATCCCGGTCGGTTGCGAGCGACCGAGCTGCGGCCAGATCGCCGCGACCACAAAAATTGCCGCGCATGCCGCAAACATTCGCCTTAAAAAATGTCCTGGGTCCATGATTGTCTCTCCTTCTTGTGAACTCTTGTATCCGAACTGACGCCCGAAATCTGAAACAACCTTTAAACCTGTCGCTCCTGATTTATCCCTCGATACTGCACAGGACTCACTGCTCGACGCCGGCACTCCCGTGCTTTTGTCACTCCTGATCCCCAGCCTCCTCAGAAAATCACCTGCAGTCGCACTCCTAAGACGGTCGTTGTGCCGATGCTGTTTCTCCCAATGCGAGGCAACAGCCCCAGCGGGCCTTGGACTAGGGTTAGTTTGTCCTTCTGCGCCCCTTGGATAACTTGCAAGTCCGGTGTCAGCTGTAGCCATGGTGTTATCGCGATATTGTAGAAAGCCTCGAGCCCGTACTCGTCTCGTAAAAGTTTCCTCGTCTGAAACGGACCCTGGATGGTCGGGTTGCTTATATTCATGAAGTAAAAACCCACACCAAACTTGTCGTTGGGCCGGCTCTCGAACATTCCTTTGCCGCCCATGCCGAAGCTGCTAAAGAATTTCATGAAGTTCGGATTGCCGTCGGCAACGCCCAACCGTCCGAACAGACCCACTCCACGGTCCACGCCCTTTTTGGGCTCGTACAGATACTGGTCGAAGTTGTAGTAAATGTTCCAAGAACCTTTCTCTGCCTTAAGCGCGCCGTTCTCGATCGTGTCCCTGTCCAATCTCTGATCGATCGAAGTGAACTTTTTGTTGGAAAAAGTCGTGCCGAAACTCTGATGCCCCGTAAGACCGAAAAAATCCGTTCTCACCCGACCCTCGGCGGCTACAAGTAGGTTGTCGTCATTCAGATCACCGAAGCCTGAATTGGTGGGATTCCCGCTGGCCGACATCAGAAAAAGACTGACGACCGCCTCCTTGGGATCTTTGGTGGGTAATACGATTAGTCCGGTGCCTAGCGTCGAATAAGGGACGGTGAAAGCAACAAGCGGATTAACGTTGAAGGCCATATTCATAAAATTGCTGTCGCCTTTGCCGTGGGCAAACTCATTCATATCACCAGAGTTTGCGGTGATGGTGGCGAACTTGCCAATCGCCAGCCCGAAGTACGGAGAAAGAAACTGCGTGAAATTCCATGCGGACACGCCGAAGATATCGCCGGGCGGCAGTGGAAAAAGTTGGTTGCTGTTTACCGGCATGAGCGCGCCAGTTTTAGCGTTGACTGGGGACGCCCAATTACCTTCCATCTCGAAATTAAAAAAACCGCCGGGCCACAAGCCGAGCTTGCCGCTGTCTAAATTGAGGATAAGGTCGCCGCGCCCGCCGTATTCCCATGCGCCACTTTTCCCGCCGCCGACTACCCCCTGTCCCACCTGCGTGATATTCACATCGAGCGTTACACCCTTGGCGGCCAATTCGTTGCGTAGTCCGCCCCAGTCGCCGGTGAGAGTCGAGCGATTCCAGATATCACCCGAGTAGGGAGTTGGCGCCGGCGCATCGCCCGCATCAAGTTCCGCGGCTACAAAAAAACTCTGCACTAGCGTGAGCGCTAGGAGTAGTTTTGCTAGTTTGAGTCCCGATTCTCTAAACATAGTCCGCCTTTCAGCTATTTTTCTGTTTTCATGTCTCAAACTGTCGAGACGAGAACGACTCCGATCACATCTCGTGCCCAACCAACTCCCTCGCCCACTGGGAGAGGGCTGGGGTGAGGGTGCAGCGGAGCAGAAAGTATTGT
>Ga0065715_10089213_pt1 | contig 12438 bp, 9 predicted proteins | sample MisBulReplicate1_FD_59102 | JGI IMG/M metagenome (GOLD analysis project Ga0065715, IMG submission 59102) | Miscanthus rhizosphere microbial communities from Kellogg Biological Station, MSU, sample Bulk Soil Replicate 1 : eDNA_1 v2 (version 2) | ecosystem: Host-associated > Plants > Roots >...
CCTGGCGCAGTGGCTCCAGATCGAGACCAGCCAGCGGATCCACAATGAAGTCGTTGTAGCCCCGAGCGCTGACCGCGGCTGGCACACTAATCTGAAGCAGACAGAGTTTCTCCCGATAGGAGTGCAGGCTGTCGGCTTCCGTATCGAGTGCGACCCGGTCTGCGACGTCGATGTTCTTGACCAACTCTGTCAACCGGGCATCGGTTGCAACAAGAGCCGATTGTAATGACCCGCCTTGACTCGGCTTCGGCGCGGCAGGCGAATGACGAATCACGAAATCCAGATGATGGCGATCTCGCTTCAAGACCTGCTTCGCCATTTGGTCATTGGGGCTTCCTTCGTCATTCGTCATTCGAGCTTCGTCATTCCTCTCATCTCAACCCACTTAACAACAGCTCCGCGTTGGTCTTCGTCGCGTGCAAATTATCAATCAATTTTTCCATCGCTTCGAGAGGCGGAAGCGCTGCCATCGTTTTGCGCAACATTAGTACCCGTTCCCATTCATCGGGATGATAAAGCAACTCCTCGCGCCTCGTAGCTGAGAGAAGCGGATGAATCGCCGGATAAAGTCGCTTTTCCTGCAACGCCCGATCGAGATGCAACTCCATATTGCCGGTGCCCTTGAATTCTTCGAAAATTAGTTCGTCCATGCGACTGCCCGTTTCGGTTAAGGCGGTCGCCAGCACCGTCAAGCTGCCGCCTTCTTCCGCATTTCGCGCTGAGCCGAAAAATTTCTTCGGCTTGATAAGCGCCTTCGCTTCGACGCCGCCGGACATGATTCGGCCCCTGCCCGGCTCGAGATTATTGTATCCGCGCGAAAGCCGCGTGATGCTGTCGAGCAAGAGCACCACATCGTGTTTCAGTTCCACCAGGCGTTTGGCGCGCTCCAGTACCATCTCGGCTACCTGCACATGTCGCTGCACGCTTTCATCGAAGTTCGAGTGATAAATCTGGCAATCAATTTCCCGCTCCAAATCCGTCACTTCTTCCGGCCGCTCGTCCACCAACAGCAGGATGAGCACAATGTCTGGATGATTTACGCGTATCGCTTTTGCAATTTCCTTGAGCACGATCGTCTTGCCGACCCGCGGCGGCGCGACGATGAGCCCGCGTTGCCCACGCCCAAGTGGCGTCAGCAGATCCACCGCGCGCGCGCTGATGGAGTTCGTCTTGGGATTTTCCAGAATAATCCTGCCCTGCGGAAATTGTGGCGTTAGCTTGTCAAAGTGCGTTGGTTGCGTCCACTCTTCGGGAGGTTGGCCTTCAACTCGCGTCACTTCGACCAGTGAGAGGAACTTCTCGCGCTGCATCGGCAATCGAATGGTTCCGGCAATCTTTTGGCCGGGGCGCAATTGATGCTGTTCGATAACGGCGCGTGGAATCGCCACGTCCTCTGGAAGAGGCAAAAAATTTAATCTTGGCCAGCGCAGCATTGCAAAAGACTCGCTGACCTGATCCACGAAGCCTTCCGCAGTAATAGTTGCGCCGCCGGTTAACGCTGCGCGAATGATATCGAGGATGTGCTGATGCCGGGATCGGGCGGGATGCAAATACAAATCAAAATCGCGCGCCACCGCTTTTAGTTTTTTTTCAGAAAGCTGTTGCAGCTCATTTAGATCAAGTGAGCGCGCTGTAGCCGGGAGCGTTGATCCCGGCGCCTGCGTTTCATTCTCAGCTGTAGTTGCAGGTGGCCCGGCTTCTCGAGGCTCCGGCGCGACGGGTGCGACTGCCTCAACAGTTTCCGCCTGCGAACTCGATCCCTTTACTTTTTCGTCCATGATTGCTGTTGCCAAAGCGCAGCAAGAAAACGCGCTTGCTCCATCAGTCCCACCCGAGTGCCGTCATTCCACACGACGTGGTCGGATCGCGCGATCTTTTCCTCCAGCGGCATTTGTGACCTGATCATTTGTTCGGCCTCGGTATCTTTGATCGACATTCGTTCTGTCAGCCGCACTAACTGATATTTGTACGAGCACGCCACCACGACCACTCGGTCGCACAGCGTTTCACCTCCGGTTTCATAAAGGAGTGGAATATCAGCAAAGAAAAAATTGGGAGAATTGCGATGCCTTTTCGCCTCAGCCCTCCATTGGCGGCGAATCCGCGGATGGAGGATCCGCTCAAGCGCGCGTCTCTTCGTCGAGTCGCGAAACACTATTGCTCGAAGTTCCTCTCGATTCAAGTCGCCGTCGCGTGAAAACACACCGCCGCCAAACTCGATGCGAATTTCTTGCTTTACGTCTGGAAGCTCGACGAGCGTGTGCGCTGCTTCGTCCGCATTGAAGAAATCCGCGGTGGGAATGATCTCACGCAGGCATTCGCAGAACGTGCTTTTACCTGTGGAAATTCCGCCGGTGATTCCGATTGCAGGCATGAACTAAACCTCAGCAGGACATCGAAAATCGTGCAGTCACAGGCAGCAAAGTGTAACGAAGACCGGCAGCTTTGCGATGTCTGAAATGCGCGTATCATGCAGAGCTTATGACCGAGCAAGTTTTGGCAGGAAAAGTCGGATTGGTCTTTGGAGTCGCGAACAAACGCAGCATCGCATGGGCGATCGCCAAGGCGTGGGCGGGCGCCGGTGCACGCCTGATTTTCAATTACCAAGGTGAACGGTTAAAAGAAAACGTCGAGGAATTGGTCGGGGAATTTGGAGAGCAAACACCATTGTTTTCCTGCGATGTTTCCAGCGACGATGAGATCAAAGCATTCTTCGAAAACGTGCGTGGGCAAACCGATCGCGTCGATTTGATGCTCCACTCGCTCGCCTTTGCTCCGCGCGAAGCATTGGAAGGCGATTTTGTGAGTACTACACGCGAAGCATTCCGCGTCGCGCACGATATCAGCGCTTACTCGCTGGTAGCTCTGGCGAGCGAAGTGGCGCCGATGATGACCAATGGGGGCAGCATCGTGGCCATGACCTATTACGGCTCAGAAAAGGTCGTGCCGCATTACAATGTGATGGGGGTCGCCAAGGCCAGCCTCGAAGCCAGCACACGTTACCTGGCCTACGATCTGGGCCCAAAGAAAATCCGGGTGAACTGCATTTCGGCCGGACCCGTTCAGACGCTCGCCGCCCGCGGTATCGGCGGGTTCAGCGCGATGCTCAAACATTATCAAGAGCGCGCCCCGTTGAAACGCAGTTGCGATCCGGCGGAATTGGGTGCGACCGGAGTTTTCCTGGCGAGCGACGCCGCCGCCGCGATCACTGGTCAGGTCATTTACGTCGACGGCGGTTACCAAATAATGGGCATGTGATCAAACCTTCCTCCTCCTCTGGTCTTACTCTTACTCTCTATGATCGCGCGTATTTGGCACGGCTGGACGAAACCGAAAGATGCGAAAGCTTACGAAGATATGTTGTGCGACGAAATCTTTCCTTCGATAGCAGCCCGCAATATTAAAGGATACCGCGGCGCGGAGTTATTCATCAACCAGGATGCAGACGAAGTGGAGTTCGTGACCCTGTTGCGGTTTGATTCAATGGATGCGGTAAAGGACTTCGCTGGCGCGGACGAAGGTAAGCCGGTGATTTATCCGAAAGTAGAGGCGTTACTCATCCGAATGGACGAACGCTCACGGCATTATCGGATTGTGACCTGAAATTTCCTTGGTGGATCCGAGAGCGTAGGCATTAACTCTTATTCGTCCTCTTATTCGTGATCGTGCTCCTGCTCGATGACTAAAATCGATTATGATTATGAGCACGAGCATGAGCATGAGCATGAGTTTGGCCGATAAGCTTCGTCAATTTTTAGGCAATAACGCTGTCGCTGACGATCCAGATACGCTTGCTGCGCATGGCGGCGACAAGTGGTTCGCCGCACACCAACCGGAAGTTGTCGTTTTCGCCAGGTCAACAGATGATGTCAGCAAGCTTCTACAATTTGCGTCGCGCGAAAGAATTCCGGTCACAGCACGTGGCGGCGGGTTTGGTTATGTGGGCGGATGCGTCCCCGCGCGTGGCGGGATTGCCCTGTCGCTCATGCGCATGAACCAAATCAAGGAAATCAGTTTTGCCGATGCGATTGCAATTGTTGAACCGGGTGTGCTTACCGCCGACTTGAAAGCAACGGTACGCGAGCAAAAATTATTTTATCCGCCCGATCCGGCGAGCATGAAAGATTGCACCATCGGTGGAAACGTGGCGACGAACGCGGGCGGCCCGCGTTGTTTGAAATACGGAGTAACGCGCAATTACGTGGTCGGTCTCGAAGTAGTACTGGCAAATGGCGACGTGCTGCGGACTGGTGGACCTGTCCACAAAAACAAAACCGGATTCGATTTGATCGGTCTATTTGTTGGGTCGGAAGGACTCCTCGGCATCGTCACCGAAATCACGCTTCGTTTGCTTCCGCTTCCGCCGGGACGCGCTACGCTCTCAGCCGCGTTTGCTACGGCTGCGCAAGCAGCCGAAGCGGTGCAGGCGATTTTCGAGGCGGGATTTCTGCCTTCTTCATTGGAAATTGCCGATCATTTCACGCTGGAAGCCGCGCGACGCGACCTCGGAAAAACGATTGTGCCCGATGGTAACGCACACCTGCTGGTTGATCTGGATGGACAAGAGGAGAGCGTGCGCACCGAATCCGAAGCCGTTCGTCAGCTACTTGAAAAACGGAAACCGAACGCGCTGCAAATTGCTACGGGCGAAGCGGACTCCGAAAAGCTCTGGGAGTTGCGCCGCCAGTTCAGCAATTCACTGCGCGCAACAGGTCTGACCAAGCTAAACGAGGATGTAGTCGTGCCGCGCAGCCGTCTTGTCGATCTCATGGAATTCGCGGAGTCGCTACAGGCAAAGCACGGATTTCCCATCGCCTGCTTTGGTCATGCCGGTGATGGCAATATCCACGTCAACATCATGGCGGATCGATACAATCGCGACGCCATCGTTCGCGAGAAAGTCGACTGCGCGCTCGATGATCTTTTCGCCCAGGTGCTGAGTTGGGGCGGCGTAATTACTGGCGAGCACGGAATCGGTCTGGCAAAAAAACGATGGTGGCCAAACGCAACCAGTAGCGTTGTGCGCGACGTGCACCGTCAACTGAAACAAATCCTCGATCCAAACGATATTTTGAACCCGGGAAAATTTGTTGACTAATTCGAATCCACATCGAGATTCGGCGAGCATTTAACCGGCGCAGCTAATTGGCCGCGACTGACGCGCATCCGCGTCCTCGTAAACGAACCAATAAGAAAGACTACACGTCTTTCATTGCGCACTGCCTTGAACAACAAATGAAACTTGGAAAATTTACTCACACGATCGCGGTTCTTCTTTCGTCAATCACATCTCTTTTCGCGCACGGAACAGCTTCGAAAGCGGAACCCACAAAAACCAAGTTCAGCAAAAAATCTCAGAAATCAGCAGACGACCGTGTGCTCGATTTTAGTTCGATCGCGTTCACGCCGGGGCTTTTGGCCAAAGATGCACCCGCACCGGGACAACGTTTCCCGTGGAAAAAAGAAATCGTAACAACCGTCTTTTGGATCGGCGAGAAACCAGCCCCTAATAATCCCGTTCCCAACCGGGTGAGCTCCTGGGACCCGGACTGGACTAGGAACTATGGCGGCCTGGATGATCCAAATCCTGCTAATCGGAGCAATTACATTCCTGTAAAATTCACGCCGCGACAGAATCCTTTTTACTGCGCGCTTCCTTATAATGACAAAGCGAGAGAGGGCCATCGCCCCGAAGCGCCGCGTGTTGTTCCATGGTTCAATGAAGCTTATCAAGGCCCAGCCGTTTCCACTTGCAAAGGTCGATGGATTGCGATTCGCAAAGGTAACCGCGTCGCCTATGCGCAGTGGGAAGATGCCGGACCTTTCCGCACCGATCACTGGCAATACGTTTTTGGTAACGAACGGCCAAAACCTAACTTAAACAAAGGCGCGGGCCTCGATGTTTCCCCTGCTGTACGCGACTACCTCGGGCTACAAAGCACAGACGTGACCGACTGGAGGTTTGTGGATTTTAGTGAAGTGCCGCGCGGACCGTGGTCCACTCTTGGAGAAAACAACACGTTCGTGATCAACGACCGGAAGAAAACCGCGACACTGGTGGAAAAGCTGGGCGCAATCGCGCATTGAACGATTCTTTGTAGAACGATTCTTTGTAGGGGAAGCTGACAGCTTCCCTTATAGACCGTTACACACGCGATCTTTCCGGCCAACGCGATTGAAACGTGAATGGAAAATCGCTGCGGTCTTAGTGTTTTCCCCTGGACGTTCGTCATCGCGGCGGTTTTGAGCATCGCCGTCCGATTGGAAGGGGCTGCGGTAAGCGGCACTTTGCTGACCGGCAAGGGCGCGATGGGCGATTGGGAAAGCGATTCGCCTGGAGTGCGACGCAAAATCACTGTCGCGGATTTGCCTCCGCCGAGTTCAAACGTTCTGGCAATTAATAGGCCCCACGTGGCGCGAAGGCCACCGGATACTCAGCCTAAGGTGCCAACCGGATTCAAGATCGAACTCTACGCCAGTGGTTTTCGCGATCCGCGATTTCTGCTGACTGCGCCGAATGGCGACATCTTTGTCGTGGAGAGTCGCGCGAATCAAATCAAGGTGCTGCGCGACAGCAACGCCGATGGTAAGCCAGACCGCACTGAAATCTTTGCAGAAGGCAGCTTAAACAAACCCTTTGGAATCGCGTTTTATCCGCCGGGGGACGATCCGCAGTTTTTGTACGTCGCAAATACTGACGGCGTAATTCGTTTTCCCTATCGCAGTGGCGATCTCAAAGCGCGCGGACCGGCACAACAACTAGCGGCTCATCTTTCACCGGGCGGATTGTTGCGGGGCGGCGGACATTGGACGCGCTGCATCGCCTTCTCGCCGGAGGGCAAAAAAATGTACGTGTCCATTGGTTCGCGATCCAACGTTTCGGATGATGCTCGAGAAGAGAATCGCGCGCGCATCTTCGAGTTCAACCCAGATGGCACAGAACAGAAGGTTTATGCGTGGGGAATCCGGAATGCCGTAGGAATTGCATTTCGCCCCGGCAGTAACGAACTCTGGATGAGCACCAATGAACGCGACGAAATCGGCGAAGACCTTCCTCCCGATTATATCAGCAGCGTACGCCCCCGCGGTTTTTATGGCTGGCCGTGGTTTTACATCGGCAATCATCCCGATCCGCGCCAGAAAGGAAAACATCCTGAGCTCGCTGACAAGGTCATTGTCCCAGACGTGCTCGTGATGGCGCACTCAGCTTCGCTCAACCTCTGCTTTTACACGGGCGATCAATTCCCCGCCGAATATAAGGGCGACATCTTCGCCGCATTCCACGGATCATGGAACCGCATGAAACGCACCGGCTACAAGGTTGTGCGAGTGCCGTTTGATCATTCGACAGGCAAAGCGCGCGGCGAGTATGAAGATTTCGTGACCGGCTTCGTCACACGCGATGGCAAAGTGTGGGGCCGCCCGGTCGGAATCACTGTCGCAAAAGACGGTAGCCTGCTCATTAGCGAAGACGGCGAGGGCACGATCTGGCGAGTCAGCTACGCCGGATAAGACCAGTCCGCTGCAAGGATTGTCGATTCCGTGTTGCGCAGATGGGCAAACCCGCGCGCGGAGGTAGCGAGGCGTTCGAACGCGGCAAACGCAAATAGGCAGGGCGCGCAGTCCCCTGCACGCCGTCGGCGTTCACCCCAAACAGCGTGCACGGAGTGACGCGCCCTACCGAACTTCTCGAGCAAAACAGAATTGCTGCCGGCAACGTTGCGCATACTATCACTTAGCGCGGCATGAAGATTGGTTTTGCTCAAATTAACGCCACGGTGGGCGATTTGAGCGCCAATTGCGAACTGATCCTCGCAGCTTACGAGCGGCTTGCAGCCGCAGGCGCGGACTTGGTGCTGACTCCCGAGTTGGCGATCACCGGATACCCGCCGCAAGACCTGGTTTTTAAGTCAAGGTTCGTCCCGGAGAATCTTGCGATACTGGAGAAGCTGCACGCACGTGTCGGGCAGGCGGCGTTGCTGGTCGGATTTGTTGATCGCAACGAAGGACGCGGCAAACCATTTCGCAACGCCGCGGCTTTGCTCGAACGCGGCAAACCAATCCGTAAAACATACAAATCTCTTTTGCCGACGTACGATGTTTTTGACGAAGAGCGATATTTTCAGCCGGCCGAGCGTGTCGAGCCGTTTCTTGTTCACGGGAAAAAAATTGGCGTAACCATCTGCGAGGACATCTGGACGGAACATTATCTGCCGCGGCCGCTATATGATTGCGAACCGGTGCGCAGTCTGGTGGAGCAAGGCGCCGAGATTATCGTAAACCTAAGCTCTTCTCCATTTGGCCTGCATAAACCGGCGATTCGCTACGAATTGGTGGCGGGCCTTGCGCGAGCTCATCAACGGCCAATCTGTTACTGCAATCTGGTCGGCGGCAACGATCAACTGGTGTTCGACGGTGATTCGTTCGCGGTGAATCCCGCCGGCAATTTGATCGCGCAACTCGCTGCATTTCGCGAGGACGAGAAAGTTGTCGACACCGATTCGACTGACACCATCGCATTCCGCGAACCCAAAACGCCGGAGCAAATTTTCTCTGCGCTTTCTTTGGGACTGCGCGATTACTGTCGCAAGTGCAGCTTCCGATCCGCGGTCGTGGGTCTGAGTGGCGGCGTCGATTCTGCAGTCACCGCAGTCATAGCGGCCGATGCACTGGGAGGGGAGAACGTGACTGGCGTGTCGATGCAGAGCCCTTACTCTTCGCGCGGCAGCGTCGACGATGCGCGCGCGCTGGCGCGTAATCTGGGAATCAAACTTCTCGAGGTTCCGATCAGTGATGCCTTCAGAGATTTCAAATCACAGTTCAAAGAAATCTTTAAAGGACTGCCTGAGAACGAGACAGAGGAAAACATGCAGCCGCGTCTGCGCGCGATGACGTTAATGGCGCTTTCAAACAAGTTCGGTCACCTCGTTCTGAGCACCGGGAACAAGAGCGAGCTCGCCGTCGGTTATTGCACGCTCTACGGCGACATGGCCGGAGGGCTGGCAGTGATCAGCGATGTCCCGAAAACAATCGTTTACGAACTGGCGCGCTGGATAAATCGGGAACGAGAGATCATCCCGGGATCCACAATCGACAAAGCGCCGAGCGCCGAATTGAAACCGAACCAAAAAGACCAGGACACATTGCCGCCGTACGAAATTCTCGATCAGATTCTGCAGCTTTACGTTGAGGAAAACTTGAGCGCGCGCGACATCATTACCCGAGGGTTCGACGAGAAAACTGTGCGATGGGTGCAGCGTCGCGTGGACCTGAACGAATACAAGCGAGAGCAGGCCGCACCTGGTCTTAAAGTCACCAGCCGCGCCTTCGGCATCGGACGTAAAATGCCGATTGCCCAAAGGTACGTCGATTAAGAACCGACTCATTTAAACAGAGGTCGCGCTGCAGCGCCCACACCGAAATCCCTTAATTATCTGTAGCGGAGTATCGAAAATCTCGGCAGGGTAATCGCCACAATTATGAAAACAATCATGCTTAAGCCATTCGCTCTTTGTTTTGCCATTGTCGGGCCCGGCCAAATCGTTTTCGCACAAAGCGATTTGAAGCTGCCTGATGTTAGCCAGACTGCAGAGGTCAAACAGCGCGTTGCGTTGACGGATATCGCGGTCAAATACCATCGCCCCTTGGTGAACGGGCGAAAAATCTGGGGCGGCCTCGTCCCCTACGGCAAAGTTTGGCGCGCGGGCGCTAACGAAAACACGACGATTGAATTCAGCGATCCGGTTTCGGTGGAGGGTAAGCCGTTAGATAAAGGAACTTATGGGCTGCACATGATTCCGAATGCTGATTCGTGCACAGTGATTTTTTCAAAAACCAACACCGGCTGGGGAAGCTACAGCTACGACCAGAAGGAAGATGCGTTGCGGGTGGATGTGAAACCCAGGCCGCTGACCGAGACCAAAGAGGCACTCGAATTCGACTTCGAAGATTTGAAGCCCACTTCGACAGCGGTGACACTGAAGTGGGAAAAGCTGGGTGTTCCTTTCACTGTCTCCGTTAACGATGCAGACCAGACGTTGCAGAATATTCGAGCCCAACTGAAAGGCGCGGGCCAGTTTGCCTGGCAAGCCCTGGACCAAGGGGCGCAGTTTTGTTTGACCAGAAAGATTAATCTGGATGAAGCACTGCGCTGGGCCGATGCCTCCATTCAGAACGAGGAAAGGTTCGAAAATCTCAGTACTAAAGCGGATATCCTCAAGGCGCTGAATCGTCAGGATGAGGCAAAAACCACCTGGAACAAGGCGCTCGAGATGGCCAAAGCGCCGGACCTCTATACGTATGGCCGACAGCTGCAGAATCAGAAGAAGGGGGCTGAAGCGATGGAGATTTTCAAAGAGGTCGCCAAACGGTTTCCGAGCGGAGTGTTCGGCTATTTAGCTCAGGCCCGCATCAAATCTGCAGCTGGTGATTTCGCCGGCGCGCTGAACGATGCGAAACAGGCGCAAGCTGCCGCTCCTAGTGAGGGCCAAAAGCAGGCGATACAAGGGCTTATCGATCGGCTCCAGGCGAAGCAGGACATCAACAAGTAACGCGCGCTATCTCGGACCTGGGACGATAGCCTCGATGGGACGCTCACCTGAAAGCGCGCCGCCAAGCGCGATGCACCACAGCATCAAGCGCTGTTGGCGCGCAGCCGTCGTGGTGGTCGCGACCCTCGCCGTGACGAGCACGGCCAATTCCGCCGATCCGCCGCCATTGTTGTCTCCAGAACAGATGAATGCGAGCGAAATTCAGCTCGCACTCCAAAAGCTCAATGTGCTCGGCCGCGTTCTTTATATCGCGGCGCACCCCGACGACGAAAACACTAATCTCATGGCGTTCTGGGCGAACGGTTCGCTTTATGACGCCGCTTATCTTTCCATCACGCGAGGGGACGGTGGCCAGAATATAATCGGTCCCGAACTGGGCGAACGGCTCGGCGTTATTCGAACGGAGGAGTTGCTCGATGCGCGGCGCATCGACCACGCCAGACAATTCTTCACACGTGCAATCGATTTCGGGTTTTCGAAGACAGCTGACGAGACGATGCATATCTGGGGTCACGACAAAATTCTTGCTGACGTCGTGTGGGTCGTCCGGAATTTCCGGCCCGATGTAATGGTGACGCGTTTCAGTCCCGAGGATGAAAAGACGCATGGCCATCACACGGCGTCAGCGATTCTGGCGCGGGAAGCATTCTCGGCAGCGGCTGATCCAAATCGTTTTCCAGAGCAACTCGCTTTCGTGAAACCGTGGCAAGCGACGCGGCTGGTTTGGAACACGTCTCCGTTTTTCTTTACGAACCGCAACCTCCCTTTCGATCCGACGGGTCTGACTGCTTTTGAAGCCGGCGGTTACAATCCGCTTCTCGGCAAAGCGTACACGGAAATTGCGGCGGCCAGCATCAGCATGCACAAAAGCCAGGGCGTGGGTGGCCTGCCGCGGCGCGGCGCGCGGAAAGAATATTTCAAACCGTTGAAAGGTCAGCCGATGACGAGCTCGCTTTTCGAAGGCGTCGATACGAGCTGGTCGCGCGTTCCGAATTCCGAATCCGTTGCTACTGAAATTCGTCAAATCACTTCGAAGTTCAATCCCGCCGACCCGGCTGCGTCGGTGCCTGACTTGTTGAAGTTGCGCCAGGCGATGAGTGCGATTCAGGATGAGTCCTGGATTGCAGAGAAAAAAGCAGAGTTGGACAAGATCATTGCTGCATGTCTCGGCCTGCATGTTGAAGCGTCGACAGCGACTGAAACGTTTACACCCGGGCAAACCGCAGCAATAAAACTAGAGGCAATCAATCGCTCTAATGTACCGGTTACCCTGCGAGAAGTGCGGTTCCCCAACACTGGCGATCTAACCAGGATTGATGCGGCGCTTCCATCGAACGAACTCGTTACGAAGGATCTGTCGTGCAGGATTCCCGACGATGCACCGTATTCGCAGCCGTACTGGCTTCGCAAACCTCCTTCCATCGGCACCTTCACGGTCGACGATCAAAAGCTTGTTGGTCTGCCGGAGAATCCCCCTGCCCTTCCGGTCGAGATAGTTCTGCAAGTAAACGGCCAGGAACTGCGATACATCGTAGACACGACGTATCGCACAGCTGATGCGGTTGCGGGCGAACCGACACGGCCGTTGGTGATTGCGCCGCCTGCGTTCGTGAATGTTCTGGAAAGCGTCTTCGTATTCCCGACAAACCAGCCCAAACCTGTTTCAGTGCGCGTTACGGCGGCCACCGGGGCTGTGAAAGGAGAACTTAAACTGGCTGCACCGCAGGGATGGGAAGTTTCTCCGGCGTCCATTCCGGTAGATTTGAAGGCAGCCAATGCCGAGATGGCAGCTACGTTTAGCGTTAAACCACCGAATCAAAATAGCGAAGGCACGTTACGAGCAATCGTTTCGATCGACGGCCGCGACTATTCGCTCGAGCGCGTGCGC
>Ga0065715_10089214_pt1 | contig 12436 bp, 9 predicted proteins | sample MisBulReplicate1_FD_59102 | JGI IMG/M metagenome (GOLD analysis project Ga0065715, IMG submission 59102) | Miscanthus rhizosphere microbial communities from Kellogg Biological Station, MSU, sample Bulk Soil Replicate 1 : eDNA_1 v2 (version 2) | ecosystem: Host-associated > Plants > Roots >...
TTTTTAATGAACATTACCTGTGCATCTACTTTAAGATGTAGCTGCAATTCTACCGGATAACTGCGTTCATTAAAATCGCCATTAACAAAGGCTTTGTATTTTTTCTCTTCCGTCGTTAACTGATTCAACTGAAAACGATTAATCGTTTCAGCTTTATCGTTATGTGTCGTTAAGGTAATATAGGCCTCACCCGGAGCAGGACGGAAGGTTGGTTTGAAATAGGTGTTTAAATGTTCTAAATCAGAAGGATGTACGCCATTGGTTCGAATCCGATTCAGTATATCCAAAAATATTCCATCCTTTTGTCTGTATGTCTTTTGCAATTCAATCACCAAGGGATTTAGCGCACGCAATGCTTGTGCTTCGAAAAAGAACGGACTATCGTAATACAATTGCATCACATTCCATTCTTCGTTCCGAACTACTGGTGGTAATTGATACAGGTCACCAATGAATACCATTTGCAACCCACCAAAAGGATTTTCATTACCTCTGTAATGTCTTAAAATTGTATCAATGGCATCTAACAAATCTGCCCGCACCATAGACACTTCATCAATAATCAAAACTTCTAATTCTTTGATTACGTCAATCTTAGCGGCACTTAAATGTGTGGTTGTAAAAAGCGATTTCTGATCACAAAAATTCTGTTCATGCTGAAACGACTGACTTGAAGTGGTAGGCAAAAAAGGTTTGAAAGGCAATTGAAAAAGTGAATGCAAGGTCACACCACCGGCATGAATAGCAGCAACACCTGTAGGTGCGGCTACAGCAAGTTTTTTCGGAGTATGCTCGCGCAACTGTTTTAAAAACGTAGTTTTTCCTGTACCTGCTTTTCCTGTTACGAAAATAGATTTAGCGGTATGCGCAACAAATTGACAGGCCATATCAAACGGCACATTTGTATCTGTATGTTCGATTGTGGAACTCATAAAATAATTTCGGCTGAATGAAAAAGTAAAGGTAAGGAAAAGTACGGAGTACTAAGTATCGAGTACCGAGTACAGAAGATTTTTTTACTTTTGATAACTTTTGAATATCGATTGAGTAAACGTGCTGAAATGACATATTTCAGCACAAAAAGCATTTCTTTACCTAGTCCCGTTAGGGACATAATATCTGTAGCAAAAGTAATAGGCCAAATATAATATGCGCGAGTCCCATCGGGACGGAATATTGTAATCGTTATTGGTCGCTCCTATACGGAGCTCCGTGCATTTATATTTTATGGTGTTGCTATTTTCTACAGATATATCATCCCTAACGGGATTAATTTTAGATTGATGAGTGGCACTTGTACGCGTCAGGAAAACATCTAAAAACAAAATGGGTTACGTTTATAAACGTAACCCATTTTCTGTTAACTACTTTGTACTATATGCTCAGTACTTCATACTATTTAATATCCATCAATTCAACTTCAAAAATCAAAATTGAATTTGGTGGGATGGATCCTGCGCGTTGCGGACCATATCCACGATACGATGGGATGTATAAAATTCCTTTTTCGCCTTTGTGCATCAATGGAATACCTTCATCCCAGCCTTCAATTACATACCCCTTACCCAAAACAAAATCGAACGGCTCACCGCGATCTCTTGAGCTGTCGAAGATTTCTCCGTTCAATAAATGTCCTGTATAATGCACATAGACTTTGTTTCCCTTTTTAGGTTTTGCACCAGGACCTTCTTGTACAACCTGATAATAGATACCTGTAGCGGTATCTAGTTTTGCAGGAATATTGTTGTTCTTAATATATGCAGCCAATACTGCATCCTCATCTACTTTTGCTTGCTTTGCCATAATTACTTGTTCTTGATTGTATTGCTCCATTGTCATCACATCGTGCATCTTCACTTCAAAACGAAGGAAGCTTCCCTTTTCAATAAAAGGAGGCATTTCAGCACCTATGCCTTTTTTAAATAAACTATCTGCAGAGATCCAGCAGGCACAACTGTCTCCTTTTGATAACATTGCAATACACTCTTCAAATGCTCCGGGATATTTAGGGGCTTGAACAGTAGTTACTACCATGGTATTCTCTGCAACAGTATTTCTTAAAATTGAATCTTTATTCGTAAACAATTTGAAATGCAGTTTTACCACATCTCCGATATTGCCTGGCTTGCCCGGAATGTCTTCTCTAAATTTATATGCCAAACCTGATGGAGCATAGGCAACATCCTTTTCCTTAAATAAGGTAGCCTTATTTGGGCCTTTTTTCTTTTTCGCCTTTTGCGCTTCAGCTTGCATACTACCGATGCACAGCAAAAGAACCAACAAGAATATTCTATTCATATATTTTTCTTTTATTTCTACTTTATATAATAACGGTGCATTAGAGATATTCGTCTTTGAACAGCGAATCGAATCTCCCTCATTCCTACTGTAAATTGAAAATTGTGGTCCAACTTAGACCTATCACATTTCGTGCCCTCAATTAACAGTTTCGCAATATACACCGTCTCAACAATTTCACCTCAATCAATATAAGGTTTTTCTAATTTTCGGATAACAAAACGGTCTTTAAAATCTGTGCATGCGCAATGAAATAGCTGCAGAATAAAAACACAAAAATGGATTTGTTCGATTTTATTTTATTTCCACTTCAAACACCAACGGTGCGTTTGGAGGAATAGAACCGCCTGCCCCCCTTGCTCCATAACCCAGTCGCGAAGGTATTAAAATGATGGCTTTGTCGCCATGTTTTAATTTTTGCAAGCCTTCATCCCAGCCTTTAATCACCTGGCCCATGCCAAGTGTAAATTTAAAATAATCACCTTGGCGAGATCTGTCAAATTCTGTTCCACCAATTAATAATGTACCGATATAAGCAACTTCAACATTCTCCCCGACTTGGAGTTTCTTTTTAATTTGTGGATCACTACTTAAAATAACAACATACGCTCCGCTCGGAGTTATTTCTCCTTTGAAATTATTTATAGCTAAGTATTTTTGAATCGCAATGCTGTCTTTTGCATCCACATCAGTGATTACAGCTCTTTGTTTGGCAGCTATTTTTTGCTGTTCCGTCCGAACCGAATCAATGTAACGTTTGGAATATACCTTGCCCATTTTAACAATCATTTTGATTGTGCTGTGCGGCTTCAGATATGCTGGTCTTGCTTGACGAAATGTATTCAAAAAAAGTGAGTCGGCATTTAACAAAAACAGAGCGCTATCACCTTCTGTTAACAATAACAAGCCTTCTTCAATACTCGACGTGTATGTTGGTTTAGGAGTTTCTATTGCAATAGGTTCGGGATTGCCGAACTGATTATCAATGATTGAATCTTTATCCGTACGCGTTTGAAACCAAAAAGTAACTATCCCACCTGCTGATGGTAATTCTTTTCCGATCCCTTCTTTTATGATTTTATATTCTAAGCCGCTGGAAGTTTTTGAAAAATTATTTTCGGCTTTTGTAGTTGGAGTGTTTTTATTATTCTGTGCATGTATCTCAAGTATACATGCACAGAATAATAAAAGAAAAATAGATATTCGATTCATCTATATATTTTATTTTTTTACCTCTACTTCAAATACTAAAGGAGAATTTGGAGGAATTGCTCCACCTGCACCTCTAGATCCGTAAGCTAAACGAGAAGGGATGATAAGCAATGCTTTTTCACCACGCTTTAATTTTTGAAATCCTTGATCCCAACCTTTGATAACCTGACCCATGCCAACTACAAATGTAAAGTATTCGCCAGCAGGAGATTTATCAAATTCCGTTCCTTCAATTAATAATTTACCTACATATGTAGTTTGGATTGTATCCAACGGAGCAATAAATATGTCTGTTGATTTGTTTTCTTTTAATTTAACAACATACGCACCACCAATAGTAGCCTGACCTTTTAAATTATTTTTTTTCAAATAATTCTGAATTTCAATACTGTCTTTTGTGTACACAATACCTTCTTCCACCATTTGATTTTTTTGTTGTTGTTCTTGAACAACCATTACTGAATCAACAAATTTTTTCGTGTATACTTTACCCATACGCACAATCATTTTAACATTGCTACCTGGTACAATGCCAGCTGGTATTGGTCTGTGGAATGTTTTTGAATACAATGAATCTGAATTCAACACGAAAATTGCACTATCACCTTCTGTAAGTAATCTAAATGCTTCTTCAATACTTGGTTGGTAAGAAATTTCAGGTGTAGGGATGCCAACCGGATTTGGATCAGCAAACTGGCTATCAATTGTAGAATCTTTATCGTTTTTAATTTCAAACCAGAAAGTAATAAATCCGCCTTTTTCCGGATATACCTCACCTGTTGAATCTTTTGCTATTTGGTATTCTAAACCACTATCAGTTTTTTTAAATTTGTTACATGAAGTGATGCTCGCGATTAAGAATGCGCCAGCTAACAGGGATAAACTTTTCTTTAACATAGAAATTTTTCTTTACGTAGGTTTTCGAGTAATTCTTCTTTATAGGTAGATACTATTTCGCGGAAGTGACGAACCGTTTCTGACAAAGATTTTAATGATCTTCCGCCAGAAGCATTTTTATGTCCGCCTCCTTCAAAATGAGTACGAGCAAATACATTAACATTAAAATCGCCTTTTGAGCGAAATGAAATCTTTACACCATCTTCACGTTCAATGATCATGGCTGCAAATACAACCTTATCAATGGAAAGGGCATAATTTACAAGACCTTCTGTATCTCCTGTCTGCGAATCAAAACGTTGAAGCTCTTCAGCAGAAAGGTACATGAAGGCTGTATACAATTCAGGCAATACAACCAATTTTTCAGACAGACAAAAACCAAGTAAGCGCAAACGCTCTTCGGAGTTTGTGTCAAATATTAATCTATGTACCCGGGATGAATCTAAATTCCAAGAATATAAATCGGCAATAATCTGATGAACCTTCTGATCCGTATTTGAATGGCGGAATGAACCGGTATCCGTCATGATACCTGCATAAATGCATTCAGCAATATAGGTATCCATTAAATGGCGACCGCCCAAGCCGATAATCAATTCATAGATTAAAACTCCGGTGGCTGCAGCTTTTGTGTCAGAAATAGAAATCTCAGCAAAATTCTGTGGCTCTAAATGATGGTCAACCAAAACCTTTATAGCTTTAGACTTTCCTACCAGCTCCCCAAGGTCATTGATCCGACCTAAAGCATTGAAGTCCAAACAAAAAATCAAATCTGCTGCTTCGATATACGCAGCCGATCGTTCTTCTTTGCCATCATTATATACCCAAACACCATCGTTGCCAGACATCCAATCTAGAAAAGACGGATAATCTGAAGGTGTAATAACCTGAACGTCGTGATTTAATTTTTTTAAAAACCGTGCTAATGCCAATGAAGACCCAAGCGCATCTGCATCTGGCTTGTGGTGAGTTGTAATTACAATTTTCTTAGGAGAGGCTAAGAGCGGTTTTAATTCTATCAGCTGTTGCTGCATCTGGTATTTGTCTCAATTAATTGATGAGGCGAACAAAGGTCAAAAGAAATAGTAGAAAAAACAACCCGCATGCGCTTCATTTTGACAAATTAGTCTATGGAATGTCAAGTATTTATCTATTTTTGTTGAATTAAAATAACGAAGTACGACTATGGTAGGAAACAGAACCTTTTCGATGATTAAGCCCGATGCCGTGAGAGATGGACATAGTGGTAGCATTTTAAAAATAATTGAAGCTGCGGGGTTTAGAATTGTAGCAATTAAAAAAACATACTTAAGTTCTGAACGTGCCGGTGAATTTTACGGCGTTCATGTAGATAAACCATTTTATCCAAGCTTAAAAGCAATCATGTCTGAAAGTCCAATTATGGCACTTATTCTGGAAAAGGAAAATGCTGTTGAAGATTTCAGAAAACTAATTGGATCTACAAATCCTGCAAATGCGGCTGAAGGTACTATACGCAAACTATATGCGAAATCTCTTGAGCGTAATGCCGTTCACGGTTCTGACTCAGATGAAAATGCAGCAATTGAAGGGAGCTTCTTTTTTAGTAATCTTGAAAAATATTAATTAATACTGTTCTTGAAATTCCCAATCAAATTCAGTTAAAAAAACAATTCGTCGGACCACAAAAAAGTGGTCTGACGAATGATCTTAACCAATACACTTTTTATTTTTTCTCTACTTCATACAGAAGTGCAGAGTTTGATAAATCAGATGGAGCAACAACATCTTCATCTAACGGAGGAGTATTCCCATAACGTTGTTTCATAATTGCTTTTACCTCTGGGGAAGTCAAATCAAATTCTTTCATTTTTCGTAATGGACAAAGTTCTACTCCATAACCTCGTTGATATATTTTCCATACCAATTCCGAACAATACAATTGATCGTCTCCCCAATTGAAATAGATGTCGTAATGAATGCCAAGCATTTTTTTAGCTAGTGCTTGAGCAACCGGAATTTCAGTATCCGCTATTTCTGCAGCTCTATTTTTTAAACGCATTACCGTGTAGTGGCCGCCCGTGCCATGTGCAATCCAGGTCGCAAGTTCGGTCGTGCGCACAGGTTCAACAGCTTCTAATACAAAAGGCTTTCCTTTGATGAAGGTAATCATACCCACATGACTGTATTCAGAATGTGTTGCCAGTTTTACAGCTTTGCATTGGTTGGATTGCGATGACTGGAAAATAATGTCGCCTTCAAGATATACAGGAATTGATTGGCCTTTTAGATCAATCAATTCCTTATTTTTAGATATTGCATAAAATGACCCCAAAAGAAATATTGAGGTCAAACCTAAAATCAATTTTTTCATACAACTATAACGCAGTGATCTATAAATTATTTTTTTAATACGATTTTTATCTGTGTCAATTCATACATAATATCAAAATATTTTACCATTGAGGCATATTCCTCTGCTGTAAAATCAGTCTTTTTAATTTCTCGTGTTACTGAAAATACTACTGTGTTTCCTTCTGCTTTTAACGATGATTGGAGTGCAACAAAATTATCTGAAAAAGATTTATTCGCACTTTCAAGTATAGTCACCTTATACCCTTCAGGTATCTCCAATGTAATGGTGATGGTTTTAACAGTAGCTAACTCTAACGATCCGTTATAATTTCTTTTGCTGTATTCTTCTGGAAATTTATTGTAATCGCCCAATAGGGATCCAATACTTATCATGTACCCATTCCCTGCTCTTTTCACTAAATCATTCAATGTGAATTTTTCTTCGATTGAAAATTCAGGAGAGTTAGGTGTTACGCCATAACCAATCGTTTTAAACGTTTCATATTCGTCCATCATCGGATATTCTGATTTAACCAAATCGACATATCTATCTCTAATTGATTTGAAATAATTCGCCTGCTCTTCTTTGTGTTTTCTTCTTAATTCATTTGCTATAGCTTTGGTTATGTGTGGACCCCAGTATAAACGGCTTGAATCAATCACTTTATATAAGTTTAAATATTTTAGTTGATCGTCGTTAAATTCTCGACTAAAATACTCGGCGATGTAAATGCCCGTAGATCCTTTACTAGAGGACATTGTTCTTGTGCAGACAACTTTATCAAAGTCGGCATTCAAAGAAGCATTTACTTTTAGATTAATTGCATTTTCATTGTATGGACGATTTGGCAAAACATAATCAGTAAAATTGAGCGTTTTCGATTTGAAACTGAAGTTAGGTACAATCAATGCATCAGAACCGTTTAAATAATTTGGCAACTCTCCAAACTGCATGTAAAACGTTGGATTCATAATGTATTTATCTTTCCAACGAATACCCCAGCTTATCTCCATCGGACTTATTACATTTTTTATGCTTGCAGATTTATTATTTGTGGTTAAAATCAAATCAAATGTTTGCTTTTTGGCTAACAAAATTTCTATAAAAACATCTATAATGTACATGTCATAAATGTTAGACGGTACATAATATTCTATGGGGGTGAGAGGTTCTTTATTGGTAAGTTTATTACGCACATAATACCAGCACAATTCAATTAATTTATCTGCGTCTTTTTTTGCTGTTGGGTTTTTTGCAAGCACTTCTGCCATTACTAATTTGGCAGCCCTGGATGAATATGCTTTAAAAATTTGCACCAGTATCGTTGCTCTTGTTAATTCTGCGTTCGATAATTTTGTCTGTATACGATTATTTGACGTTCGAACAGGTAATACCTGAATATTATCTGCTCCAGTATATCGGGTTAAAATGAATTTAACATGAGGGAGAAATTTTTCCCTTGGCAAATTCCAATCATTCTCAACTTTGTCACGCAAGGAATCTTCAAGAGTAAACGTCACTAGCCCATTAAGTCCATCTTTTCGAGACATTTCAGGTGCGCCATTTAAGGAGTTGAGATAGATATAGCTGTCTTTTGTTGGAACGTCAATGGTTACAAATGTTTTAACTACAGGAAATTCAGAAGCTAAATAAATTCTTGTAAACGGGATATTACCAGTTAGAATACCCATTGGGTTTTTTGATGTCTGAGTGAAATCAACAATATCTCCTGGTTCAAGGTCTGGCAAAGCAAACTTATAATATGTCTGATTTAGTGTTACACTCGATTTGTAATACAACGGTATAGAAGCGTAGTTTGTTTCTTTTATTCCATCTTTCAATTGAAGTGTTCGAGAAATTCCGTTTGCTTTAATAATCGTAACTTCTGAAGAATTTGTTTCTTGATAACCCGATGTGTAGTATGTTGAGTACTTTTCGACTGCAGCTTTGTCATTTAGGTATACACGTGTCTTAACCCGTTCAACAAAATAAATCTGATCTGTTTTTTCAATAAAATAATTTGAAGAGTTGAACAGTATTACAACAGACTCATCTTTAAATTTTTCAGGTACATCTTTTATCGATGCAGAGTGCTTGTCAAATTTCTCATATAAGAGACTTGCGGCTAATGCGGATTTTTTATTCGTTTCTTCGACAAGTCGTTGGTCCTTTTTTTCACTTGGTGTTTGGGCGTAAAGAACTGAGTGAACAACAAAAATTGTTAACACTAAAAGATAGCGCATAAAGGAAAGTTTTGACGTGAAAATTATTTGGTTAATGTTATTTGATTGGTATAGTATTTCCTTAAATCTTTTTGAATGTTAGAATACTCAGCAAATTTTTCTTTAGGTATTACACCACTTGGGAATATAAACGTTTTCTTATATAGAACTTTATCTCCAACAACAATATACTCAAGGTTTATAGAGCAATAGTCATTTTTAATCTTAAATGGAGGAGGCAATGCACTTACTTTGTAGCCTTCAGGTATTGTTAACTCTACAGTAACATCATAATTTATTATTAAGTCAAAAGTAAAATCCGTTAAGCGAAGTGTGTCTTTAGAATTTTTTCCGAAATACTTATCAAACTCAAGATTTACAAATAACTCGCTTTCATCTTTAAAAACCTGGTTGCTCAATTCAAACGCATACTTGGCATAAAATGGTATTTCTCTATTTTGAAGATCGGAAGTTTTAACATTCGAAACTGTCATGTTGTTATTCGATCTGGTAAAATAGTTTTTGAAGAAATCCTTTTTCTTTTCAGATTTTTCAAAATGATATAAACACAAGTATCGATTTTTTAAATCACCCCTTGCAGTAGTTTCGGATTCCCCTATTAATTTATCTCCAATAATTTTAACTGAAAAAATTTCAATATTCTTTGAACTGTTGATGTCCTCAAATGGCACCGTCTCGATTTTATATGCATCCCCATCTTCAATCATTACAGGTCTATTTTGAATGCGATAGGCATTTTCTCCAAATGCCGCATAACTTTCTGTGCAGTCTAGAAAATATGTTTTCTCATTCCAATACAATGCACAAATTGCATGATCAAAAACTCCAATATAGGGCAGAGTACACGTGTATTTCGTATGGTTTGTGTGTATCCAAACAAATTTTGCATTGAATCCTTCGAGACGCAACATGGTTGCAAGCAAGTTTGCTACCCCCTTACAATCCCCATACTTATTAACTAATACATCCTTTGCAGCCATAGGCTTAAATCCTGCCATTCCATCTTCAAACGCGATGTAGCGAATATTGTCCTGTACCCAATAGTAGAGTGCTTTTATCTTTTCTAAATCTGTGCTCTTACCTTGAATAATCTTATCAGCTTGTGCCTTGATGAATTCGTCATTTTTTACCACTTCAGAATTCAGTTTGTGAAGGAATGAATAAAAATCATTGTAATTCTCAAAGCAAGGTGTTTTTACTCCTCTTAATGAATATGATTTTACAATTGGAATTACATGTGGCATATTCATGCTATACCCTGTTGAGCCTATTTCTTCATCATATGCTTTTACGTCATTCAATTCATATGTAATAGTTTTGATTGAAGTTTTAGGATCTGTTGTAGTGGTCTTTTTTATATTATATCCTTCAAAATTAACTTCAACCAGATCAACATTCACATCTGCTGGTAATTGAATCGATATTGTTCTTTTACTTTGAGGATAGCCATTGTGAAAATATAATGCTTCTATAAATTTATAGTCATTAAAAGATCTGGCTATTTCCGATTTTCCGTGTACACCTTTTGAGAGAAAATTTAATTCCACATATTTAAAACGCTCATCTGAATGAAATATGCCATCCGATTCAATTGGATTATCAATTACTGCAGGGTACTTAAGAATGTATTTTTTTCCATTCTTAATATAGATCAATAGTTTTTCTATCGCTGAAAAAGTCCCATATGTTTCATATACACCTGTAGTTGCATTGTCTTTTAAGGAAAAATATTCAGATACATTTTCTTCTTTTATATTCAAAATAGCCCCTTTCGATTTTCCGTCAACAACAGAAAAAATCAATGTGGAAGTATTTTGTTCTTGATAAACAGAATCTTTAGGAAATCGCTTACTTAAATCGTTCGCTAACTTTATGGATTCGGGTGTATTAATTTGCGCTTTTAAGATTGTAGCACTAAATAAAAAAATAATTATTAATAGGTAACTAAACGATTTCATTGGGATAATAATAGGGGTATATATGCAATAAAGTTGGCTTGAAAATATAGTTGAAAAATTATAACGATGATGCTATCTTATAAAAATGCCCCATTCGAAAACAGGGCATTTTAGTATAATTATTCAACGTCATTCGCATATTCATTTACCGCTGCATGCTCGCCATCATATTGAGCAATCCAGAAATTATTAAAGCCTTCGCCTAAATGCAATTGGATTTTTTGTAATGCTAACAATTCAAGTATCGACAAGAAATTATAGATAACCGCCATTTTAATTGGAACATCTTTGATGATGTCAACAAACGAAATGCGTTGGCCTCTGCTTACTTTACTAATGATATACTCTTTCTGAATCTCAATAGAATATGGGTATTGCACAACATGATGTATCGGCTTCGTTTTCTCCTCTTTCCAGCGTGCAACTACTTTTTCAAATACTTTCAATAATTTATACAAATCAATATCCTGCAGTTCCGTTTCTACATTGCTTACTTCAGAAAGTAATTTTAATTCTTTTGCAATGTTTCCACGTTTTTCGCGCTTCAGAGAAGTCTCTTCCAACTCAGAAAATTCAGCAATAACCGATTTGTATTTTTTGTATTCCAATAAATGTGAAACCAATTCTTCACGCGGATCTATTTCATTTCCCTGCGGATCAATATCCGGTCTAGGTAAAAGTGTTTTCGCTTTGATGCGCATCAATGTAGCTGCAACCAAAATAAATTCGCTCGCAATATCTACATTCATCTTTTCAAGACGATGTATATAATCTAAAAAGTCGTTTGTTATTTTATAAATCGGAATGTCATAGATATCCAACTCATCACGTTCGATAAAGAACAAAAGCAAATCGAATGGGCCGGCAAATAACGGCAGCTGAATTTCAAAATTTTCGTCTTTTGTCATAGTCATTCCTTAAAGTATGCTGTATTTTAGATATCAAATATACCGATTCGCGCAGTCAACAACCACCCTGCTCTCCTCTATCTTTTACACGTTATTGGTTGATAATGTAGTGGATTAGCGTGGATATCATGTTTATAAGCAAAGCAACCCAAACACTGAAACAACCATTTTCGATCTACAATCGTTTCCCTGAAAGGTTATTTTTTTGAATCGTATACGATAGCAAAAATCCCGGCGTTGTTTCTAAAAGAATAGTCAAATTCAACTTTTGTACCCCACAACGGCCATATCTTCGCATTTTGTTTGATAGTCGTTAAACAAATATTGTTTATCTTTGTTTACATATAAAGAAACGCATTTTACCGTGATTCAGCCCGGAGAATTATTACGTACGATACACGCACCAGAGGATCTTAGAAAACTGGATACAACTCAACTCATACAACTAACGGATGAATTGAGACAGTTTATCGTGGATAACGTTTCTGTTTATGGAGGCCATTTTGCAGCCAGTCTTGGCGTTGTAGAATTGACGGTTGCATTGCATTATGTTTTTAATACACCAACCGATCAATTGGTTTGGGA
>Ga0065715_10089215_pt1 | contig 12426 bp, 10 predicted proteins | sample MisBulReplicate1_FD_59102 | JGI IMG/M metagenome (GOLD analysis project Ga0065715, IMG submission 59102) | Miscanthus rhizosphere microbial communities from Kellogg Biological Station, MSU, sample Bulk Soil Replicate 1 : eDNA_1 v2 (version 2) | ecosystem: Host-associated > Plants > Roots >...
GCTGTGGATCGAGCAGCATCCGCTGGCAGGAGCCGAGACGTTCACCTTTGAAGCGATTTTCCGGCCCGACGGCGGCGCGACCGAGCAGCGGTGGTTCCATCTTGCCGAGCGCAATCCGACGACCGGATTGCTCGCGGGCGCCGAACACGTAAAAACCGGACAGGACTCCAATTCGCGCTTTCTGTTCGAGCTGCGAGTGGTCAACGGCAATCAGTGGTTTCTCGACGCGTTCGTGAACGGCCCCGGCTACAACAAGGCGCTCATGTTCAAGGACAAGCTGCACCCGATTGGCCAGTGGTATCACGTCGCGCAGACCTACGACGGCAAGACATACCGCAGCTACGTCAACGGCGAGCTGCAAGGCGAAGGGGAAGTCGCGTTCAAGCCGCAGGGCGCCGGAGCCGCGTCGGTGGGCACGCGCATCAACCGTGTGAACTATTTTCACGGAGCCGTGCGGCAGGCGCGATTCACGCCGAAGGCGCTCACTCCCGATCAGTTCATGAAGCTTCCAGGGAAAAAATAATGAAGCGGCTGGTTCTTGCCGGGCTTGTGCTCTGTGCGGCTGCGATCGCCACGGCGCAGGGCGATCAGGACCTCTTGAAGCCCGACCCCTCGGACTGGGTGCAGTATTCGGGCTCGTACAATTCACACCGCCACTCGCTGTTGAATCAAATCACACCGGCGAATGCCGCAACCCTGCAGGGCAAGTGGACGTACCACATGAACCAGCAGGAAGCGATTCAAGCGGTGCCGATCGTGTATCACGGTGTGATGTACGTGTCTCAGTTCAACCGTATCGATGCCATCGACGCGCGCAGCGGCAACATCGTGTGGCAGTATCAGCGCCCCCCGCTCACACGCGGGGCGCAGCGAGGAACGGCGATCTACAACAACAAGGTGTTCGTTACTGGAGCCGATGGAGCCCTTGTCGCCGTGGATGCGCGGACGGGTCACACCGTGTGGGAAACCAAGACGCCCGCGCCCTGGCGCCTTGCAGGTCAAGCGCCGCTGGTGGCCAAAGGCAAAGTGATCGTCAGCGGGAACACGCCGAGCGGTTTCATTCAGGCCTATGACGCCGAAACGGGCCGGCATCTCTGGACGTTCAACACGATTCCCCAAAAGGCCGGCGATCCCGGCAGCGAAACGTGGGCTGGCGATTCGTTCAAGGTTGGCGGCGGACCCGTCTGGGTAAGCGGCAGCTACGATCCGGAGCAGAACGCGATCTTTTACGGGACGGGTCAGCCAGGATCGCAGTGGGCGGGGGAAGTACGCGAAGGCGACAACCTTTACACCGACAGCATCGTCGCGATCGACGTCGACACCGGCAAGATCAAATGGCACTTCCAGAACACACCCCACGATGTGCACGACTGGGATTCGCTCGAGATGCCGGTGCTGATCGATGCACGGTTTCAAGGGCAGCCGCGGAAACTGCTGGTGCAAGCCAACCGCAACGGGTTTTATTACATCCTCGATCGGATGAACGGCAAGTTTCTGCAGGGGACGCCCTTCGTCAGCAAGGTGAACTGGGCGAGCGGCTTGAGCCCCGAGGGCCGGCCTATCCTGACGCCGGGACACGAGCCGACGGTTGAAGGCAGTCACACGTGTCCGTCAACGGCGGGTGCGACAAACTGGCCCTCACCGGCGTTCAATCCTGATCTGAATTACTTCTTTCTCGTCGCGCAGGAAGGCTGCGGCCTCGTGCTGCGAACCACCAATCGGCCGGGCGCCGGCGGAGGATATCTCGAGAGCCCGAAACCCGAAGAAGCCTGGCAGCTCTACGTGCGTGCGCTCGATGCGACGAGTGGGAAGAAGATCTGGGATTACCAGCAGATCAGCTCGTTTCACTACGGCCCCGGCGTGTTGTCGACGGCCGGCGGCCTCGTGTTTGCCGGCGAGCACAAAGGACAGGTCACCGCGCTCGACGCGCGAACCGGCAAATCGCTGTGGCACTACAACACTGGCGATCTCATCACGTCTTCGCCGATGAGCTACGCGATCGACGGTCAGCAGTACATCGCGATTTCGTCCGGCACGAACGTGTTTGCGTTCGGGCTGCCGCGGACCAACTGACAACTGATGATCATGAAGATCAGATACATCTGCGTGCTCGCCGTCGTGCTCCTCGCTCTCGCTGGAGGAAGCCTTACCGTGCTTGCCCAGCGGGGCGGTGGTGCAGGTGGACGGGGAGGAGCTGCTGCAGGTCCCGCCAATCCGTTCCTCGGCAATGCGCAAGCGGTCGATCAAGGGCGTGAGATTTACAACCAGACGTGCACCACGTGTCACGGTCCCGACGGTGCCGCCGGCGAAATGGGGCCTGCGCTTGGCGCGCCCGCCCGACGCTACGCTCAGGGCACAGACGCGCAGATCTTCGAGGCGATCAAAAACGGGATTCCCGCAACACAGATGCCGCCGTTCGGTACGCAGTTGAGTGACGATGATGTCTGGAAGGTTGCCGCGTACATTCGCGGGCTCCGCGGCACTGCTATCGACGCGCCGGCGGCCGGCGACGCGGCTTCGGGTGAGCAGATCTTCTGGGCCAAAGGCCAGTGCGGAAATTGCCATGTCGTGAAGGGCAAGGGTGGGCTGGTGGGACCAGATCTCACGAACCTGGCCGGCACGCGCAAGACGGCGTCGATTGTCGACGCGCTCACCAAGCCGATCCACAAAGTGTTTGGCGATGGTGGCGCCATTCCGCGCATCCTGATTCCGAACACCACGTATCAGCCCGTCCGTGTGACAGCGGCCGATGGCAAGGTGATCACCGGTGTGCTGAAGAACGAGGACAGCTACTCGCTGCAGATCATGGGCACCGATAATCAACTGCACATGTTCGACCGCGCAAGGGTGAAGGTCGCGTACGAACCGACCAGCCTGATGCCGACTGATTACGACAAGCGGCTGACGGCCGACGAGTTCAAGAACCTGCTCGCGTTTCTCACGCGGCTGTACGTGGCCGCTCCACCGCCGGCGCCGGCGCGCGGAGGCGGAGGGGTGGGGTAGTTCCCTGTCAGGGCAGAGGGCAGAGGGCAGAGGGCAGAGGGCAGAGGGCAGAGGGGCATATGAAGAAAATTGCGCTGATCGCGTTGCTCGCGTTTGTGATGATGCCGCTGGCATTTCCGGCGGCGCAGAAGGCGGCCGGCGATTACCTGGTGTATGCCGGCAGCTACACCAACCCGACACCCGGGACGACGTCCGGGTCGAAGGGCATCTACGGATTCCGATTCGACTCAAAGGCAGGAACGCTGACGCCGCTCGGCCTCGTCGCCGAAACGGTGAACCCGGCCCACGTATGGGCCAGCCCGAATGGCAAGTTCCTGTACGCATCGAACTGGGAAACAGGCGACAAGGTGGTTGGCGACACCGTCAGTGGTTTTGCGATCGACCAGAAGACGGGAAAACTCACCCTTATTAATAAGGTGAGCGCGCATGGCGATCGCGCCAATCAGGTTGTCCTGGATCCGAGCGGCAAGCTCGCCGGGACTGTTACTTACAACACCGGGACCGTCTCGTTTTATGGGGTCGAGCCCGATGGAAAGCTCACCGAGGCGTTTTACACGGACCAGCACACGGGCAAGCCGCTCAGCCCGAGCCAGCCGGGTCCGAAGGCGCACGGCATCGTGTACAGCAAAGACAGCAAGTTTGCTTACGTGGCAGAGCTCGGTCTCGATCGTGTCTACAGCTATCGCCTCGATGCCGCGAAGCGAACCGCAGCCCCATTCGATCCGCCATTCGTATCCATCCAGGCCGGGTCGGGGCCGCGGCGGCTGCAGTTGAGCCCGAACGGCAAATTCCTGTACGTGAATCACGAGACCGACTCGAAGGTGAGCGTGTTCGAAGTGAACGGCGGAAACCTGAAACAGATTCAGACCCTTTCGACTCTACCCGCCGGCTACAAGGGCAATAACACGACGGCCGAAATCCAGATCGATCGGGAAGGCAAGTGGCTCTACGTGACCAATCGCGGCCACGACTCAATCGCGCTCTACGCCGTTGATCCGGTAAAGGGCACGTTGACGGCGGTCGAGAATATTCCGAGCCTCGGCCGGACACCGAGAAACATCACGATCGATCCGATGAACGAGTACCTGATCGCGGCGAACCAGAACGGCGAAAACGTCGTCGTCTTCCGAATCGATCACAAGACCGGGCACCTGACTCCGACGGGATCGCAGCAGCCGATGCCGCAGCCCGGAGGTCTCGCGTTCGTCAAAATCCAGTAGATGAAACTGGGTCGCTGCATCGCAGCTCTGATCTGTTGCTTCGGAACGATCGCCGGCGCGCAGAAGGCGGCCGGCGATTACATTGTGTACATCGGCAGCTACACGAACACGACAGCGAAAGGGATTTACGCGGCGCGCTTCGATTCAGCGACAGGCGCCATCGGTGAGCTCGATCTCGTCGCGGAGGACGTCTATCCGGCGCAGGTATGGGCCAGCCCCAATGGCCGGTTTCTCTATGCCGCAAACTGGCAGGGAACCGATGCTGTGCCGGGCGATACGATTACCGCGTATGCCATCGACAGGAAGACCGGCGGGCTCACACTACTAAATAAGGTGAAGTGCGGCGGAAGCGGTCCCAACCAGGTGGTAGTCGATCCGAGCGGCAAAATCGCGGTGGCAGTGAATTACCGCAGCGGCACCGTGGCCGCATTTGGCATCGAACCCGACGGCAGGCTGGCCGAGGCGTTTTACATCGATCAGCACGCCGGCCAACCCACGCCTCCGTCGCGTCAGCCTGGACCCCGTGCGCACGGGGTCGTGTTCAGCAGCGACAGCAAGTTCGCGTACGTGGCAGATATCGGCCTGGATCGCGTGTATAGCTACCGGCTCGACGCCGCGCATCGGACCATGACGCCGCTCGATCCGCCGTACGTGACGCAGACCGCGGGGTCGGGCCCTCGGCGCCTGCAGCTGCACCCAAACGGCATGTTTCTCTATCTTGCACGCGAGACGGATTCGTCGGTCACGGTTTTCGCGGTAGACAACGGACATTTGAAAGAGATTCAGAACATCTCGACGCTTCCGGAGGGTCAGACACGAAACACGACCGCGGAAATTCTGATCGACAAGACCGGGAGATTTGTTTACGTTTCCAACCGTGGGCACGACACGATCGCCGTGTTTGCCGTTGATGCCGTCAGCGGCATGTTGACGGCCATTGATCACACGCCCGCCGGCGGCGGCATCCCGCGGAATTTTTCGATCGATCCTTCCGGCAACTACCTGCTGACGTCGAACCAGACAGGTGAGAACATCGTCGTCTTTCGGATCGACCGAAAAACCGGCCGGCTGACACCGACGGGTCAGGAGTTGAAGCTCGCCAATCCAGGGTCGATTTTCTTCATCAAGGCGTCATAGCTCGGAGAATTTATGAAAAAAATCTTTGTCCTGCTTTTGATTTGTTCGGCAGCGCTTACTGCCCAGACGCCGACGCCGCAGCAGAAGGTATTCCCTCCGACCGCCGAGCAACGGGCGCAGATTGACGCGAAGCTCGCCGATCTGACGGCGCGGTTGAACTCGCTGGCCGGCAAGAACACTGACCCGCACGCGCTGGTGGATGTGCAGATTTACCAGAAAGCTGCGCAATACATCCTGAGATTTCCCGAAGAGTTCTTTGGCGCCGCGTATGCCAGCGAGACAATCGCGGCGCTCGACGCCGGCATTGCGCGAGCGAAAGAGCTCGAAGCGGGTAAGTCAACCTGGACGACGGCACGCGGCAACGTGGTGCGTGGGTATGTCTCGAAGGTCGACGGCAGCGTGCAGCCCTACGGATTGACGATTCCTGCCTCGTACGACGGAGTTAAGCCGATGCGACTCGACGTGTGGCTGCACGGCACCGCGGAACAGATGAATGAGGTGCGCTTCATCGCGCAGCAGAGCGTTCCCCATGCCAACGTGAACGCCCCCGACGCGACGGATTACATTCAGATGGAACCGCTTGGCCGGATGAACCATTCGTACCGGTACTCTGGCGAGACGGATGTCTTCGAGGCCATAGCGTCGGTTCAGCAGCGCTACAAGATCGATCCCAACCGGATTCTCATTCGCGGTCATTCAATGGGCGGACAAGCGTTTCACCTTGGACTGCAGCATCCTGGGTTCTTCGCGGCGTTGGAAGCCAGTGCCGGATACGTCGAGACTCACGAGTACGCGCGGGCCCGCTTGCCGAAGGAGGGACTGCCGCCGTATCAGGAGACGACCCTTCACATTTACGACTCCCAGGATTACGCGCTGAACGCCTTCGACATCCCGACGGTCGGGTATGGCGGCGAGAACGATGCGCAGTTGAGGGCCTCAGTGAGAGTCCGCGAGGCGCTCGAGAAGGAAGGATTCCACTTCACTCAAGAAACGCCGTACCGGTGGACGACCAAGGATCTGCCAGCGGTGCTGTTCCTGATGGGCCCGAAGACCGGCCATGCATGGCACCCGGACAGCAAAGCAGAATCCGAAGCGTTCCTGCGGAAAGCGCTCGAGACTGCCGGCACGCCGCAGAATCATTTGCGCTGCGTCACCTACACCACGCGCTGGGACAAGTGCGACTGGCTCACGTTCGAGGCGCTCGAACAAACGTACGAGCGTGCGGACGCGGACGCCGTCAAGAGCGCGGATGGAAAGCAATACACGGTGAAGACGAAGAACGTGGCGCGGATCAAATTCGACGCGCCGGCTGCGAGCTTCGTGATCGACGGTCAGACAATCAAAGCCGGCGCCAATCCGGTGTTCGAGAAGGCCGGAGGAACATGGGCCGTGGCAACCGGGCGTCCGGCAGGCCTGCGCAAAACACACGCGCTCCAGGGGCCGATCGACGATGCGTTTTTCGAAGGATTTCTGGCGGTGCGCGGGACAGGCCAGCCGTGGAATGCGTCCGCGCAGAAGTATGCGGACAAGCGGTTCGACGCGCACAAGGCAGATTTCGCCAAATGGATGCGCGGCGACGTCCGCGTGAAGGACGACAAAGACGTGTCGGCGAGCGACATCGCCAACTACAACCTGATTCTGTTCGGCGACCCGGGAAGCAACAGCCTGATCGCCAAAGTGATTGGCAAGCTGCCGGTTCAGTGGACGCGAAGCGAGATCACCGTCGGCTCGCAGAAGTTCCCTGCCGCCGGCCACGCGCTCGCCCTGATTTATCCGAATCCGCTGAACCCGCAGAAATACGTCGTCATCAACAGCGGCCACACCTACAACGCGCATCGGGTTCTCGCGGGAAGCGAGTCGATGTTCTTTCCGCGGATCGGCGACTACGCGGTCGTCGGCACGGACCTGGCCGCCATGGCAGGGCTGACGCCGGTTGGCGACGTGAAGATATCAGGGTTCTTCGATGAACAGTGGAAGTTGAAGTGATTCTGGTCTCGACGCGGAGACGCTGGGACGCGCTCCACGGCGCACAGATGACACCGGTGCTGGTTATCGCAAGCTGACGATAGCCTGCTGGCGGCTCCATCGATCGAAGTCATCCATCTGATCCGGCACGAACGGCACCGTCGGAATATGGTCTCCGCAAGTGGGATCCAACGTCATCGTCTGACCGGATCTCAAAGCAGAAATCACGCTGGCAAGCGGTACTGCTGCGGCGCCGTCGTAGACGCGGAAGCGGCAGGTTGCGAGGTCACCAGTACGAGTTGGCTGAACATCAAACCGGAAGACACCAGCGGACGAGAGTTGGGCATCGCTCCTGCAGGTAACCAGAGGTGTGCTCGTGCCGCTGATGACCACAGCCGTTCCCTCGACCACCTCTATGCGATTGAAGTTGTACCCGGCATTGGCCAGGACGCGGACCAGCGTATGTTCATTTAGGGCGATAACGCCACCGCGCTTGAGCGCTACGACGGCACGGCCGCCTACCGTGCGGATGAGGGCGGAATCGCCAACAATAACGCGGCCCGACGAGGCGACGACCAACTGGTCGTCCAGATACACGGCGCCCTGTGCGTGAGTTAACGTCGCGACTGCCCGCTCGGTCTGGGCCGAGCTCGGTGCGACGCCGACAGCAGCGCAGATGACCACGACTTGCACAAGACGCATGGACGACATGGCTTCCTCCATCCCAGTGAGGATTTCGTCGACAGATTTATTCTAACTCTCCGGAATCTCGACAAGCCGGCTCAAACAGCGCCGCCCTTCACTCCCCAGCCGTCGCGCTGTGGGGAGCGATACGCTTTTCTCCACACTGCGCCGTGACGGCGTTTATCGAGAGGAAACCGGACTTGGGTTTGGGAAGCTCCCGCGTAGCTTGCACCGATGGTTTCAGGTAGGCTTCGGCCGAGCTAGAGAGGCCGATGACCATTCGGTACCGTCTCAACACGCTATTCCTGCTCGTGCCTCTTGGGGCCGCAGCGGCCGCGGATGCACAGGTTCAACCGCAGCTTGCTGAGCGCTACTTCAAGGAAGCCACGACGCTCTGCGAGCGAGACGCAGGCCGACTGTGGGGTGTGTCGCTCTGTGGTCCGTTGGTGATCGTTGACCAGGCGACCGGAACGCGTGCCACAAGTCAGCCGGAACCTGGGGGGCCGCCTCCCCGCCTTCCGGGTTTCGTGGACGGCCCCGTCTCGTGGGGCGGGTTGCGGTGGTTCAGCATCCCCCTGTACATGCTCCCGGAGAACGATGCCGATGCTCGCCAGCAAGTGATGCTTCACGGTCTGTTTCATCGCATTCAACCAGAGCTGGGGTTAGTGGGAGCGGACGACGGTTTCAACGAGCATCTCGACACACTCGAAGGTCGCGTCTGGATGCAGCTCGAATGGCGGGCGCTCCGCCGGGCGGTCGAATCGAGCGGGAGCAATCGGGCTGAGGCGATCGCCGATGCGCTGGGCTTCAGACGCGAACGTCGCCGCCGGTTTCCCGGCGCCGCGGACAACGAACGGCGCGACGAGATTCGCGAAGGGCTAGCCTCCTACACCGGCATCGCGGCCTGGGCCAATTCACCAGCGGATGCCCACCGTGCCGCAGCGGCAGCACTCGCAGGAGGCGAATCGCAGCCGTCCTTCGTCGGAAACTTCGAAGCCGCGTCGGGGCCCGCCTACGGTGTGCTGCTGGACGATCTCCTGCCGGGATGGCGTCGACAGGTTCGTGGCACCTCGGACCTTGGCGACTTGCTCGCGTCCGCAATCAACAGGCCACCGACGACGGAGGTTGCTGTGGCCGCGGCGCGCTACGATGGGGCAACGCTGCGAACGGCTGAGGAGGCGCGCGATCGGGCGCAGCAGGTTCGCGTCGCCGAGTTGCGTCAACGCTTCGTTGATGGCCCCGTGCTGACGATGCCTGCCGTGGGCAGCGGGACCAGCGACACCACCGGCAGTGTAGGCATTCCGGGGGTCGGGACCGTGTTTTTTCGCAATTTCACCCTTTCGGGTCAATGGGGCCGTCTCAACGCCAACGACGGCGTCTTGCGTGCTGCCGACGGCTCCTCACTGTCCGTACCGGTTACGGGGCCACTCGAAGGGACCACCTTGCAGGGCGACGGCTGGAGCGTCACGGTGAACGCGGGATGGCTTGTGCAACCGGCGGCGCGACCTGGCTCATTTACTATCGTTCGCGAGAAGTAATCCTCCCTGGTTGCCAAAACTTGGCCCGACTCGCGCGAACAGTGATCGCCTACGCTATCGTCTTTGACATCGGAATAATCTGGATAGTGAGCCCGCCACCCAGGTCGAAATCTAACGGCTCGCCTTCGACGAATCCGAATGCGCGGTAGAGGCGTCTTCCAGGCGCGGTTGCGCCTAGTGATAGCGCGAGAAAGCCGGCGTCTCTGGCCTCCTGCTCGCAATGGGCGAGGAGACGCGCCCCAAGACCTTGCCTGGCAAATTTAGGCCTCACAAAGAAGGCCCGAATCCGCGCGGGATCCTTGCCTGGGGAAAGGCGCCCGTCATCTCGAGTCGATAAGCTGTCCGACCCAAACAGCGTTCTTCTGAAACTCCAACCGCCACAGGCGGCCAATTCGCCGTCCACGTGCGCAAGAAAGTACGTGCCGTCTGCAATGAGCTGTGTATCCAGCCCCCATGCGCTCTTCAGTGCCGCCTCAATGAGATCTTCGCTGTAATCTGACCGGCCAAGTTCGCGCGCAGACTCTGCGATCAGTTTCGAGATATCCAAGGCGTCGGCCATAGTGGCGCGCCGGATCGTCACCATCATGTAGCTAGATCCGAGGTGTCACCTGTTGGTGGATAGTTGCGCTATTAGCCAGATAAATACCAAAAGCACGGGCGGAGCGAGTAGCCAGTAACACAACAAATTTCGGATCACCGCTTCCCGTTCGGATGCGGTCCGTTGGTGCCAGTGCGCTTCATCACGTACATCCTCGCCGAGGAGGTGCAGAGCCGCGAAGAGCTCGTCAAACAAACGTTTCACTCTGGTTCCCTCCTGCGACGTGGAAAGGATATGCCCAAAACGTTCCAAATAATGGAAATCGCCTCGGCGCTGGCGCAGGGTCGTCTAGAAGGTAACTAGATCGGCGTTTTGAGGGAGTACTCCCCGCGTTCTGTATAGCCACGCGCTTTCTACGTGGACCGAGGGCGTATGGCTGCGGCCAAGATGGAGGCTGCCACCCCTCTGAATGCCGCGCTGATGAAGCAGATCACCGCGCTCGGTACGTTCTGGCGAATCCGTTTCGCGAGTTCGTCACCGTGAAGGTGCCGTCGGCCGACACGGCCACCGTGATCGAATGCCCCCGGTCGGCGGCTCCCTCCTCGAAGTTGGCAATCATGTCGGGCGCGGTGTTGTGCGCGGGGTCCGCATCGAGCAGTGACTGGTGCCCTTGCCAGATGCCCTCGATGCCGGGCAGCTTCGCGAGCCGGAGATACGAGTTCAACTCGTACGGGGCGGGCGTCTCGCCTTGCCGGGTGAGGTACTTGACCGCGACCTTCTGTCCTAGACCTTTGCGCGGTCCGTTGTTCACCACGATGACCTGCGGCTGAATTGCGCCCAAGAGCGCGGGCGCGCCCGAGTTGTCGAGACTCCCGTGTCGGTTGATCGTGTACAGGTTGATGCGCCCGAGCTTGTTCACCGGGCACGCCAGCTCCAGCTCGCGCGACCAGTCCGCGTCTCCCAAGGTGGCCATCCTGAATGGCCCGTAGTTGATCGCCAGTCCGACCATCCTGATGTTCTCCGGCGCGGCCGGCTGTTGCCTCACGGCATTAGCGCACAACGGGTTGGCTGTGCCGCCGTTGACAGCATCGGCGATGACGGGGCCCTCGGCGACGAGCACGCGTACCCGCACGTCGCCGAGCGTCATCGTGTCGCCAGGCCGGACGATGCGTCGCTTGGTTCCGGCGATGGTTTTGTAGCCCTCGTACAAGGGGCGGTCGGGCTCCTCCACGCCGTCTCCGTGGTCGTAGAACGTGCCGAGCGGCAGCAGCTTGGCGAGCGCGGGCAGTCCGCCGACGTGATCGGTGTGCCAATGGCTGATGACCACGTGGTCGATCCGTGTCAGGCCTATCGCTTTCGCTGCGGCGACGATGCGCTTCGCGTCGCGGTCGTCATTGCCCGGGAAGCCGGTGTCGAACAGGAGCGATTGTCCGTTGGGCGCGGCGAAGAGTGTGGAGGCGCCTCCCTCAACATCGATCCAGGAAATCTGCAAACGACCGCCGCCGGTCTGGGCCAAAGACGAGCAGACGAGGGCGAGCACGCCGACAAATGTCGCAGCGAGTGCACGTGTCATGCGCATGTCTCCATCGAGCAGGATGAACGTCTGGTCACACAAGAACCCACGACGACTGGAGAATACCTCAGCACAAGTGTTTTGCAGATCCGGCGCCGGCCGGGCCAGAAGCGGGAGCCGACGTCACTAGCGAGCCCCGCGCGGACCGAGGTTGACTCGCGAGAGAGCCTTTTTGGTTGTCCGTCGTACGTAGGTCGGGCTTTAGCCGGACAGGTTTTGAAACTGCTTTAGCCCAATACTCGTCAGATCGGCGTTTTTGAGGACTAATAGATTAGATCGCCAAAAGCCCGAGTCCCTGCAGCACCGGAATTGTACCCATGATGATCGCGAAAGCACCCCATAAGATTGCGGTCCACCTGCCGCGCGGCGTGCTGGTGTTCTCGCAGAGCCACATCAGTCCTTTCAGTAAGTAGCTCCTGTTGGGAAAGAAGTAACTGGCTAAGAACAGCAGACCCCAGCACTGCAGATAAACCCCAAGGAATACAGCAGCAGGCCCTCTCTCGATCGCACCAACCTTGAGCCCTGACCGAAGTGACATGAGTAAGAAAAAGCCCAAAACGATTGCGAAGATGCCATCCCACATCAGCGACGGTTCGCGGTCTCCGGTGGTCATCGATTGCTCAAAGCTGGTTGGACATGCCCTCGTCGTCGTCCAAGGTGCCGAGCGTTCCTTCCGAGGAAGTGTGTCATGCCTTCGTAGACGGGCCAACGGTCGACCTAGAACCCATTAACCGAACAGCTTTGAGAATAGGCCCCCTGCGGACGCGG
>Ga0065715_10000929_pt1 | contig 12377 bp, 8 predicted proteins | sample MisBulReplicate1_FD_59102 | JGI IMG/M metagenome (GOLD analysis project Ga0065715, IMG submission 59102) | Miscanthus rhizosphere microbial communities from Kellogg Biological Station, MSU, sample Bulk Soil Replicate 1 : eDNA_1 v2 (version 2) | ecosystem: Host-associated > Plants > Roots >...
AATCACCTCGGCGGTCAGATCCATGCCGGGTTCAGCCCAGATCAATCCGCTCTGCGAGGCGTTGAAAACGAAGTGCACGCCCTTCTGCTTGGCGACCTTGTCGATCACGGGCGTCAGCTTGCGGTTGAATTCACCCTCGATCTGCTCCGCCAGTTGCTGGACTTCCTGCTGCGCGTCTTCGGTGAACCGCTGCAAATCGCGCTGCTGCCGTTCGATGTTCGCCTGGAGCTGTGCCCTCGCCTGATCGCTCAGCACGCTGCCGCCCTGATCGAGCTTCTGCTGGTCGCTCTGCAGCGCCTTGTTCTTCTCCTGCAGCTCGCGCGACTTCTGTTCCTGAATCACCTTGATCTTCTCGGCGGCCACTCTGCCTTCAACTGACCCAGCCGCCACGGCCTGCACATTGACGTAGGCGTACTTCATGCCGTCCTGGAAACGGGGCTTCAACTCGGGCGGCGCTGCCGGTGCCGCTGGTGCGGGGCGAGGTGCCGTTGCCGGAGGGGCCGCGGGCTTCTGCCCTGCCGGCGCCGCCGGTGTGGGGGTCGTCGGTCGAGGGGCGGCCGGGGCCTGCGCGTAGGCAGATCCTGCAGCGATCACCGCACTGAACACCACTACGGAGGCAAACACTCTCATTACTCTCGATCCTTTCGAATACGGAACTCGATTGCGGCGCACTCGCCCGACTCCCCGCTGCCGGCAGTCGTCTAATATGAAGCTCTAGATTTTACTCGACCAACCTGCGCCAAGTAAGATGATCTCAGCCGCCGCCTGACCCAGGAGATTTGCTCGTTGAAACACCACTTCGTCACGCTTTTGTGTCCGTTGCTCACCGCAACCGCGTTCATCGGCTGCGGTTCAGGTAATACTCCACAAGTTCCCACGCAACCTTCGCCGATCTCGATCACCCAAAGTTTCAGCGGAACGCTGACCGTCAACGGAGCACAGACTCATTCGTTCACCGTCGACCGCGCCGGAACGGTGTCGGCACAGGTCAAGAGCCTTTCCGATCAGGCTGCCACGCTCGGCGTGAGCCTCGGCACGTACAACGGCTCGGCCTGCGCAATCATCATCAGCAAAACCGACGCTGCACTCAACAGCTCGGTGGCCGGAACGGCCCAATCAACGGGCCAATTCTGCGTCTGGGTCAACGACGTCGGCAAGCTGACCAGCGGTCTCGACTACACCATTGATGTGACGCACTACTGAGTCTCCGGTCCTCAGTCCCCGGTCCAAGTCTCCGGTCATTCGAATTCATCGACCGCTGGTCCGACTGAAGACCGTGGACCGTGGACCTTTCTAGAACGTCGTCCCCACCGCGAATCTGAAGACCGTGTCCTTCGCCGGCTGGAGGTTGTTGTCCAGCACGCCGCCGCGCGACGGATTCCATGCGTAGATCAAACGGAACGGCACGTTCAGAACGGGCATGAAGAATCGCAGTTCAACGCCTGTCGAGGCCTTGAACGCGTGAGTCCTGCCAATCTCAATGGTCTCCACTCCACCAGGCACGCTTGGATCAACCAGCGATGACGTCGCAAAGGGATCGGTCAGCGGCGGCGGGTTCGGCGCGCGTACTTCGAGCAGCGGCTCCATCCACGAGAACGGATCGCCAAAGTCCTTCACCTGGCCGGCGTCGAAGAATGTGACGATGCGCACCTGGCTCATGATCGAGATCATGTACTCGGCATTGAACAGGAGGCTCTTGTTTCCGCCGAGCACGACGAACGATCCTGGCACGCTCGGCCCGATGGACCGGATGTCGAAGCCACGCACGCTGTACTCGCCACCGAGGAACAATCGCTCGAAGACTGGCAGAACCGCGTCGCACGGCGGCGTCGCGCAGATCGCATTGCTGGCGCTATTGCCGAGCGGCGAGATGTACTCGATCTGTGCGCGGAAGCCGAACGAGGTACGCGGCAGATGGCGGAAGAAGAAGATCGCCTCGCCTCTCGGCTTGTAGAACTGCGTGTTACCACCGAGCACTGCAAGGTCGATCGACGCGGTCAGCCGCTTGCCCTGGTTCGGGAAGATCGGGTTGTCGACGGTGTTGTGCACGAAGCTCGGCACGATCTTGCTGATCGATCGCTGGCCGCCCTGCCCGATGAGCAGTGAGTCGTAGACGAACGGGTTGCGACGGAGAACCTCGAGTTGCGTCGGCGTCAACTGCGACAGATCGCTCACCGACGAGATCGTCGAACAACCGGTCGGGCGCAGGACACAGGACGTGTCGATGAGCGCCTCGTTCAAGTCGGTCATGTGGACCGTCTCGTACGAGTAGTTCATGAACATGCGGCTGAAGTCGGCAACCGGGAAACCGAAGATCAGGTTGGTGCCGGTGGACTTCTGCGTGTAGTACCCGACGTACTGCAGCGAGCGCTTGTAGACGTCGAAGCCGCCCGTGATGTTGCGATCGAAGAGGAATGGCTCGGTGAACGCCAACTGATAGTTCTGCGCACGATCGCCCGCCTGCACCGAGAGCGTCAGACTCTCACCGCGGCCGAGGAAGTTCGATGTCTGGAACCCGAGTTGACCGAAGAACCCTTCGTACTGTGAGACACCGGCGCCGAATGTCAGCTGATTGCGGTTCTGCTCTTNGAACTTCAGCGTGACGTCGACGGTGTTCTGCTGACCGGTGGTCTTGTCGACCTTCATGTCGTGGTCATCNCCTTTCAGCTCCTTGAAGTATCCGAGCTGATTCAGTCGTCGCACGCTGTACTTCAGCGCTTCGGTATTGAAGACGCCACCCTCGACGAGCCGCATCTCGCGGCGAATCACGTTGTCGCGCGTCGTCGTGTTGCCGGTGAACGTGATCCGGTTGACGAAGTACTGCGGCCCTTCGTCGATCCGCATCAGGATGGCGACCGTGGGCGGGGCTTTCCCGGTCTTCCCTTTGGTCTCGGGAGGAGGTGCCGCGGACACTTCGGCGAGCGACGCTGGCACCTGCGCCGCGAGCGTCTGTTCCGGACGAGTGGGATCGTCGCTGTAGGTCAGCATCGGGAACGGAGTGAACTCCATGTACCCGGCGCCGCCGTAGATCTCCTGCGCCTTCTTGTTGCCGTCCTGCAGCTTCTTGCGGCTGTACCACTCGCCGTCTGCAATCTTGTAGAGCGAGCGGAGTCCGTCGGCGCGAACCACCTTGTTCCCTTCGAAGTTCAGGGTGCCGAACTTGTAGCGCTCACCCTCGGTCACGGGGATCCGCAACTGAATCCACTCCGTCTTGCCGTCCTTGGTTTTCTCGAGCGTCTTGACCTCGGGCTGCCCGACACGCGCCTGCGGATAACCGCTGTTCTGGTAGTACTCGACGACCTTCGCGGCGTCCTCTTCGAATGCGTTTTCCTTGTAGGTACCACCGCCCGAGATCCAGCCGTAGAGCGGATTCTTCGGCTTGTTCTCCTTGATTTGTTTCTCGAGCTTGCCGTCGCTGATCGCGGTATTGCCGACGAACTCGACGTCGCGAATTTTCAGCTTGGGTCCCTGGCCGACCACGAAGGTGACGTTGACCAGTTTCGGCCCGCCGGCCACCGGCGTCACCCGGTGACTCACCTCCGCGTTGGTGAACCCTTTCTCCGCCATCAACTCACGGAGCACGCCTTCCACGCGACGAATCGTTCCATCGTCGCGGAACGAGTCGAGACGCAACTCGATCGAGCGCTCACGCAGCTTGTCGTCGATATCAGATCGCTTGATGATGCTGATGCTCTTCTCATCGATGTCGCGATAGTCGACGATCTTGACGCGCTCGCGCTCCTCCATGTGGTAGGTGACGATTTTCCCCACCGTTCCATTCGCGAAGGTTTGGTCCGTCACCTCAATCGAGAGGTCGTCGAGGAAGTTCGTCGCCCACAGCCGCTTGAAGTCCGACAGCATCGTCTGCTCGGTCGCCTGGTCGTACCAGATGAACGTCTTCTGGGACGGCGTGCTCGGACGCAGCTGGATGTAATACATGTAGGTCTCGTTCTCGATCGTCGAGGACCCACCCTGGCTGTTGAAGCACGGCTGCAGAATCCAGACAAACGGCGGGGAGCCCACGGGTGGTAATGCGGTAGGAGCCGCAACCGGAGATCCGCACGGTGTCTTGGTAATAGGCGACGTCTGATTGGCCTGCGCGGCCGCTGCCGCAGGAGCTGCGGCGCCTGCCGCCGAAGCGCCAGCCGGCGCGTCTCCCGGTTGGCCAAGCTGTGCAAACGCGGACCGGGCTGGGAAAACGGCCACAATCCAGAGGAACAGAAGGACGGTAAGCTGCTTACGCATCAGCGGTGAAACACCTTAGTTTACTGGATTTTAGACGGCGCACGCGCCCGGTCGGCCTGTGAGGCAAGGTCAAAGGGCAAACGGCAAGGCTGTACGTTACCTGACCTTTGACCCTTGACCTTTGACTTGAATCTAGTTCAGCCGCCGCCCGGCAACCAGTTCCCCTGCCCCGGCTGGCCGGTAGGAGATCTGGCCGGCGTCCATGTAAACCTCGACTTCGCCGTCCGCGAGGTTGCCTCGAATCAGTTCCTCCGAGAGCGGGTCCTCGACGTACCGCTGGATGGCGCGACGGAGCGGACGGGCGCCGTACGAACGGTCCTTGCACGTGACGTCGATGATCCAGTCCACGACGTCGCGGTTGATGGTGATCTTCATCCGGCGATCGACCAGGTTCGCGTTCAACTGGTCGATCAGGAGCCCCATGATGCGCCGCAGGTCATCGTCTGAAAGGGCCTCGAAGACGATGATCTCGTCGATGCGGTTGATGAACTCCGGGTTGAACGTGCGCTTGACCTCGCCGAGGACCATGTCGGACACGTTCTTGTCGATCGCGCTNGTATCGCTGGCCTGGAACCCGAGCGANGCCTTCTTCTGAATGAAGCGCGCNCCGATGTTCGAGGTCATGATGATGATCGTGTTCTTGAAGTTCACCCGATTGCCGAGGCCATCGGTGAGGTGGCCGTCTTCGAACACCTGCAGCAGGATGTTGAAGATGTCCGGGTGCGCCTTCTCGATCTCGTCGAGCAGCACGACGGAGTACGGATTCCGCTTCACCTTCTCGGTGAGCTGACCGCCCTCTTCGTGCCCCACATATCCGGGCGGTGAACCAATCAGCTTCGAGACCGAATGCTTCTCCATGTACTCGGACATGTCGAAGCGGATCAGCGCGTTGTCGCTGCCGAACAGGAAGTTGGCGAGCGCGCGCGCAAGTTCGGTCTTTCCGACTCCGGTCGGCCCGAGGAAGATGAAGCTGCCCACGGGACGATTGGGGTTCTTCAGCCCGGCACGTGAACGGCGAATCGCGCGCGAGATCGCGGAGATCGCTTTGTCCTGGCTGACGACCCGCTTGTGCAGGTCGGCTTCCATTCGCAGCAGCTTGTCGCCCTCGTCCTGATTGATCGACGTGATGGGCACGCCGGTCCACTTCGAGACGACTTCGTCGATGTCGCTCTTGCTGACGACGACGCGGCGCACCTTTCCATCGAAGCGCTCGCGAGTGAGCTGCAGATTCTCGCGCGCCGACGCTTCCTGGTCGCGGTAGAACTGCGCCTTCTCGAAGTCCTTCTGCGAGGCTGCGCTCTCCATCTGCTCGACGGCCACACGAATGCTCTTGTTGATCTCGGCGAACTCGTCGCTGTAGCCCGCCTCCTTCAACTTCGCACGCGCACCTGCTTCGTCCACCAGGTCGATCGCCTTGTCAGGCAGGAAGCGGTCGGTGATGTACCGGCTCGACTGATAGACGGCCGCCTCGATCGCCTCGGGCGTGTACTCGACACGATGGAACTGCTCGTAGCGATCCTTGACGCCCTTGAGGATCTCGATCGTTTCCTTCTCGGCCGGCGGATCGACCTTGATCGCCTGGAAGCGGCGCTCGAGTGAACGATCCTTCTCAATGTACTTCCGGTACTCGGCGGGCGTTGTCGCGCCAATGCAGCGGATCTCACCGCGCGAAAGCGCGGGCTTGAGGATATTGGCGGCGTCGAGCGACCCTTCGGCCGATCCTGCTCCCACCAGTGTGTGCAGCTCGTCGATGAACACGATGATGTTCGGGTTCTCGGTGAGCTCCTTCATGATTGCCTTGAGGCGCTCTTCGAACTGACCGCGATACTTCGTTCCCGCGACGATCAGCGAAATGTCGAGCGCGAGGATGCGCTTGTCGGCCAGGAAGTGCGGAACGTCGCCGTAGACCACCTTCTGGGCGAGGCCCTCGACAATCGCCGTCTTTCCGACACCAGGCTCGCCGATCAGGACCGCGTTGTTCTTCGTGCGGCGGCAGAGCACCTGCTGCACGCGTTCGAGCTCGTAGTCACGGCCGACCAGTGGGTCGAGCTGGTTCTTCATCGCCGCTTCGGTGAGGTCGCGGCTGAACTCCGCCAGAAGCGGCGTCTCCTTCACACGGGTCAGCGTGGTCTTCTCGTTGAGAAGCTGGACGATATCCTCGCGGACGGTGTGGAGGCGCATCCCCTTCTCCATGAGGATGGAAGCGGCGACGCTCCGCTCTTCGCGCAGGATCCCGAGAAGCAGGTGTTCGGTCCCGATGTAGTTGTGGAGCAGCCGGTCGGCTTCCTCGGCCGCGCAACTCAGAACCCGCTTGGTTTCCGCGCTGAAGGGAATCTCGACCGACGTCGACACCTTCTCGCGGAAAACCGTGCGTCCCTCGATTTCCTTACGAATGTTTTCCAGGGACAAGTGCGAGCGCGCAAAGATCCGGCTCGTTAGCCCTTTGCCTTCCCGGATCAAGCCGAGAAGGAGATGCTCGGTCTCAATGGACACGCTGCCGAGCTGGCTGGCCTCATAGCGGGCAAAGAAGAGTACTCGTCGCGCCCGTTCCGTGTAACGTTCGAACATCCGGCCCGCCCTTGGGGTTAGGAGGCTGTTGACGAAGACCTCGTTAACGTCATTATAAGGCAAAGCTTGCGTACGGCCAACGATCCCGCACGTCTAAGTCCTATAACTGCTAGGGTTTCGGCGCTCGCTTCGGTCAGATGCCTTTACAGCGAGCCCCGATCTCATCCACTTCTACGACGCCGTTGACTGCGTTCACGTCTCGCTGAACCGCACGCTTCTGCTTATCGGCGTATGTCGTTCTGGTTGGTAGTTGGTGGTCTCACCGCGAACCATCAACACGCTAAGTCACGTGTTTCGCTAGACAACGCGCAACGGCCTTCTCGATCACCGCATCACGAGTGAATGCGTCGTACGCGAGAAAATGCGGCGATTGCCTGTGCGCTGCGTGCGATTCAGGTACGTCGTACACCTCGTGAAGCACCCAGCGCGTCGGATCGTCGACATGCTGGCTGACATCGAATCTCAGACATCCACGATCGCGCGCGACTGACTCACGGGCGTTGTGCATCAGCAGCCGCTCGAACTCCTCGAGCATCTCAGAACGAACAGTCACTTGCACGAGCACTACGTACATTCGGCACCTTCGGAGTTGGGGGTTGGAGTTGGGAATTGACGACCGGCCGCCAATATACTGTCCCGCATGTCAGAAACCGTCGGATTCATCGGGCTCGGTCTCATGGGCCGGCCAATGGCCAAGAACATCCTCAAGAAAGGTTATCCCCTCGTCGTCCATAGCCGGAGCCAGGGTCCGGTTGACGAGCTCGTCGCGGCAGGAGCCACGCGCGCCGCCTCACCGGCGGACGTGGCCCGTCAGGCGACGCGCATCATCACGATGGTCCCCGATTCGCCGGACGTGGAATTGGTTCTCGAGGGCCCGCACGGTGTCCTGAGCGCCGTGCAGCCGGGCACCATCATCATCGACATGAGCAGCATCGCTCCAGGTCCGGCGCGTCGTCTTGCCGAACGCGCGAAGGCACGTGGCGCAACGATGCTCGACGCGCCGGTGAGCGGTGGCGACATCGGAGCGATCGCGGGCACGCTTTCAATCATGGTGGGCGGCGATCAGCAGGCCTTCGATGCCGTGAAACCACTGCTCGAGACGATGGGCAATCCCGAGAAGATCGTGCGCGTCGGCGAATCAGGTGCGGGTCAGTTGTGCAAGCTGTGTAACCAGATGGTGATTGGCGGCACGCTGGTCGTCGTCGCCGAAGCGCTCGCGCTTGCGCGCAAGGCCGGAGTCGACGCAGGCAAAGTCCGCGAAGCGCTGCTCGGTGGATTTGCGGCGAGCCGCGTGCTCGAAGTTCACGGCGAGCGTGCGCTCAAAGGCACGTACAAGCCGGGATTCAAGACGCATCTGTTTGCGAAGGACATGCGGAACGTCGTCTCGACGCTGGCCGAGCACGACAGCGCTGCGCCCGTGACGGCCGTCGTTCAACAACTGCTCCACGCCACGATGGCGGCGGGACGTGGCGAAGACGACAACTCGGTCATGGCGAAGACGGTGTTCGAGCTGGCGGGAGTCGAATAGTCGTCGTGTCCGGCTGCAGCCGGACCTGGAGGATCGATGCGATCGAACGTGCGTGGGCTCCTGGCATTCGTCGTCTGCGCGTTCGTCTGGCCATTGGACACACGTGCCGAAGTGACGACGGTGACGATCGCCAATCGAGCTGTCGTTGCCGGAGGCCGGGCGTTTGGACAGGTCGGGCCGTACGAGAAGCTCACTGGCACAATCGAGTTCGCGCTCGATCCGGCCGACAAGCACAACTCGCGCATCGTCGACCTCGAACACGCGACGCGCGGCTCAGATGGCCGCGTGCACTTCTCTGCTGACCTGTACGTCCTTCGACCGGTTGACACGCAGAAGGGCAACGGCGCGCTGCTGTTCGAGATCGCCAATCGCGGGCGCAAGGGACTCCTCGGGCGCTTCAATCGCGCGGCCAACGGAAGTCAGGATCCAACTGCCGCGGCCGACTTCGGCGACGGCTTCTTGATGAAAGAGGGATACACCCTCGTGTGGGTGGGGTGGCAATTCGATGTCCAGCCGCCTTTCGTCAGGCTCGAGGCTCCAGCCGCGAAGGTCGAAGGGCGCGTTCGCTTTTCCTTTATCGTCGATGAGAAGCAGGCGGAAGCGTCCCCTGCTGATCTTCCCGCCTATCTTCCCGTCGACGCGAACGACCGCACCGCATCGCTGACGGTGCGCGATCGCTTCTGGGCAACGCCGGCGCGCGTGCCGCGCGAGAAGTGGCGATTCAACATTCAGAACTCTCGCGTGCGCATCGCACTCGACGAAGGATTCGAGCCGGGACGGATTTACGAGATCGACTACGCCGCCACCGGCGCGAAAGTGGCAGGTGCCGGAATGGCTGCTATCCGTGATGCGGCGTCGGCGTTTCGCTATCGCGCCGACATGCCGGTACGCGGTCGCTCGGCGTATATCTTCGGCGCCTCGCAGAGCGGACGCTTCCTGCGTCAGTTCCTGCACGACGGCTTCAACATCGACGAAGAGGATCGCCGGGCATTCGATCTCGTGTGGCCGCATATCGCCGGTGCGGGACGCGGTTCCTTCAACGAGCGTTTCGCAGCGCCGGGCTACAACACGTTCTCAGCCACCCAGTTCCCATATACCGATCTCGAACAGGCCGCACCTGATGGCTCGCGCGATGGCATCCTGGCCGCGTATCGGCCGAATCAGATGCCGAACGTGATCTACACGAACACGTCGGTTGAGTACTGGGGTCTGGGACGATCGGCGGCGTTGACGCATCTCACGGTGGACGGGACCACGGATGCCACGGTGCCAGAGAACGTGCGTATCTATCACCTGGCTGGAACGCAGCATGGCGAGGCGGCGTTTCCACCAACGCGTGGCACGGGACAGGCACTGGGGAATCCGATGCCGCAGGGCAACGTCATGCGTGCACTGCTCCGCGCCGCGCATCAGTGGGTGGACTCGAAGACGCGTCCGCCAGACAGCCGTCACCCCATGCTGCGCGACCAGACGCTCGTGCCACTCAAAGCCGTGGGCTTCCCCGCGATTCCAGGCGTGAGCGATCCCCGCACGATCGAAGGGCCGGGACTCATAGACCGCGGCCACTTCACGGCGCTGCCGTTCCTCGTGCCACGCGTCGATGCTGACGGCAACGAGGTCACTGGTATTCGAGTTCCCGAACTCGCGGTGCCGCTGGCCACCACGACAGGTTGGAACTTCCGAGCGGAGCGCGTCGGCAATCCTTCGACGCTCTACGCGCTGCTCGGGTCGTACGTTCCGTTCGCGCGAACGAAGGCGGAGCGTGACGCGCGACACGACCCGCGCCTCTCAGTCGAAGAACGCTATCGCGATCGCAACGACTACCTGCAGAAGATTCAGGCCTCGGCCGCGGCGCTCGTCAAAGATCGCTTGCTGCTTCAGGAAGATGTCGACGACGTGGTCGAACGCGCGACGAAGCATTGGACGCACGCGACCGCAACGACTCAGACGAACTGATCTCGGCAGGGCCGGGTCTTATTCTTTAGACCCGGCTATTCAGGATGCAGTTGTCCCCGCTCGAGCCTGAATACGCGGTTGCATGCCGCGGCGAGCCTTGGGTTGTGCGTCGCGATGACCGACGTCAGCCCTTGCTCCGCGTGCATGTTTTTGAGCAGTTCGTGAAGAGAGTCGGCGGTCGTCTCGTCGAGATCGCCGGTCGGCTCGTCGGCGAGCAGCAACGCCGGCTTCATCGCGAGCGCACGTGCAACCGCGACGCGCTGTTGTTCACCACCTGACATCTCGCTCGGGCGATGCTTCAGTCGCTCCCCGAGCCCGACCCGCGACAGCAGATCGACCGCACGACGCCGAGCCGCGTTGCCAGACTCGCGCGCGACACGCAGCGGCATTTCGACGTTCTCCGTCGCATCGAATTCCGGCATCAGATGATGGAACTGAAAGACAAAGCCGACGTTCCGGTTGCGAAACCGTACGAGCGAGGAATCGTCGAGCGCACGAAGATCCGTGTCTGCGACGACGATCTGCCCCGAGTCGGCGCGATCCAGTCCGCCGAGCAAGTGCAGCAGCGTGCTCTTCCCTACTCCCGACGCGCCGACAATCGCGACCATCTCGCCATAGGCAACGTGCAACTCGAGGTCGCGAAGCACGTGGATCCGCTGCGCACCAAGCTGGTAGACCTTGTTGAGGCCCTGGACGTCGACGAATGCCACGCTATTCGAACCTGAGCGCCTGCACCGGGTCGAGCCGGGACGCTTGTCGCGAGGGATAGATCGTGGCCAGGAAACAGATCGTGATCGTCGAGACGACCACGACGAGGAAATCGATCGGCTGCACGACGAACGGGACGTGCGACACCTGATACACGTCCATCGGAATCTGAATCAGCTCGTAGGTATCGAGCACCCAGCAGAGAGCGAGGCCCGCCAGGCCTCCGACGGTGGTGCCGATCACGCCAATCACGAGTCCCTGCATCATGAAGATCGCCATCACCCGGACCGACGACGTCCCCATCGTCTTCAGGATCGCGATGTCGCGGCTCTTCTGCATGACGAGAAGAATGAGCGACGAGATGATGTTGAGGGCACCGACCAGAACGATGAGACCGATGGTGATCGAGATCGCCATCTTCTCCAGCCAGAGCGCGGAGAAGAGAGAACGATTGAGCTCGGACCAGTCTTCGCTGACGTACTCGGGGCCGAGACGCTCCGGGATCGTTTTGGCGATCCGTGCCGCAGCCCAGATGTCGCTGACGCGCAGTTGAATGAGATCGGGCGCTTCCTTCGTGAACAACCGCTTGGCGAAATCGAGACTGACGAAGCCGTACGACGAGTCGTACTCGTAGAGTCCAAGTTGAAATACACCGGCGACACGCACGCGGCGATTGCGCGGCATGAGTCCCATCGGCGAGAGCGATCCACCCGGCGTGATGAGCGTGATCTCGTCGCCCACCTCGGCACCGAGTTGCTGCGCGAGATCGTGGCCGAGAAGAATGCCAGGTCGATCGTCTTCTCCCTGTGTCGCGAGACCTGACAGGCTGCCCTTGGTCATCGTGCGCTCGATGTCCGTCACCTGGCCTTCGAGTACAGGGTCCACACCTTTGAGCGTGATGAACGCGTCGGCCCGAGCGGACGAGGCGATGGCCTTGCCGATGATGGCCGGACCAGCACCGGCAACACCGGGAAGTTCACGCAGCCGCGCGACTTCGGACTCGTAGTCCACGAGACTGCCAGTCTTCCAGACGTAGATGTGTGCCTGGGACCCCAGGATGCGGTTTCGGAGTTCCCCTTGCAGGCCGGTCATAAGGGCGAGCGCCACGACGAGCGCCATCACGCCCACGGCGACGCCGATGGTCGAAAACAGTGAAACCCGGGATACCGAGGATTGCTGGCGACGCGCCAGAAGGTATCGGAGGGCGATGAACAACTCGAAGGGCACGCTGGCGTCCATTTATATTATGAATGCTGAGCAAGCTTGCCGAGAGTCCGCTAATATCTATGAAAAGAGTCCGCCGAGCGGCGGACTTCTAACGAGTGTTCAAGCAGATTCGCGCAATAGAGACGGGCGGAATTGGCATGCATCG
>Ga0065715_10089218_pt1 | contig 12361 bp, 6 predicted proteins | sample MisBulReplicate1_FD_59102 | JGI IMG/M metagenome (GOLD analysis project Ga0065715, IMG submission 59102) | Miscanthus rhizosphere microbial communities from Kellogg Biological Station, MSU, sample Bulk Soil Replicate 1 : eDNA_1 v2 (version 2) | ecosystem: Host-associated > Plants > Roots >...
GTATCAGCGAGGCGTTCGAATTTTTATCGTTGAAAAACAAATCGAGATCAATGCATTTCCAGAGGCAACCTGTATAAAGGTTTCTTCCAGCATTACAGCTTTACAAAAATGTGCTGCATACAGAAGGGCACAATTCAGCATTCCTGTTATTGGCATAACTGGAAGCAATGCAAAAACAATCATCAAAGAATGGCTGAGCCAGGTTCTTAGCAGCGATTATGCAGTAGTTAAAAGTCCACGCAGCTACAACTCACAAGTTGGGGTACCTTTGTCTGTATGGGCAATAAATGAACGACACCAATTTGGCATCTTTGAAGCAGGCATTTCAACAACAAAGGAAATGCAGGCTTTAGAAAAAATAATCAAACCAACGATTGGCATTTTTACTACGATTGGTTCTGCACACGACGAAGGTTTTGCAAATCGGGCTGAAAAAATTCAAGAAAAATTAATGCTTTTCAAAACAGCAGAAGTTGTTATTTATTGCAAAGACAATAAAGAAATTGAAAAGGAAATAAAGAATGCTAAACTACCTGTGTTTGATTGGTCGCTGAAAGGTGATGCAGCCATCCAGTATAAAATTAAGTCTGCAAACACCTTTCACACGGAAGTAGATGTTCAAACTAAAAGTGCAACAGGTATTTTAACGGTACCTTTTGTAGATGATGCGTCACTTGAAAATGCGTTGCACATTGCTGCAACGTTATTATACATAGGATATTCGATTCACGAAATTTCAAGAAAACTTTCTCAGCTTAGACCTGTTGAAATGCGTCTGGAATTGAAGGAAGCAACGAATGGTTGTTATGTAATTGATGACTCGTACAACAATGATTTGGCGGGGCTATCCATTGCATTGGATTTTTTAGATCACGTTAAACAAACCGATAAAAAAACACTTATCCTTTCTGATGTACTCGAGTCCGGCTTACAATCGGATTTATTATACAAAGAAGTAGCAACGAATTTAAAAGCTGCAAAGCTTGACAAAGTTATTGTGATAGGCGAGTCGATTGCTGCACTTAAGCAATGGTACGATAAAGAGGTTTTTCATTTCCCAACGACCGAAGATTTTATCCAACACCTAAAAGATTTTTCTTTTGAAAAGGAAGTCATCCTGGTGAAAGGGGCACGTAAATATCAGTTTGAAAAAATTGTTTCGCTACTGCAATATAAAATTCACGAAACGGTTTTGGAAATAAATTTAGATGCGCTGGTACATAATTTAAATGTGTATAGAGGAAGACTGAAAGCTAATACAAAAATCATGTGTATGGTGAAGGCTTTTTCCTATGGCAGTGGAGGCTTTGAGATTGCGCAATTGTTGCAATATCATGGAGTAAATTATTTAGCAGTTGCTTATGCAGACGAAGGAGCGCGCTTGAGAGAGAATGGAATTACATTACCCATCATGGTAATGAATCCAACGCTGAATAGCTTTGACACCTTGATACAATATCAATTGGAGCCGGAGATCTATGAGCCAAATCTACTCGATCAAATCATAGATTATGCCCGTGCAAAAGAGCAGCGTATCGATATCCATCTTAAGTTGGATACGGGCATGAAACGTTTGGGCTTTGAGTATAAAGATATAGAAGCTGTTACAAAACGTTTGAAAGAATCGGATGAACATGTAAAAGTGCTATCTGTCTTTACACACTTAGCCGCTTCTGATGGGGCAGAGCATGATGAGTTTACAAATCATCAACTGGAAGTGTTTGATTTAATGACAGACAAATTGAATGCAACACTTGGTTATACTTTTTTGAAGCATGCAACAAACTCTTCTGGTATCATGCGTTTTCCGCAAGCACATTACGACATGGTGCGCTTAGGCATTGGTTTGTATGGTGTTGAAAGTGCAGGTATGTACCAAAATGAATTACAAGCAATCAGCACATTTAAAACACACATTTCTCAGATAAAAGAAATTACTGCAGACGAAACCGTTGGTTACAGTCGGAAAGGTAAAGTTACACAGGCTTCAAAAATTGCAACCATTGCGGTAGGCTATGCAGATGGTTATGATCGAAGATACAGCAATGGAGTAGGTGTAGTTTTGGTAAACGGCGTGCGCTGTCCGATCATTGGTAATGTATGTATGGACATGTGTATGGTTGACATAACACAAGCACATGCAAAGCAAGGCGACGAAGTCATACTTTTTGGAGAGAATCCATCGGTGACAGAATTGGCAAAAAAAATAAATACCATTCCATACGAAGTACTTACAAGTGTGGGAGAGCGGGTTAAACGGATTTTTTATTCTGCGTAATTCGCAAATACATTCGTTAACAAGCCTTTAACGAACCTCTTTAACGTTCAATTCCTTTTATTCTAGATTCTAATAAAATATAAGCATTTCTGTTGCAGAGCTAGACCATGGATTGTACCTTTGTTTAAATTAAGTCTAAATAAGGATGTCGGAGCCAAGTAAAACGGTTGCAGATTTACGTATAGGAGAAAAAGGTGTCATTTGTGGCTTTACCGATGAAGAAACATCATTAAAGTTATTGGAGATGGGTTGTTTGCCTGGCTGCGAGATTGAATTGGATCGAAAAGCACCCTTAGGTGACCCTATTTGCATTAAAGTTTGCGGCTATAACTTATCTATGCGTTTAGAAGAGGCTTCAACAATCTTACTTTCTTAATAAAATTTACAATTCCAGATGAAAAGACTTAAAGTAGCATTAATTGGCAATCCCAATGCCGGCAAATCTTCTCTTTTCAATTATTTAACTGGATTAAATCAAAAAATCGGAAACTTTCCGGGTGTAACGGTCGATAGAAAAACAGGTATATCGAATTTAAGTTCTTCGGTACAGGCCGACATTATTGACTTACCGGGCACATACAGTATTTATCCGCGTTCGTTGGATGAACAAGTAGTGTTTGATTACCTGACAGAAACACTTCGCAATGAAACGCCCGATATATTAGTTGTCGTAATTGATGCGTCTAATTTTAAACGTAATCTATTACTCTTCACTCAAGTAAAAGATTTAGGCTTCCCTGTTATTCTTGCATTAAACATGCTTGATCTGGCAAAGAAGGGTGGATTAGATTTTGATCTAAATGCTTTACAAAAAGAATTAAATGTTCCGATTGTAGAAATCAATGCACGTACCGGCAAAGGGGTTGATTCTCTTAAAGCAGCATTGGTTTGTCCGGTACATATAGTTCCCGATAGTTTTTATAAATCCTCAGAAGTAGCGGGGCCAGTTGTAACATATATTCGCAATCGATTTAAAATCAAAAGCGATTACATGGCGTTGCTTCTGGCGCATCAGCATAAGAAAACAACGGTCTTATCTGAAGAAGAAAAAAAAGACATTTCAGATTTGGTTGCGAAGCATCATCTTCAAAGCAATTCATTACAGTATAGAGAAACACTGGCCAGATACGAAGCCATACACACCATTATTCATAAGGTAATGAGTGAGGATGCGCGTCAGGGAAAAATACGCTGGTCTAATAATCTGGACCGGATTGTTACCCATAAAATCTGGGGCTATTTAATTTTCTTAGGCGTTTTATTTTTGATTTTCCAATCCATTTTTGCTTGGTCTGAAATGCCTATGCAATGGATTGAATATGGCTTTGGCGCATTAAAAGGTTTTATTTCTTCTTTATTGCCAGAAGGATATTTACGAGATTTTATTAATGAAGGAATTTTATCCGGTCTTCAAGGTGTATTGATATTTATTCCTCAGATAACATTTCTATTTGCATTTATTGCAATCTTAGAAGAGAGCGGATACATGACGCGTGTGATGTTTATGATGGATAAGATCATGCGACCTTTTGGCTTAAGTGGTAGAAGTGTTGTGCCGTTGATCTCGGGTGTTGCCTGTGCTGTACCAGCTATTATGGCAACGCGTAGTATTGAAACCTGGAAGGAACGTTTGATAACGATCATGGTTACTCCATTAATGAGTTGTTCTGCGCGTATCCCTGTATTTACCGTACTTATAGGCTTAATGATTCCTGAAACAAAAGTACTGGGAGTATTTAATTTGCAAGGAATCGCTTTGATGGCCTTTTATTTATTGGGCTTTGCAATGGCTTTGATCAGTGCATGGTTTTTACATAAGTGGATGGGAGGAAAATACAAGAGCTATTTTATTATGGAATTCCCAACATATAAATGGCCTCGATTTAAAAATGTCTCAACATCAATCATTGAAAAGGTTAAAACATTTACGTTTGAAGCCGGGAAAATAATTCTAGCTATTTCAATTGTTTTATGGGTACTGGCTACATTTGGTCCAACAGAAGCCATGCAAAAAGCAGAAGCATCTATTGCTGTAGATACTGTCAATACTGAAGTATACGAAAGCAAGGTTGCAGCAGCAAAATTAGAGGCTTCATATGCGGGCCATTTCGGTAAGTTTATAGAGCCTGCTATAAAGCCATTAGGCTATGATTGGAAAATCGGAATTGCCTTGATCACTTCCTTTGCTGCGCGTGAAGTTTTTGTAGGCACTATGGCTACGATATACAGCGTCGGCAATACAGACGATGAGTTATCTGTACGAGAGTCTATGAAAAACCAGATAGATGAACAGGGCAATCTGTTTTATACCAGTGCAAGGGCTGGCTCATTGTTACTTTTTTATCTATTTGCCATGCAATGCATGAGTACCATCGCTACTGTATACAGAGAAACGAAAGGTTGGAAATGGCCTATAATTCAGTTTTTCTATATGTCATTTTTAGCTTATGGCAGCAGCCTACTGTTCTATCAATTTTTTAAGTAATAACCATTTCAATTAATTGGCTTCGGTGGGGACGTATTTAATAAAAAAGATGTTGTAACGCATTTTAATAGGACAAATACATTATTTTATTTACTTTTTATTACACGCGGATAAGTATCGTCTAGTTTTTTATTAGTTTAGTGCTAATATAGCCCCAAATTATGAATACAAAACTCTACTTTATATGCTTCTGGTTATTATCTATTTCCACATTTGGTCAGATAAATACTGGAAGTCCTGCAGTTCCTTTTGGATCAAATGATTCATATTCTTATGGAATCATTCCAACGAATTTACCTACAAGCGGATCTTATGGAAAAGCTTCAGAAATTGCTGATAAGTATAATGCATGGAAAACTAACTATATTGAAAATTGCGGTACAGATAAAGCCAGAGTAAAATTTGACAATACTGCTCAAACTGTATCTGAAGGGATTGGTTATGGAATGTTGTTAGCTGCTTATGCTGGAGATAAAGATTTATTCAATAGACTTTGGGCTTATTACAAGCAATTCAGAAATGCCAATGGTGTTATGCATTGGCGAATCGATGGCTGTACTACCGTGTCAGGTCAGAATGGGGCTACAGATGCTGAATTAGATGCTGCAATGGCTTTGATTGTAGCGAATTATCAATGGCCAAATACTAGCTCTCCCCATAACTATAAAACGGATGCGGTAACATTAATAAACGCAATAAAGAATAAAGAAATTAATAGTTCGGATTATACGTTCGAAAATGGGGATTCCTGGAAGCCGGCATGTAGAAATCCTTCGTATCAAGCACCAGGTTATGCCCGAGTTTTTAAAGTGTTTATGGCTGAAAATGGTCAGGCAAACAATGCTTATTGGGACAATGTAATTCAAAAGACGGAATCTTTACTAATTAATAATGCAAACACAACTTCAGGTTTATCTACGAACTGGTGTACACCGGCTGGCCCACCGAATTCTTCTTGCAGCGGTTCCGGTACAGCACCGGATAAATTTGGATATGATGCGTGTCGTGCACCATGGAGACAAGCAGTAGATTACATTTGGTATGGTCCTTCTGCTATGCAAACAATAACAAATAGACAAGCAGCATATTGGATTGGCAAAGGTGGCGCAGGTTCTATTCAGGGAGGTGACAATTTAAATCACGACGGCTCTGGTTCGGGAAGTCATAATGCGGCTTTTGTTGGACCAGTAGGTGCATTATCTTTATCTATTTCTAACACAACTGCTAACCAGGCATTCTGTAATGCTCTATACACAGAAAATAAAAATGACGCTTTAGCTTCAGGGTACTTCACTAAAATTTTGCAAATGATTGGACTGTTTGTTCAGACAGGAAATTTCTGGAATCCATATGCAGTAGCATCTTCAGCAACGACATCTATAACCCTTACAGCTCCTACAGCTACTTCTGCATCTGAAGGAGATATTATTGTCGTTAGCGCAACTGCAATTGCAACTAGCGGATCTATTTCCAAAGTGGATTTTTATGCTGGAACAGTTTTAATCGGTTCAGACAATAATGCCCCATATTCAATTAACTGGACTTCAAACGTTAGTGGTAGTGTAAGCATTACCGCAGTTGCAACAAATACAAATGCTGAAGTTGCAACAAGTCCTGAATTCGTAATCTCTATTTATAAGGCTATTCCTAAAACAGCAATTGCACCTGTAATAGATGGTTCTGAGGGTTCTGTATGGTCTGCAAGTTCTGTCGCCGCAATAAGCAATGTAATTGATGGATCTATAACTAATAGCTCAGATTTATCAGGTTACTACAAAGCTCTTTGGGATGATTCATATTTCTATGTGTTGGTTAACGTTACAGACAATACGAAAACAAACAATGCAGGCACAGATTATTATAATGATGATGCAGTAGAAGTTTTCTTTGATATTGGTAATAACAAAGCCTCTACATATGGTGCGAATGATTTTCAATATACATTCAGATGGAACGATAATACTGTATATGAAAAAAACAATAAGACAACTGGAGTAACAGTTGGTAAAGTTGATAACTCAACAGGATATGTTATGGTAATGCGTTTCCCTTGGTCAACATTAACAGGCACTCCAGCAATTAATCAACTTGTTGGGTTTGAAATTCAGTTAAATGATGACGATGACGGTGGTGGAAGAGATGGAAAAATGGCTTGGGCTGCATCTGTAGATCAGGCATGGACAAATCCATCGTATATGGGTACAGTAATATTAAAAGGTGCTTCATGTGCAAGTCCTTCTGCTGCTGGCTCTATCGCAGGAGTTGCAACTACATGTGCAGGTACAACAGGTGTTACTTATTCAATAGCAACTGTTTCGGGAGCTACAGGGTATACGTGGACAGTACCTACAGGTGCAACTATCACAGGCGGTGCGAACTCAAATTCAATAACTGTCACTTTTGGAACTGTAGGAGGAAACGTAACAGTAACTCCAACAAATACATGTGGTAGCGGTACAAGTAGCACTACTGCTGTAACAGTAACAACTAGCGTTACACCAAGTGTTACAGCAAGCGCAAGCGCAACAACAATCTGTTCAGGCACAAATATTACGTTCACAGCAACACCGACGAATGGTGGAACTCCAACCTATCAGTGGAGAAAAAATGCAGCTACTATTCCTGGAGCAACTGCATTAACCTATACGACAACTTCAATTGTTGACGGAGATGTACTTGATGTGGTAATGACTTCTACGGCCAACTGTAGATCAGCAAATACTGCAACGTCTGGCCAAATAACAATGATCGTAACAACAAGTGTTACTCCATTAGTAACTGCTGGAGCGAGTGCTACTACAATCTGTTCGGGCACAAATGTTGCGTTCACAGCAACACCAACAAACGGGGGAACCCCAACCTATCAATGGAGAAAGAACGGAAGCAATATATCCGGTGCAACAGTTTCTACTTATGCTACTACTGCAATTGCAAACAGTGATAAGTTTGATGTGGTAATGACTTCTACAGCAACATGTAGATCTGCTAATACGGCAACATCTGCTCAAGTAACGATGATTGTAAATGCAAGTGTTACTCCAGCGGTTACTGCGAGTACCAGTGCTACAACAATCTGTTCAGGAACAAATGTTACATTCACTGCAACTCCAACAAATGGTGGTACACCGGCATATCAATGGAAAAAGAACGGAAACAATATATCTAATGCAACGAATGTTACCTATACAACGTCATCTATTGCAAATAACGATCAGTTTAGTGTGACGATGACCTCTACAGCGAATTGTAGAACAGTGAATAATGTAACGTCAGCGTCAGTAACAATGACATTAAATTCTTCACTAACTGCAGCGGTTAGTATCGCAGTATCTCCTGGTAGTACTGTATATGCTGGCCAAATGCTTACATTTACTGCGAGTCAGGTAAATGGAGGATCTTCGCCTGCATATCAATGGAAAAACGGAGCCAATGTAATTGCAGGAGCGACAAACGCAACGTTCTCATCCAATTCATTGCCATCGGGTAGTGCAATAAGTGTTACAATGATTTCAAATGCCTCATGTGTAGCAGCGTCAACAGTAAGTTCATCAAGTATTACCGTTACCGTAAATCCATCTCCGACATTTGATACGGGTATTACGGGACCTACAAGCGTAATAACAAATCAAACAAATGTGACCTATTCGGTTCCAAATCAAGCGGGCATGACGTATGCATGGTCCGTTCCGGCGGGAGCTACTATTGTAAGCGGACAAAATACAAATTCAATTGTAGTAAACTTTGGTTCATCAAGCGGAACTGTTAAGGTTACAGAAACAAAACCTTCCGGACAAACGTCTGTAATAAGTACTACCGTAGCTGTTGGAACAACAACTCCGATAACACTTCCTACAGAGATTGCAGTTTCAGTGTATCCGGTTCCGTGTAGCGAGACTGTGACAATAGATATGAATGTATCTACCCAAACCACTGTATCATACACATTAATAGATGCTACAGGAAATGTTGTTCGCAAAGGCATAATCGAATATGCAGGCACAGCTGTACAACTTGAAACGAATGTGGTTGCAGGTGTGTATCAATTGGTGCTGCAATGGGACGGTAAATCTGCGATACACAGAATTGTTAAATACTAGATGTCTTAAGGATCAATGTATATAAATAAAAAATCCCGTCATGCTAATGCGTGACGGGATTTTTTATTTATAACGAATTCGAAATAATTATTTTTGAATTAATTCTTTTCTATTCAGAATAGATTCAACAAATTTTAAATCGTTATCTGTTAAGAATATTTTATAAGGCAATAATAAGAATTGGCCTCTACCCATAATAAATAAGAAATCTTCTTTTCTCTTATAAACTTTTTTGAACACATCCCATTTAACTGGGCTGCCTTGTTTTTCATTTAGTTTGATAAGCAATTGACGGCTGTCAATTTCGTAACTCATTTTTTCAAACATCATTTTAGCTTGTTCCATTTGAGTTGCACCTAAGAATTGTATGTACCAGAATAATACATATAAGACAACAGCTAAAATAGCGGGTATAATAAACCACCACTTTTCATCTGGCAATAAGAAGGCAATACAACCAAATACAAATGGAAATACAACATACCACCATTGCTCCTTAGCAATAGACCATAAGCCAGCTTTAATAAATTCTTTTGGCGTAAGCTGGTATCTTTTTGTTTTAACAATCATGAATAATATATATTAAATGTAATGTAAGTACGGTTTTGAATTGTTATGCAAGGTAAGCAAAAAAATCATCTTGCATATCCAAGTCTTTAAAAGGAACAAGCTATTTAAAATGCTTTTAGGCTCATATCCTTACTTTTATAGCTATGGCTTAAAGAACCTACAGAAATATAATCAACACCAGATTCCGCTACGGCAACGATTGTGTGTTCATTGATTCCCCCAGAAGCTTCTGTTTCAACCGTATGATTAATTAATTGGACCGCTTCTTTCATTAAAGCAGGGCTCATATTGTCAAGCATGATGCGGAATGCACCACCTTCTTCAAGCGCTTCTTTAACTTCTTTTAGGCTTCTTGTTTCAATTTCAATTTTTAAATCTTTATTCGTTTTGCGAATGTATGCTTTGCTGTTTTGTAACGCCTGTTTGATGCCTCCGGAATAATCTACATGGTTATCTTTCAATAGGATCATATCAAATAAACCATACCGATGGTTTACACCGCCGCCTATTTTAACCGCCCATTTTTCCAGCATTCTAAAGTTAGGCGTTGTTTTTCGAGTGTCTAATACTTTTGCGTTTGTATGGGCTATCAGAGATTGGAGAGAATGCGTGTAGCTGGCAATGCCACTCATCCGTTGCATGGTATTTAATACCAAACGTTCAGCAGCCAATATCGAATGCGCAGAACCACTCACGGTAAGAGCAATCTGGCCATGTGTAAATGTGTCGCCATCCTTCATATTTACTTGAAGGACAAGGCTGGAGTCAACACGTTCAAAGATGCGTTTCGCTATCTCAATACCTGCTAAAATACCTTCATCCTTTAAGATCAATTGAGCTTTACCTGTTTGGCCTGCAGGAATGGAGGCAAGAGAAGTATGGTCGCCATCTCCAATGTCTTCGGCTAAAGCATTATCAATGAAGGAATCAATAAGTTCTGGTGTTAGATAGGTGTACTGCATTCGACAAAATTAATGGATAAAAACTAAAAAGGAATACTGTTCGCTGCTATTCTTTATATGGTCTTTAAACAAAAAGTCCCCCGATAGCTATCGGGGGACTTGATGCGAAAATATACTATATAAACTAAACTACATGAAATTACTTACGCTCTATTATAATGGAGTCAATCAAAAATTTACCATTCACGGGTTTTAATACCATGGTAACCCGCATTGTACCACTCGCAGATACATATTCGCCAATAGTGAACTTAAAATCATCTTTATCAAGTACTTTATGTATATACGTGAAATTTGTTGGCGGATATTTTTTCATAAAATCACGCATTACAAATTCAGCTTGTGTTTTACTGTAGTTGTTTCTTTCTTGATCCGGAAGTTGAATTTCAACCATATCACTCATAAAAGCGGTTAACTCTTTCGAGTTGGCCATTTTAATAGATACGCGAATATTTTCTATAACATCAGGCATAGATTGAGATGTCTGTGCCTGAACCTCATTTACTTGGCTCAGCAAAACAAGTGCTGCAGCTAGAAATAGAAAATTTATTGTCCAGATTTTATTCATATACTGCTGATTACAGCCAAAATAATGCCAAAAAGAAGATTTTAAGGAGATTAATCCCCTTGAAATGGTAACATGCATGTTTTTAGTGGGATACATTTTATGATTTATAAAATTTGATAGTTTGATCTGTGGAATGGATAAAGCAATCATGTGGTGTTTTATTAAATATGTGACTCTATGGATTATGAGCTGCTCGCTAAAGTTTAAATACGAATATCAAATTCTCACAGAATTTATTCATAATTTTAAGCCACATTTATAGAACATAAGACCTAGTACGATGAATAAGAAAGTAATTTTAATGATTCTTGATGGATGGGGTTTAGGAACCAATCCAAAAGTTTCGGCAATCGCTGCAGCTAAAACACCATTTGTAGATTCACTATTTTTAAAATATCCGCATAGCAAGTTAGAAGCATCTGGATTGGCTGTTGGTTTGCCGGTAGGCCAGATGGGAAATTCAGAAGTTGGCCACATGAATATTGGTGCAGGCCGAGTTGTATATCAAGATTTAGTTAAAATTAACTTAGCTGTAGAGGACAATACTTTAGCTGATGAGCCTGCAATAAAAGATGCCTTTAATTATGCGAAAACAAATAATAAGAAGGTGCACTTTATCGGATTGGTTTCGGATGGTGGTGTACACTCACATGTAAACCATGTAAAAGGACTTTGTTCGATTGCACATCAGTATGGTTTGAAAGATGTATTTGTTCACGCATTTACAGATGGAAGAGATTGCGACCCTAAAAGCGGATTGGGTTTTGTAAAAGAGTTACAAGATTCAATGGCGAAATCAACAGGTAAAATTGCTTCTATCATAGGAAGATATTTTGCAATGGATCGCGATAACCGTTGGGAGCGTGTAAAGCTAGCCTATGATGTAATGGTGCATGGTGAAGGCGAACACGCTACTGATGCTGTTAAAGCAATTGAAGCATCGTATGCAGCAGGTGTTACAGATGAGTTTATTAAGCCGGTAGTAATGGTAGACGGAAACGACAAGCCACTTGCTACAATTGAAAAAGGAGATGTGGTAATCTGTTTCAACTTCCGTACAGATCGTGGACGTGAGATTACAGTTGCGTTGACACAGAAAGATTTTCACGAACAAAATATGTTCAAGCAAGATCTATACTATGTAACAATGACAAATTATGACGATACATTTGATAATGTTAAAGTCATTTTTGATAAAGACAATTTAAGTAACACCTTAGGCGAGGTATTAGAAGCAGCAGGTAAAAAGCAAATACGTATTGCTGAAACTGAAAAGTATCCGCACGTAACATTCTTCTTCTCTGGTGGTAGAGAGGAACCATTTAAAGGAGAAAAAAGATTGATGGCTGCTTCTCCGAAAGTAGCTACCTACGATCTTGCTCCGGAAATGAGTGCAAATGA
>Ga0065715_10000639_pt1 | contig 12353 bp, 16 predicted proteins | sample MisBulReplicate1_FD_59102 | JGI IMG/M metagenome (GOLD analysis project Ga0065715, IMG submission 59102) | Miscanthus rhizosphere microbial communities from Kellogg Biological Station, MSU, sample Bulk Soil Replicate 1 : eDNA_1 v2 (version 2) | ecosystem: Host-associated > Plants > Roots >...
TCTCAACGGGGCACTCGCAGATAAAGTTGCAAGTGGCGAAGATGGTACAGAGCAGATTGAATTCGCTGAAGGATTTGGAGGGATCACTGATCTGGAAATAGGACCAGACGGGTTTTTGTATGTCCTTATCTATGACAATGAAGATGGAAGAATATATAGAATATCACCAATCACTTCTTCGCAATAGAAACAATTGAATCTATCTAGATACTACTCATGCTAATGTTAGTTTGGAAGTTAAGGGAATCTCTACTGCCTTACCCAATATTTTGGATCATAGTTAATAATTAATTTTTTTTGACAGATTGATGTCTTATCTTATATGGCCAGTGGCCAGAACATTTGGTTCATCGAAACTCTTAACATGTCTATGTTCACATGCTGTTCCTGATGGTGGATTGAGCGCATTGGCCGATACACAAGCAAAAAATTCGTCACCTAGTTGTATTTTACCAATGTCTGTATTTCTGTCAAAAGTAAACATAACACTTATTCTTTTGCCATTCGTACCCTCCGGGTCGATTATGTTAGCTTTTGTCCGGTCTTCATCTATTATCTTAGATTGAAATTCACCTTTAATCATTGCCACTACCTTAATTTTTTGCCCGTCTAGTTTATCATAATATGGTACCAAAATATTGAGTTTGACATCATTTGCCTTCGAATCTTTTCCATCAGCGACAGTTAAAAATGAACTCAAACTGGCTGCGTTTGTTACATCTGGACTTTGAAGATCCCCTTCATTACAGGCATAGGACGTCGTCAGACTCGTTTTAGCGTCAAGTATGTATCCACACACAAAATACTCATCATGAAAGCCGATAGTGACTATATCATTTACTTTCTTGAAGTGAAACGGAATGTCTATTGTTCCCAAATTGGGTTCGGATATAGTACTTGTCTTTTTCGCTGTAGTTTCACCATTGGCAGAGGTTATCACCTTGAATTTGATTGGGCCTTTCACATCTTGTGTGTTTGTCTGAGAATCAATGGTGAACGAGTCTGCAGCAAACACTTTTTCTTCATTAACAATTACAAATATAGTGGTCACTAGGGACATACATACTATTAAGGTTGACAACGCAGTGATATTTATAGGGGTTTTCACGAATTTCCACACTCCTTATTTTGAAATAGGTCCAAATGGATCGACTTGTTCTAAGCCATCAGCTAAGCTAGAGTGAATCGGCGTAGGCTCTGAATTCTTATCCATCGCAGTTTGAGATTTTATCATGTTGTTATCAAAGCTGTTATCCAGTTTGGTTCCCGTCCCCATCTCTGGACAAGGACCACTCTTCTCGGTGGTAGCAGTCCTTTGTACTGGACAATCAGAAATTTCAAATTGCATATCTTTATTTTTTGCAAAAGCAAGGTTAAATGTCCAAACACCTGTTGACATAGAAATAGGCAAGACGATTACAAGTGTAATTAGCTTGAATATGCTTTTCAAACTTCCATTTTAGTGGCACAATAAGGTATATAGGAGGAGTGCAGAAAATCAAAATAAGAAAAGTTACTTCATTTCTTATCCAAGTTAATAACTAAACCAGTACTAATTTATGAGGTATTGCCCCTAGACTACCACAAGATTTTTTACCAAACGGATTATTTGTTCCCGGCCTTTCAGTTTTTGAAAATAAATCTTGCGTCCCTATTCCCAGGTTCGATCGTAAGTGTGCTCTCAAGTACATGCGCTAGTTGTTCTTCGCTGGGATTTATCCTTGAATCTACATTTGGCGGCGCAGGAATAACCGCTTCAACCTTTCTATCCAATTATCAAACCCCCTTACGTGTCCTTTCAATAGTCCTATTAATATGGGCCTTGCATTCAATTATCAATAATTTAAGCCAGACTTTCAAAATTAATTAAGTAATTAATTCCATTTAAGCAAATTCAGACGCACCATCATCATCATGGTTACTTATAATCAGGAACTAGCAGATAAAACTGAAAAGTTTATTTACATAGGGGATGGATCTACTCAAAGAGAGGTCCTCAATTAAAGGGCTGCTGTAGGTAAAGTGTCGTTTAGAATAGACAAGTGGTTCTTTTTTACCTAATGTTCACAAGTATTAAGTTGATACCGAGCGATAAGCAGGTATAGTCACTTCTACGCTTCTAGTCTGATTATTTCAACTTTAAGCCAGTAGGGATCACTTTTGGCATTTCTTTGGAGGTAACTCTGTCCCTGACCTGTGACAATTGTCAATTACAGAAGTGAAGGAATATTAATATAGAATTCAAGAGCGGTAGTATAGAACCAAAACAGTGAGGATGGGTTCGATGGCAGAAATTAGGGAAAGAAAACTAGGGCTTGTCTCGATTTCTAATAAGAGGTTAACATGGGTAGATATCCGGAAACCCACGCGTGAAAAAATGAAGATATTGGAAGAAACTTACCTCTTTCATGAATTAAATATTGAAGACTGTCTTTCAAAAATACAAATTCCCAAAATAGACCGTTATGAGGACCACATTTTTGTTATACTTCATTTTCCTAGCATTGATAAGAACGAGAGTATTCCACGCACTACTCATCTTGCAATTTTTGCGGGATTTGACTATCTGGTAACTGTTCAACAGGGAGAATTAAAACCGCTGACTGAAATGTTTGAACTCTGCAAGATTAGTGAAAAACAACGAGATTCGTTTATGGGTACAACTTCAGGATATCTGCTTCACAGGATTATAGATTTGTTGGTTGACGATCTACTACATATTTTGATGAAACTTAAAGGAAACTTGGATGACATAGAAGATGTTGTATTTGATGACAAACATGCAGCTCCAAAAGAAATTTCGCTACTACGGCGAGAAATAACTACGCTCAGGAGGGTAGTCATTCCCTTGAAACGTATCGTAATGGATCTAAGTAAAGATATCCAAAAGTTCTCTACAGAGGACCTTACTTTATACTTTGATGATGTCAAAGATCATATCGACAAGGTGATTGAGGTACTCGAAGAATCAAAGGAAACTATAGAAATCTTCAAGGATACTGACTTTATGCTAAGCACCGAAAAGTCGAACAAGATCTTGGCCGTCCTGACAATCCTTTTTACACTGTCAATTCCTGCAACAGTGGTTGCGGCTATTTACGGAATGAATGTAAATTTACCTGGTGGAATCGATACTGGTCCTGCTACGTTCTTTGGACCATTCACCTCATTAACTCTTCTGGTAACAGCGGCTATATTGCCATCGGTGATTATGCTCTGGTATTTCAAAAGATAAGGTTGGTTTGGACGATAGAGTTCTCGTGTCTGATAATGTGCATTATGCCATAAATGCTGCGTATATTTGACGGTAAGTAGGTTTTGATTGTTTTTAGTATGCACAATCTAATAATCTGCCTATAACTGCTCTGACAGTTCTTGTGTCGTCTATCTTGGGATTTTCAAGTATCACTGGATATTTTTGGATTTTATCCAAATAGTTTTCCTAAATCACATTTTCTTGATACGAGTACCCAACATGGGGAGGTTTCCGGTAATCCTCATAACCTCATCATATAGTTCTGTTGCCTCATCTCCATAGGCCTGAATTGCGTACTGGCTTCCGTTCTGAGATGTAACTTCTACAAAATAGTAAGGTAATCCATTTGTTATAGTAGAAACTCTACGAGCAAATGAGGTTATGCTTCCTCCATTACTTCGAAGTTGAAGCAACTGTTGTAGGGCGTCAGTGGCATCACTATAAGCCACTGGGCCCCTCCGCTCCTCGAATACGTGTCCTGAGAACTATCTTGTCGCCTCCCTTAAGTTTCCAACCGATTGCTATGAATACTCCAATGACTGTTACAAATGCCAGTCCTGACCATGAAATCATTCCTATTAGTTCCATGAGATATGATCGGAGAGTCTTAATTATAACATATTGTAATCTACGCATAAGAGAAATTATGTGCGATTATGATTTCTTAAACATTGAGCTTAACAAGTGTTATCATCACTTCTGCTCGAGGTGGAATGAAGATTTCGTGACGCGTACTCCAAAATATGCTAAAAAAGAAAGAAAAGGAGAACATCCTGACAAGCAGCCACATGTTAGCGAGTTATTTGATATAATTTCTGACAAAACATCAATTTCAATTCTAAGACTTGTAAGTGGTCAGGGAGAACTGACTAGCCCCAAGGAGATTATAGCGAAAATGAAAATAGCGAGAAAAAAATTTTACAGCATAATTTCAAAACTTGAAAACGTTGGTCTTTTACGAATGGGGGAAGGTAACACTAATACAACCTACACTATTAGGGAACGTAGTTTTTAATGTAATTACAACCCTCGACATTGCAACGAACGTTTACATGAAGCTTAGAACAATAGATGCAGTCGAATTATCTGGAGCTCAGACGAAGGAGGAAATGGACAAATTAGTTGACTCGCTGATAGAAGACGATACTATCAAATCAATATTGAAGAAGATGATAACAGGTAGAACAAAAATCTAAATCCCTCATGCTGCTTTTTTTAGGATAAACTCAGTTTGAATTTTCATGTTCTTTATTGGCCTAGAATTAATGGGATCTGAAAAAGATCTGTAATCCGCTGACATGAAGTTTAAAACCTAATTCTGATGATTTTTCTCTCATGAAAAATGAATACTTCATTATTGGAATAGCCTTTTCGATCGTAACGTTCGCAACAGCTGGCACAAGAACCATAATGGCACAATATTTAACTGACAGTGCTTCTAATGCCGTTAAAAATGCCAGTGTATCGGTAAACCAGCTGCCTCTGAAATAGGAAAGAATGCATGTAGCGCCTTAAACAACGCCGTTGCTTCAGCTAATGCAACGATGTCTGAAATGGGGCAGAATGCAAGTAGTGCAGTAGGTAGTGCTATAAACTCGGCAGATCAAACCTCGACAGAATTAGGAAAGGATGCATCAAATACTGGTGAATCACTATTGAACCAAATAGGTGAAGTTGCTAAAAAAATCATTGGCGGTGCTGCAACAGTTCTTGGAAATGTAAGCGGAGAAATTAAGGAAGGAGTAAGGGCAAAGTAAGACGTTAGTTAGTTGTAGTTGTCATAATCTTTTTATTTTTTATATTCTGACGAGGGTCAGTACGACTAAGCACACAAAGACGTAGCTGTAGTTTGTTATTATTATATGTAAGCCAAGAGAAGCACATGATTTGCAATTTGGTTTACAAATTACCTTCAATGGTATCAAATATTAGTGTTGGAGAAGATGTGCTTTCGCTTCTTCCGCCGATTTAAAGGATACACCGCACTGAGCACATCTATATTGTTTTTCATCGGTGGTCATAATCATGTAGTAAACGTCACGATATATAAAACTTTAAAGATCAAAGTGCTTCCGATACCATGAAGGCTGTAATGACGACAACCAGAGATAAATGTGAGTTTGCATCAATGGAATTTTGTATGGCTTTTAAGCAAAAAATATGCTTAATTTGGAGGGTTAAGTCATTTTAGACATTAAAGGTAACCCATTGAATCTATTCTACAATTTCGAAATATATTTTGAAATCAAATAAATTACCAATATTTTCATGCATGATTTAATCTCTGCAGGCGCTTCTTTTCATTAGACACACTTAAGTAATTAGATTATCAGCCAGACATTCAAAGTTGTTACCGATTACAGTTACGTGTAAATTTGAATATTTTCAGCTAAGAAAAAATACAAATTCTATTCTATTGATCAATGCTTACATTCAGAATGAAATAATTCCCGAATAACTATCTCTTTTCATCTAGATTTTACAAACCGATATACTATATATCCGAATATTCCAATAATTATTATGATTGCGATGTAATTGAAAATATACGAAGAGCTTTCAATCCATTTCTGAGTTGTCTTTCCAAATGTATATCCTACAAAGGTTAGGCTTATGCTCCAAATAAGTGAGCCTGCAAAGGTAAATACAATAAATTTTAGGAAATTCATGCTACTTAAGCCTGCAGGAATTGATATCAACTCTCTCATCCCCGGTGCCATTCTGCACAGGAATACGGCTTTAGTTCCATGTCTGGCAAACCATTCCTCAATTTTAGCAAGTTTCTTATTGTCGAGAAATATGTATTTGCCATACTTGATTACGGCATATCTTCCTAACTTTCTGATAAAAAGATAAATCACAGTTGCTCCGACAGTAGACCCTAGCCCAGCAATAACTCCCACAATTATTGCGTCAATTATTCCTCCGTGATTATTGAATACGGCGTATCCAGATAGTGGTAATACTACTTCACTTGGTATTGGAGGAAAGACCGTTTCAATCAACATGGCAAGAAAAACACCTGCATAACCGTAAGCACTAATCCACGATGTTATAGCATCAATCAACAAAGTAAAAGGATCCCCAAGAAGTTGGTTTCGCTATTGAAGAAATTAATTGCATAATTTCTTTTCCAGTGCAAACAACGAAGCCCTTGAACGATCTGTCCTATCATTATAAATCATAAGCGATGACAACTGTGCCTTATTATATTTCTTGTTGGTTGGCAAACAGTTTTGACTGTTGTTTGATTCCCTTAGCAAACGGTACTATAAATAAGCACGAAAAATATAATTGCCATTTCCTAAACGGCTTCGAAAAAAATTAAGGTAGGCCGTGACTAAAAGTCTTCACAGTCCTTTGTTTTGGTATCTCCCTGAGATGGGTTGAAATCCAAAATCTCATCGCTACCCTTTCCGCAATCGAAGTGGTCTGCTCCAGCACCTCCCTTAAGATCGTCATCGCCAGTTCCACCATACAGTTTATCGTTGCTTCCATCTCCATACAGCTTGTCTAATCCAGGGCCACCTTTAATTATATCCCTTGATTTCCCGCCATGTAATTCATCATCTCCTCTATTTCCGTTGACCTGATCCTTACCATCCTTGGAATCAATTTTATCATCTCCTGCAAGTCCGCTCATTGTATCGGGATTTTTTGTTCCTAGCAAATTATCGTTACCGTCAGTACCAGTTATTTCATCAGCCCACACATTGCGGGGAATTGCTAGTCCCACAAGCAAAGTTGCAGCTAAAAAACCCACTGCCAGTTCAAAGACGTGTCTTGCTTCCACAAGTAGTAGTTTTCTATCTTCACAAGTATAAGAGGTGCTTAACTAGATGCTGAAATATGGAGAGGTAGATGATTAAATAAGAAACTACCTGAATTGAAATGGATGCAGGGACAGCCACTTGGTAATATGCAATCGACAACAAATTATAGGTTTGTTAGGCAATTTAGAATGAGAAAGTTGCGACCAGCCGCGGTCCGACGAATTGTAGTGCGATACGCATATCTGAATGGAAAGTAATTCATGTTCTCCCGCAAAGCTTAGAGACTCTATTAATGTGGCTCTTTTCTATCAATTAATCTATTTTATGTGCTGCGGGTGCGGAAGCAGTATACTTGGCTTCCTGCATCGCCCATACTCCAAAAAATGCCTTGAAAAATCAAGTAAACAATGTAGACATCTGCTAACTAAAATTCCTTCTTGCTCTATTTGTTGGAGCATCGTTTCCCTCGCATTACAGACAGCCAGTGTTCCAATGATTCTTTGTTTCCTAATTCCATCTTCGATTTTCCTTAATAATGCATTCCAAATGAGCCGTTTGCAATCCAAAAATTGGTCAATACTTTTAATTTGATAGGTTCCTCTACATTGCGGGCAACATAAAAAAAACGGAACGTGTCTGTTGTTGGTATCGCTAGTATCTAAATGTCCTCGACGACTATTTGTAGGAGAGGACATGATTAGGTCTCTTAATTTCTGGCCTTAACCAATGCAAGATCTGTGGGCCCATTGGGGACATTAGGAAATACCTTCCTGACATCTATGAATCTCTTTCTCAATGTTACTATGCTAACATTTGCTGCTGAAGCAACATGCCCCTGCGCAATCTTTTCTCCTTGCTCCAAGCATGCTGCATATAGAACTGCACTTGCTAAAGCACCTGGATCTTTTCCAAATGATATTGGGTCTTGCTTCATTACGGACATCATCTCGGCTGCCCGTCTCACAGTTTTCTCACTTATCATTGCGTTGTTAGCTATTTTTGCAAGATGAGACGTACCGTCTATTTCAGGCAATCTTAGTTTTAACCGCCTTACCAATAACCTGTAGCATTTACTCGCGAAAACTTTGTCTGCATCAGCGACGTCCGCAACTTCTTCAATAGTTCGTGGGATATTGCTCTCTCTGCAAGCGGCATAAACACACCCGACAACAAAACCTTTGATTGAGCGTCCTTTGATGATGTCAAGATCAATTACTTTTCTGTAGTAGTAGGCAGACTTCTCGATCAATGGGTCACTCAGAGAAAGCTTGTCTTTTATTCGAATTATTATCGCAAAGGCATTCTTGAGGTTTCTATGATAACTTCTATTACTGTTCGAGATAGTATTCCATTTTCTCATCCTCTGTGCGGATGACCTCTGTTCAGCATTCAATGCTACCCCGTTCCCGTCTGTATTTGCAAAGGGAATAACGGTTGAAAGTCCTTTGTCATAGGTCATGAGAGATGACGATATCCCATTGTGTAAAGTGGTGTCTACCCTGTCCTTTGTATCCAAGCCGAGGTCTTCTGTTTCTACTCCTTCAGCCAAAACTATACCACAATTACTGCATAATTTTTCGCCTCGTTCGGCATCAAATACTACGTTATTACCTTTACAAAAACTACATGCCGTAACCTCTTCGGCAACAACTTGCGAGTCATGTTCGTGCCCTTCAATTTGATTTAATAACATGGTCATAATACTTGTCCTGCTCAAAACTGTATTAAGCAGGACGTTTACATCGCAATAAAAAATAGACATCCTAACACAAATGGTTACAAAGTGTTACGATACTGTCTTCATGAGGCTAGATCCTCCTGACTTCACGTTGTTTGTGGTCAGATAGGTCTAAATCCTAAAAATTTCTACGCAACTAAGAGGGGGATTTAAATATTGGACGATAATCATCCTTTTAGTTAAGTCATTGTCCGAGATTGACTAATTGATGAGTTGCAAAGCAAGTGGATCATTGTGGTTTGAACTTTTTGTTAGTCATAGCTGATGTATTTACTCATTAAAACTTCATATTTCGGACGTCTTACATTAGTAGGCGAGAGCAAACTATCATGAACATGACTAGTAAATTTCAGATAAAGAAGAAAACAATGTTAGGAACAAGTGGCAACCGTGAATTAAATGAGGATTTCGAAATTGCAAAAGTCCCTCGTTTAAAGATCCCCAATGCTGGTAACATATTGTGTAGTCAGTATATTTTTAGGATGATGGTAAAATGAAAGCTGCCAGAATTGTTAAACCAAAGGAATCGTTGCAAATCCAAGATCTAGACATTCCAAAGGCAAAAGGATCTCAGGTCATCGTAAAAGTTCACTCGTCTGGCGTCTGTCATAGTGATATTCATCTGTGGGAAGGTGGTTATCAAGGACTAGATGGACAATTTCTCAAGGCTAGTGATCGAGGCGTAAGTTATCCACTAACACCTGGCCATGAAATCGCGGGAACTGTAGAGAGCTTGGGCGAAGAGGCTGCAAAGGAAGCAATTGACAAAAACGAGAAAGTAATTGTCTATCCATGGATAGGAGAAGGACTTTGTCCAGCGTGTAGAGTCGGACAAGAAAATCTATGCGATAAACCAAGGTCATTAGGCGTGTACACTGACGGCGGATATGCGGAATATGTGTTGGTACCAAGCTACAAATACCTCGTAAAAATTGGAGATAAACTCGACATCGATAGAGCTGCTACCTTAACATGCTCAGCGCTTACAGCATATGGGGCAGTAAAGAATGCTAATCTAAAGCCTGGCGACAATGTAGTAATCGTGGGAGCAGGCGGTGGATTAGGGCTAATGGCAGTACAGTTAGCAAAAGCAGTTACCGGTGCGAGGATAATTGCAATGGATTTGGATCCAGCAAAGCTAAAAGTTGCAAAGGAAAATGGTGCAGATGATACTGTCTCGCCAAGAGAAGGTGACCCCGTTAAGAGAGTGATGGAGATGACAGATAAATTGGGCGCAGACGTAGTTATCGATTTTGTTAATGCATCAAAGACTGTGGAAACTGATTTACAGATTCTCCGAAGAAGGGCTAGAGTAGTACTAGTCGGACTCTTTGGCGGTGAATTGCGACTGAGTTTGGTCACTATGCCCACCAGAGCATACAAATTAATTGGATCGTATACTGGGAGCTTGAGTGACTTGATAGAATTAGTCTCGCTAGCAAAAAGAGGAGTAATAAAACCGGTTGTTTCAAACCGGTTTAAACTCGACCAAGCCACAGAAGCTCTGCAAATGCTAAAAGATGGCAAAATATTGGGGCGCGGTGTCATAAATCCGTGACGACATCAACAGAAACAACTAAAATAAAGACTATAAACCCCGCAACAGAAACAATTCTTAACGAGTACGATATTGTGACGAAGGAACAAATATATGCGATAGTAAAAACTTCCAGAAGCGCGTTTCGAGAATGGAAAAAAGACATAGATAAGCGTGCAGATCTACTTTATGATTTTGCCAATGAATTCAGAAAGAATAAGGAAAGTCTGGCCAGGATTGCTACACAAGAGATGGGAAAGGCGATAAAAGAATCAAGATCAGAGGTAGAGAAATGTGCTTGGGCCATTGAATATTTTGCAGATAACGGAAAAATCTTTACATCAGATGAAGTGGTAAACACTGATGCAAGAAAGAGTATCATAACATTTCAACCAATCGGGGTCATTGGAAGTATAATGCCATGGAATTTTCCTTATTGGCAGGCCCTACGATTTGCGGCCCCTTCACTGATGGTTGGTAATACTATTGTATTGAAGCCAGCAAGTTCCACAATGCAATGTGGGATCGAAATCGAAAAGACGTTCAGAAAGGTTGGAACTTCAGACGGTATTTTTCAAACACTCGTAGGAGACTCGAGTATCGCAGAAACCCTTATTGATTCGGATATTAACGCTGTCACATTTACGGGTAGCGTTTCTGTGGGTGCGAAAGTGGCACAAAGGGCTACTTCGCAATTAAAAAAGACAGTTCTAGAATTGGGAGGGAGTGATCCATTCATAGTATGTGAAGATGCAGATGTAGAAAAGGCATCTACCGGAGCAGTTAAAGGCCGCTTCATCAATTGCGGTCAGAGTTGTATTGCATCAAAGAGATTTATTGTGGTAAAAAACATTGCTAACGAATTCACCGAACAATTTGTTACCAAGACAAAGAAACTTAAGGTCGGAGATCCTCTTTTGGATGATACGGATATTGGTCCTCTTGTTAATATCAATAGTTTGAAGAATATGGAATCTCTAGTTGCAGAAGCGGTAAAGGAAGGAGCAGAAATTGTTGCAGGTGGAGAACGTACTAGTACCAAAGGTTTCTTCTACCTACCAACAATTATGAAGAATGTTTCTCCAACGATGCGTATCGCAACGGAAGAAGTATTTGGTCCTATTGCCCCGATAATAGTGGCTGATGACGAAACGGAAGCGATTAGACTTGCCAACGACTCAAAATATGGCCTTGGTGCAAGCATCTGGACTCAAGATCTTGATAAAGCAGAAAAATTGTCAAAAGTTATAGAATCTGGTATTGTGACTGTAAATAATGTAGTCATATCGGATCCTAGAGTTCCATTCGGAGGTATCAAAAATAGTGGATTTGGCAGAGAGATGTCAAGATATGGGATGTTGGAATTTACTAACATAAAATCAGTCAGGTTGTATGATCAATTGGCGCACAATCATCACGTGGAGTGATACGTCTGACTAAACAGGGTAATAAAACTATACGTGCAATGAAAGATACGACGTCTTCGGCCAGAGTCGATGAAGGTAGGACAGATTCTAAAAAAGATGGGCCCCAGAATGCCACACCGTCATCATCTGGCAATAACAATGCAATCGAAAATGTATTGATTCTTCAAGGCGGCGGATCGTTGGGCGCTTTTGGCTGCGGGGTATTCAAGGCCCTTGCAGAAAAAAATATGAAGATCAATATCGTTGCAGGAACGTCAATTGGGGGGGTGAATGCGGCAATCATAGCTGGGAGTAAGAATGAGGGACGGCCAGAACGACTTTTAGAAGAATTCTGGCTAGAGCTGACAGATAGCTTCGTAGATTTAGAGAACACTCATTTTCGTTCTATATCTCCGCAGTTGGAACAGATGATATCGAACTATTATTTTTATTATACTTCATCACTAGGAGAAAAGAAAAATGAGTCACTAAGAAAGATGAAAGAATACAGAGATAAATCTATATTATCTTTCTTAAGTTCGGCAATATTTGGAAATTCCAAGATGTTTAAGCCTCGATGGGCATTAGAATATTCATTAACAGACCCAGAATATTTTCAACCTTCAAAATGGACCTATCTTTA
>Ga0065715_10089220_pt1 | contig 12350 bp, 9 predicted proteins | sample MisBulReplicate1_FD_59102 | JGI IMG/M metagenome (GOLD analysis project Ga0065715, IMG submission 59102) | Miscanthus rhizosphere microbial communities from Kellogg Biological Station, MSU, sample Bulk Soil Replicate 1 : eDNA_1 v2 (version 2) | ecosystem: Host-associated > Plants > Roots >...
GTACGAAATCTGACCCGGCTGGATTTTTAAAGCGCCGAGTTTGTTTAGACTCCGGCCAAATCGCGCGCCTGCTGCACATCGCATTCGATTTGTTGGACGAGCGCGTCAACGTTCTCGAATTTCTTTTCCGGCCTGAGATAACGGATGAAGCGCAGCTCAAGATCCCTGCCGTAAACGTCGCGATTGAAATCGAGGAGGTAAACTTCGAGGATCCGATCTGACCTGCCGCTGCTCATCGTCGGCCGACAACCGAGATTCACCACGCCGGGATACACAACACCCTCGAGAGTTGCTTCGGCGAAATAAACACCGTTCGGCGGAAATTGCTCGCTGTGGGCACTCAGGTTTGCGGTCGGAAATCCGATTTTTTTCCCCACATCATCACCATGCACAACTGTTCCCAGAATCGTGTATTCGCGGCCAAGCATGGTGGCTGCTTTTTTTAGATCGCCATCTGCTACCGCGCGCCGAATCGTCGTGCTGCTTACAAGTTCGCCTTTAACACTCACCGGCGGAATTCCCACGACGTTGAAATCAAACTGCTCACCGAGCTTTTCAAGCAACTGGAGATTGCCGCGGCGATTTCTTCCGAATGCCCATTCATGCCCGACGCAAATTTCACTTAGCGGTTTCGAATGCTGAACCAATTGCTGCACGAAATCCTCGGGTTCGGTGGCGGCAAAATGTTTATCGAACGAAATGATCAACAGATGTCGCACACCCAGTGCGCGGATTAGAGCGATCTTGTGTGGCGTGGCGGTAAGCAAATGCGGCGCTTTATCAGGACGCAGTATTTTTTCCGGGTGCGGATCAAAGGTGACTACCACAGGTGTTCCATTCAGTGTCCGAGCGTGTCCCGCAGAAGTCGAAATGACCGCCTGATGGCCGAGATGGACTCCGTCAAAGACACCGATGGCGAGAAAGAGCGGCCCTTGCAACCGCGATAATTCGGAGATGGATTGAAGCGTTTCCATCAGGCGAATGACGAATGACGAATGGCGAGTGACGAATTAATGACTAATAACCAATGACGAATCAAATCTCCGTCATTCCGAGCGGACTCGAGAATGGAGCGGCTCGGGAAGCCGCGACATAGACGGGAAGGGCGGAGCCTGAGCGAACGGGGAGTGAGCGAATCAAGTCCCGTGGCGAATGCTTTCAGGTGATTGCTCGGGATCCTTCGACTTCGCTCAGGATGACAGTTGTGCAAAGCCGACCTTGCCATTCGTCTTCGCAGCTTCGTTATTCTCCTCACGCTCCGCGCATCCTGGAAACTTCGGGCAGACTCAGCATTCGTTTGAGAATTTCGTCCGCCGTCGCATTTCTGATCTCGTCAACTGTGATTGAATTGGCGACGTCGAAGCGGCCCGATTTCGTTCGGCGAAGCGATTTCAAATGCGCGCCGCAACCAAGCAATTCGCCGATGTCGTGAACATAAGTGCGGACATAGAAGCCTTTGCTGCACAGCACGGTGAAGTCGATTTCTGGCAACGCGATCCGGTCGATTGTGTACCGATAGACGTGCACGAGGCGTGGCTCGCGCTCCACGACTTTTCCTTCGCGCGCCAGCTTATATAACGGCACGCCGCCGTGTTTTTTTGCGGAAACCATGGGCGGCAGCTGATAGAAATCACCGCGGAATTTTTCGAACGCAGCGCGGATTTGATTTTCATCCAGCGCAGGCACCGGCCGTTCTTGAATGACCTGGCCTTCACGGTCCTGTGTGTCAGTCGTTACGCCAAACACGAACGTTCCCACATATTCTTTGTCCTCGCTCATGAGTAAATCCTGAACCTTTGTGCCGCGGTTAACCGTGAGCAAAAGCAGGCCCGTGGCGATTGGATCCAAAGTCCCGCAATGGCCAATCTTCTTCGTTCCAATTTGTCGTCGGGCGAGCGCGACAACGTCGTGCGACGTCATCCCTTCCGCTTTGTCTACGAGCAGAACGCCGTCAGGAGATGCAGGCGCGCTTAATGGTTTCACCAGTTTCCTCCAGAACTTTTTCTTCGATTTCCGCCAACGTTCCGGGCACGCGCGCGCCGGCAGCCAGTGTATGTCCGCCGCCGCCGAATTTCTGGCAAATTGCGCATACATCAACGCGTTCGTCTTTGGAACGCATGCTCACTCGCACCTTTCCGTCGGAAAGTTCTTCGAAAAACACAGCGACGATGACCCCCTGAACTGCGCGGAGATGATCGATTAATCCTTCGTTATCTTCCGGAATCACCCCAAGTTCAGCCGCATTCTTTAGACTGAGACCAAACGTTGCGATTCGACCGCATTCACTAAACCGCATCGTTCGCAACAGCTCGCGCAAAAGTTCGAGCCGGCGTCGAGGATAGTTCTCGTACAAATGCTGACTGATTTTTCCGACGTCGAGTTCACCGTCGCGCACCAACCCCGCCGCAATTTCAAACGTGCGCGCGCTGGTTTTTGGATATTGAAACGAGCCAGTATCAGTCGAGATCGCAACGAACAGATTTTCCGCAACGTCGTGGTCGAAGGGCAGGCCGAGGCTCTTAATAAGCCTGAAAATGATTTCTCCCGTTGCGGGCGCGGTTTGATCGATAATCACCAAGTCCCCGTAGCCAGGGTTACTGACATGATGATCGATGTTGATCCAGATTTTCGCCGACGCAACGGCGGCAAGCGTCGTGCCCAATCGGTTTTGAATTGCCGTGTCTAGCGCGATGGCAACATCGACGTGCTCTGCTGTGGCCGGTGGTTTCGTCAGCAATTCAGCGCGCGGAAGGAACGAATATTTTTCGAGCATTCCTTCCTGGTTCCAGATGCGTACGTTCTTTCCGAGTTTCTCGAGCGAGAGCCCAAGTGCGAGCTGGCTGCCAAGCGCATCACCATCGGGCCGAACGTGACTAAGCACAACGAACTCCTGATGTTCGCGTAAGACGCGGCCGATCTCTTCGAACGTGGTGTTACTCACTCGTCTTGGCCGTCGGGTTTGCCGAGATCGTCCAAAATTTCAAGCACACGCGCACCGCGCTTGATGGACTCGTCGAGATGAAAAATAAGATGCGGCGTATATTTCAACACGACGTGCTTGGACAGTTCCGCCTGCAATGCCGCCCGATGCACCTCCAGCTTCTCGATTACGCCTTTGCCGTCAGCGGCGCCGAGAGTGCTCACGAAAACGTGCGCGCTCTTAAGATCGGGGGTGACATCGACAGCATTGATGCTGACCAGAGGTCCTTGGAAATTAATTTCGCGCGTGATGAGGGCGCTTAGCTCGCGTTTCACCAATTCGTTTACGCGTAGTTGCCGATGTTTCATATGTCTGAAGGCGTTTCTCGGAAACGCCGCTGTCCGCCGCGGCGGACTTCTTATAGTTTCTGAGCGATTTGCTCGAGCTGATAGCACTCGATTACGTCGCCCACATGATATTCGCTGAAGTCGCCCAGCTTGATTCCGCATTCCAAGCCAGACCGTACTTCTTTCACGTCATCCTGAAATCGGCGCAGGGTCGAAACCCCGCCGTCGTAAACTGGTTGGCGCTTTCGCAGAATACGGGCGCGTGCCACGCGAGCAATCCGGCCATCGGTTACAAGGCAACCAGCGACGATGCCTCTGCTCAACTGGAAAACCTGTTTTACCTCCGCGTGTCCAATAACCGTTTCGCGCAATTCCGGATCCAGCAGACCGGCCATGGCATCTTTCATTTGATCGAGCAGCTCATAAATAATGCTGTAAAGCTTGACCTGCACGCCTTCGCGTTTTGCGGCAGGAACCGCCATGCTCTCGACCTTTACGTTAAAGCCGACGACGACTGCGTCGGACGCGCTCGCCAACAGAATATCGGATTCGGAAATTGGTCCGACCGCTGAGTGAATCATATCCAGATCGACCTTTTTGGTTTCGATCTGTTTCAATGCGTTGACGATTGCTTCGACAGAACCTTGCGTGTCGGCTTTCAAAACGAGCCGCAGCACTTTCCTGCCTCCGGCGGTTTCGAGCAAGGTCTCGAGCGTAGCTCGCTGCGGAACGTAGAGCTTGTTGGTGCGCTTCGTCTCAAGTCGCTCATCACTCAGTTGCTTCGTGGCGCGTTCAGATTCCATCACCAGAAATTCGTCGCCCGCATTCGGCAGCCCGATAAACCCAAGAACCTTCACGGGTGTTGAAGGTCCAACCTGTTTGACGGGTTTGCCACGGTCGTCGAGGAGGGATTTTACTTTTCCGCTGTAGTCGCCGCAGATAAACGAGTCGCCGACTTTCAATGTGCCCATCTGCACGATTATGGTGGCCGTAGGGCCTCGGCCGGCTTCAACTTGTGCTTCAATGACAGTGCCGCGTGGTCTGGCCGTCGGCGAAGCTTTCAATTCCATTACCTCTGCTTGAAGGGACATCATCTCAAGCAACTGATCGATTCCAGTGCCCTTCGTTGCCGAGACGGGGCAAACAATCGTTTCTCCTCCCCAATCTTCCGGACTTAGACCCCGCTCTTGCAGTTGTTTCTTGAGGCGATCAAGGTTCGCGCCAGGGAGATCAATTTTATTCGCAGCCACCATGATTTTCACATGCGGGGCGGCCTTGGCGTGATTTATCGCTTCGACGGTTTGCGGCATAATGCCGTCGTCGGCCGCAACCACCAGCACAACGATGTCGGTGACATTCGCGCCTCGCGCACGCATAGCGGTGAACGCAGCGTGGCCTGGCGTATCGATAAACGTAATTTTGTGGCCGTTATGATCGACGCTGTAGGCGCCGATGTGCTGTGTAATTCCGCCGGCTTCGCCAGCTGCAACGCGCGTCTTTCGAATCGCGTCTAACAAGCTGGTCTTTCCGTGGTCGACATGTCCCATGAAAGTGATGATCGGCGCGCGAGGCTTGAGTTCCTCCTTCTTTTCAATCACCGGAGGAGGTGGCGCGACTACCTGTTGTTCCACCTTATGAACACCACCGCCTTTTTCCCGCCGCTCTTTTTCCAGAAGAAACCCGTGATGTTCTGCAATCTTCGCAGCGATATCGGGCTCGATCGTCTGATTGATGTTGGCGAAAACATTATGCGTCATCAGCTCCGCGATTAGCTGATGCGGTTTTAGGGCGAGCTCGTTTGCGAAATGTTTAACAACAATTGGAGGCTTCATCAGCAGAACCTTCTGCTGCGGCCCGGTTTCCACATCAGCAGGAGTCGAAGGCGCTTCGGCAGGCGGTTGCTCTACCGGCTCGGGTGGCGGCGGTTCCGGTGAAGGCACGTGTGCGGTCGGCTTGGAAGTAGCCTCAAGCGACGCGCGGATACGTGAAATCGGCGGTAGAACGGTGCGCTTTGGTTTTGTCTCGCCCTCCTGAGATTTTTTTGCCGGCCGTTTCCGATCAATGAGCGAGACAGTCTCCGGGTGCGGCGCGGCCTGTTCCGGTCGGCTCTCCTGCGTCCCGGAGGAAGTGGGCTCCGCCGGGACCGCGGATCCCTTTTTCGCGAGCTTAGCTTTTGACGTTACGTCGACTGGCTTTTCAGGAGCAGTGGTCTTGCGTCCTGCTGCGCTCGGGGCTGCCTTACGCGTTGCAGTTTTGCTGCTCGTCTTCGTTGCCATTGTTTTTCCTTTAAAATTTCGCTCATGGCTCAAGCGTCCTCGAACGGAGCCATGTTAGTGTACAACTTCTTGCCGGTGCACTGCATCGTGGATTTCGCGCGCCTTTGCTTCGTCCACCGCGAGAATATCCACCAAATCCTGCACATCTGCATCGCCCAATCCTTCCAGATTAGTAAAGCCAGATTTTACCAAACTAAGCGCCGGCTCTTGCGTAATGGGGAGCGCGCCGGCAAGCGTTTGGGCGGCTTGAGCCACTTTTTGTTCAACCACTGTGGTCGCAGACGTGTCCTTGCCGATGTTAATTTCCCAACCGGTGAGGCGCGAAGTCAGCCGCGCGTTTTGTCCTTTTTTCCCGATTGCGAGCGAAAGCTGGTCTTCATCCACCGAGATTTGCACGTTCTTTTTCTCGGTGTCGAAAACCAGATTTTTTATTTTCGCCGGCTTGAGTGCTTCTAGAACGTAATCCTTCGGATCTGAACTCCAGCGGATGATATCTACCTTCTCATTGTTGAGTTCGCGCACAATATTTTTGACGCGAGAACCGCGCATACCTACGCACGCGCCCACTGGATCCACTTTTTCGTTCGCGCTCCACACTGCAATCTTGGTGCGATAACCGGCTTCGCGGGCGATGCCGCGAATCTCGACTGTCCCGTCCGCAATCTCACTTACTTCCAATTCAAACAGGCGCCGTACAAAGTTCGGATGGCTGCGTGAGACGATTATCTCAGGGCCACGTATGCCGTTTTCCACGGCAACGACGTAGGCGCGGAGACGATCACCAACATTGTAGTCTTCCACCGCGACTCGCTCGCGCTGCGGCATGACTGCTTCGAATTTCCCAAGGTCGAGAATGACGTCGGAACGGTCGAATCGGCGCACGGTGCCACTGACAATTTCCCCCGCGCGATCCTTAAACTCCTCGTAAATCATCTCCTTCTCAGCCTGTCGAATCCGCTGCATCATCGCTTGCTTTGCGGTCTGCGCCGCGATGCGTCCGAAGTTTTTCGGCGTGACTTCGACTTCTAGAATGTCACCGACATTCACGTCCGGTTTAATCTTACGCGCCTTTGAAACTTCGATTTCATCCTGCGGATTGGATACCTGATCAACGACGACTAAATTTGCCAGCGCGCGGATTTCACCAGTCTTGCGGTTGATGTCGATGCGCAAATCGCGAGAGGCCCCAACGCTCTTTTTTGAGGCAGACAGCAGCGCATTCGACACTGCCTCGAGCAGGATTTCACGCTTGATCCCACGCTCCCGCTCCAGGTAATCGAGCATGGCGATAAATTCGGCGTTCATATAAAACATGCAGCCCGCAGACTAAAAAGAGTGGGACACCAGTTCCCACTCCATCAGCGCGCGGACTAGGGCTATAGGTTACGTTTGCGAAGCGTTCGCGTCAAGCTGCGGATCGGTTTGATTTGACGTCCGGCACTCAGGTTCGCATAAATCGCGAGCAACAATTGAGCATTCAAGATTTAACCAAGTCGCCGCTTCGAGCCGTCGCTGCGGTGACACTCGCGTGGGCTATTATCTATCTGCCCGCGCTAGGTTCAATCGCCATCAAGGGAGAAGAAGGCCGCCGGATTTTGCCTGCTGTTCGGATGCTTGAGACCGGCAATTACATTGTCCCGCAAGTAGGCAGCAACCCATATTACCGCAAGCCACCGCTGGTGAACTGGCTCGTTGCGGCATCCTTCAAATTGTTTGGCGTGCGCAACGAATGGACAGCGCGATTGCCGTCAGCTCTTTCAGTGCTTGCCGTGGCGATTACTTTTGTCACCGTCGCGCGTGCTGCTGTCGGGGCACTCGCATCGATCATCGCCGCTATGATCTGGCTGACGAACATCGGCATCATTGAGAAAGGCCGCTTAATTGAAATCGAAGCGTTGTATATTTCGCTTTGCGGCCTGGCGATTATTTTCTGGCTAAGCTTCTTTCTTCAAAAACGGTCGCCGTGGCTTACATGGCTCCCGTCATCTGTTTTTCTTGGGCTTGGTCTGCTGGCCAAAGGCCCGACGCACCTCTTATTTTTCTACGGCATTGTGTTTGCCGTGCTGGCTTATTGGAAAGACTGGCGGCTTCTTGTCCATCCTGCGCATTTTGTCGGGCTCGCCGTTATGATCGGCATCGGCGCGGCATGGGCAATTCCATTCGTCCACGCGACGACATCACAGGTTGTGATCGATAAGTGGTCGGGCCAGTACACCGGACGGCTGAACGGCATTGATTTCAAATTCTTCGATTGGATCCAAAACGTTCCGCGTGGCCTGATTTACTTTCTTCCGTGGGTGCTTCTGTTTCCATTTGCGCGATTTTCAAGACTGCAGGGCGACAATGAACAGCGAGTTGCGCGCGCGTTGTCGTGGGGAACCGTAGTACCGTTTTTGGCAGTCAATCTTGTCCCCGGCGGCCTCGCTCGATACAGCATGCCGGCAATAGTTCCAGCATCATGGCTGCTGGGCACAATCTGCGCCGGCAACGCGCTGCAATGGCCGCTCCGCTGGATGAAAGACGAACGCGCTTGGACCAAGGTCGTTGTGGCGTTCATTGGGCTGGGAATTATAATCGGTGCGATCGGTTATCCGATTACGGCGGTTGTATTAAGAAGCAGACAGCAGGTAAAAAAAGCTGCGGCGGAAATTAACGCACTCGTCCCCCAAAACGAGACGCTCTACGCCGTCAATCCGGATTATCAGCCGGTATTTTTTTACGTGAAAGCGCCGCTGCAATATGTGAGCGACGTGGAGAGTCTGCCAGCAAACGTCCGGTACTTTCTTGTGCGACATAACAATGAAGCGAAGGCATTAGCCTCACAAAAATGGGCGCCAGTGCACCCGCGCCCGATTGCGCGCGTGCGAGATTACAGCAAACGGGAGATGGTTCTGTTTGAAGTCGCGGTCGCGAACGAGCATTGACAGGCCCTCGGATTGGAATTGGTTAGCATACTAACCAATTTTGGTCCCGACAGTTATGTGCCCGGACGACAACACGGAAATATTTGGCCAATTGCTCCACGGCACAGCGCGTGCGTGGCGGCAAAAGCTCGACGAACGTCTGAAGCCAATGGGCTTGAGCCAGGCGAAATGGCGCACGCTAATGCATTTGTCGCTTGCTGGAGACGCACTCACGCAGGCGGAGATTGCAGTGAGGCTCGGTGTCGAAGAGCCGAGTGTGGTGACACTGTTGCATCGCCTGGAGCGCGAAGACTGGATTACACGTACCAATTCAGCACTGGATCGGCGATGTAAGATGGTGTTGTTAGGCCGCCGCGCTCAGCGGGTGATTGCCCAAATCAATTCAAGCGCCAGGACACTTCGGAACGAACTGTTGGCAGACATTTCAACCCCTGATCTTCAAATGTGCATGGACGTGCTGGCGCATATCAAAGATCGCGCCGAGAAAAGCGAGAAGCTGCGAGCCCGCGGCAACAAAGCTGTGTCGCGCCGCGTGGCTGGGCACAACGGTCAGGCTAAACGAGGAAATTCGATTATAAGAAAAAGGGGAATTCGCAGGGGGTCCAAATGAAAGGCAATGCATCCGTAAGCGATCACAAAGTCATGGACTACGGCATTTCCAAAAGCTCAACCAAGCCCGAAACTAAGCGAGCCCGCACTGCGAATCACACAATTCCCAAATGGGCATATTTGTTATTCATTCTCCTGGCAGGGTTTGTTACCTACCGAATTTATCAACACCGCGCCACCGAAGCTAAAGCTGCTCAGCCTGCTCCGCGCCCGGCGAGTGTCGCCAAAGTCACCACGAAGGATGTGCCGCTTTACTTGGATGAAATTGGTACCTGTGCGGCTTACGAGACCGTGCAGGTGCAGGCGCAGGTGAATGGTGTGATCATCTCGCGCGATTTTCAGGATGGTTCCGACGTGAAGAAAGGCGATTTGCTTTTCACAATCGACCCGCGGCCATTTCAGGCAGTTCTCGATCAGGCAAAAGCGCAAGCCGCGCTAGACCAGGCGACGCTAAAGCGACAAGAGGATTTGCGTGCGAGGAAGGTTATAGCGCAGCAAGACTACGACATTGCTGTCGCGAACGCCCAGAAATCCAAGGGAGCGGCCGAAGCTGCTCAGGTAAACCTGGATTTTTGCTTCATCAAATCGCCCATCAACGGGCGAATCGGTCTTCGCAATGTCGATGTCGGCAACCTGGTTGGACCTTCCAGTCCGGCTCTTGTCACGATACAAGGTTTGGATCCCATCTACACGGATTTTACCGTAGCTGAAAATGATCTGCCGCTGGTTAGAAAATATCTCGGTGGTCCCAATGTAAAAGTGCAAACGTATCTTGCGGATGGTTCGATAACGCCGCGGGTCGGTGAGTTGTATTTTATCGACCACGCAGTACAACCCGGCTCTGGAACGGTGAGAGCTCGTGGGGTGACGCCGAACCCGGATCGCGCGCTATGGCCATCCGAGTTTGTCCTGGTCCGTTTCATTCTGGACACACTCAAGGACGCAACCCTTGTGCCGACGCAGGCCGTGCAGATTAGTCAGGCGGGACCTTTCGTGTTCGTGGTGAAACCGGACAACACTGTCGAGCTTCGTCCTGTCACTCCCGGGCAACGTCAGCAGGGCGATCTGACGGTAATTGAGAGCGGTTTAAAACCGGACGAGACGGTCGTTGTCACTGGCCAAATTGCGCTGTCGCCGGGAGCGAAAATCGCGCCGCAACCGTACGCGCCTGATGGCGCCGCCGATTCAAAAAGCGCGATGTCGTATGAATGACTCGGATCGGCATGACCGCGAACGCGAATTAAAGGATCGGGACCGCCGCGGGTCCGAGAAGGCCGAGTCGTCCGCAAAGCTTGTTCCAGTCAAAGGCTCGGGACTCTCCGGGCCGTTTGTTCGCCGGCCAGTGATGACCATGCTGCTCACGTTGTCGGTCATCGTGGCTGGTGTCGGCACTTACGGCAAACTTGCTGTCAACGATCTTCCGGCAGTCGATTATCCGGTTATTCAGGTCAGCTGCTCGTATCCCGGCGCGGATCCTACCACCATGGCGAACAACATCGCCACCCCGTTGGAGAAACAATTTTTGCAGATCCCGGGGCTCGACATCATCACCAGCACCAGCACGCAGAGCACCACGCAGTTGACATTGCAATTTGTTCTCAGCAAAAGCATCGTTGACGCCGCGACGGACGTGCAGGCGGCGATTCAGAGCGCGACGGGAAAATTGCCGATCGATTTGCCAAGCCCGCCAACGTTCAAAAAAACAAACCCGAACGACCAGTCGGTTTACTTGTTAGGCCTGATGTCGGACACACTGACTGATGGGGACTTATATAAGTATGCCTCTACGGTTGTAGCGCAGCGTATCAATATTCTGCCCGGGGTTTCGCAGGTAAACATTTACGGCGTGCAAGGTGCGATTCGGATCAAGGCTGACCCATCTGCGCTCGCAGCGCGCGGCCTGACGATGGATGATCTGGCCAGCGGGATTAAGTCGGGCACTGTCTATGCTGGCGCAGGACAATTCGATGGCGAACATCGCACGTTTGTGTTGCAGCCAAATGGTCAGATCGATAAAGCCGAGGGGTATCGCGACCTGATCGTCGCGCGAAATCCCAACGGTGCGCCGGTTTATTTACAGGATGTAGCCGATGTGCGTCAGAGCGTTCAGGACGAGCGAATCTCGCGCTTTTTCTGGATGCGTGGTTTTAAGCCAGCGCGCGCGGTGGTTGTGCTTGCCGTTTCACGACAGGCAGGAGCAAATGCAGTCGAAGTGGCTAGCTCTGTCAAAGCGCTCTTCCCTGAGCTGCGCTCGAGTTTACCGGGGTCGATCAAATTCACGCCGGTGTTCGACCGTTCGCAAACTATCGTCAATTCCGCCGATGAAGTGAAATGGACGCTCATGATCGCGTTCGTGTTGGTAGTAATTGTGATCTACGTGTTCCTCGGGCGCGCTACCGACACACTAATCCCCGCTGTGGCCTTGCCGATGTCATTGCTGCTCACCGTGGCGGTAATGTACATGCTCAATTTCTCCATCAACAATCTGACGTTGATGGCGCTGACTCTGGCGATTGGTTTTCTTGTCGACGACGCCATTGTGTTCTTGGAAAACGTCGTGCGCCGCGCTGAGCACGGGGAGTCGATCCTGAAGGCTACTTTCAACAGCGCGGGCGAAATCTCCTTTACCATTCTTTCGATGACGCTTTCGCTTGCCGCGGTTTTTATCCCGCTGGTGTTCATCCCCGGATTGCTTGGCCGAATCTTCCGCGAATTTTCCGTCACGATTATTGTGGCGATTCTCGCCTCAGGTCTCGTGTCGTTAACCCTCACGCCGCTAATGTGCGCTCGCATCCTTGGTGAGCGCAGGGCGGGTCATAAGCGCGCCTGGATGGAACGGCACACCACCAATTTGATCCAGCGGGTAATTGCCGCCTATGGCCGGATGCTCGACAAATTCCTTGATCGTGCGTGGCTTGCTGTGCCGATCCTGCTCGCTTGCATTCTTGGTCTCTGGTTTTTCTTCACCCATTTGCCGTTCACGTTGATACCGCGGGGTGACAGCGGTTTCATTCGCGGTTTGTTCATCGCACAGGAAGGTACTTCGCCGGCTCAGATGCGCGCGTTTCAAACGCAGGTGAATCAAAAAATCCAGGAGGATCCAGCCGTCGGCCAGTTTTTTACGCTAGCCGGTTTTGCCTCACGCGGCCCGTTATCGCAGGGGCTATTGTTCCTTTTTCTAAAACCGCGCAGTGACCGTCCGCCGGTCGACGAAATCGTTTTGCGACTGCAAAAATCGATAGGTACCATTCCGGGAATCACCGCAGTGTTAACC
>Ga0065715_10000566_pt1 | contig 12345 bp, 13 predicted proteins | sample MisBulReplicate1_FD_59102 | JGI IMG/M metagenome (GOLD analysis project Ga0065715, IMG submission 59102) | Miscanthus rhizosphere microbial communities from Kellogg Biological Station, MSU, sample Bulk Soil Replicate 1 : eDNA_1 v2 (version 2) | ecosystem: Host-associated > Plants > Roots >...
CGCCGGCCAGTGATATGCGGGCGTGGCCTCATGTGGCATGCTTGAATTGCGGCACCGGGCAGACTACCATCGAGAAGTGGAACACCCGTGCGGGCTATGCCTGCGACGGTTGGATTCCGATGACCTTTCTCGGAAAGCCACTCCTTGTTCACCCTGATATTGGTACGGAAGCTGAGCGGGCGTTGCTTGCTGACGTCATGCGTAAAATTGTGGAAGCGGAGAGGGTCAATGTGGATTGACATACACGAAGAGTTGCCCGTGAAGGGTCAGGCAGTATGGCTCTATGATGCCATGTTCGGCAACGTAGACGCGACTACAGTCATGTGCGACCCTAGCAGGATCGACGGGGACTACACACACTGGATGCCTCGCAAGAGCAGCACCAAGCCAAAGCCACCAATCGATGGTAAGGTCCACGCTACGGGGTTTTCCAAAGAGGAATGAACATGCAACCGACAACGGTCTGGATCGTGGTGGCTAAAGGACTGGACGGCGCACCGGCAGGACTTGCCCATACGACAGGTTGCATCCACCTAAGCGAAGACGAAGCCATCACCGAACACGATAGTCTTGGGAAGGTCATTAGACAATACTTTTCCGTCGAGGAATGTGTTATAATGGGTTCTTCGAATTACAAGCCTGTGAGCTAATTATGCAGATGTTCGTGGTAGGTGGTGCAGTACGAGACAAGCTGATGGGTATGACGCCCAAGGACGTCGATTACGTCGTGGTCGGTTCAACGCCGGAAGAAATGCTGTCGCAGGGCTTCAAGCAAGTTGGTGCTGACTTCCCGGTGTTTCTGGACGCTGACGGTAACGAATTCGCTCTGGCCCGCACCGAACGCAAGTCCGGTCGTGGCTACATGGGCTTCGAAACCGACGCCAGCCCGACCGTCACGCTGACCCAAGACCTGATGCGTCGCGACCTAACCGTCAACGCAATGGCGCATACACTGGCCGAGGAAGGCAAGGAACCGCAGTACTTCGACCCGTTTGGTGGCGCTCGCGACCTAGAACACAAGGTCCTGCGCCATGTGTCTGATGCTTTCGCTGACGACCCGGTGCGTGTGCTGCGTCTGGCTCGCTTCCATGCTCGTTACGGTGCGGAATGGCGTGTGGCTCCAGTCACGAAGTCGTTCGCTCGGAAGATGGTAGCCGCTGGTGAACTGGCGTTCCTGACTCGTGAACGTGTTCTGATGGAAATGGAAAAGGCGCTGAGCGAACAGGCTCCGCATCTGTTCTTCAGGACTCTACACGAAGTCGGTGCAGTGAAGGTAGTGTTCCCTGAACTGCCCGAAGAGAAGATGGAACTGTTTGAAGCTACACTGTCCATGTTCCCGTCTCGCTCTGGTCGTTTCAACTGGGCGAAGGTGACGACGATGGTGGAAGACCCGGAGAACTTCGAAAAGCGACTGAACGTCAGCACTCACTGGCGCGCGTTCTCGAAGATGTTCCGTGTTGCTACTGCGCTGATGAATGTGCATCCAGTGGAACGGCTGTACATGATGGACGCGTACCGTAACAAGGGTCTGTGGGAAGCGCTACGCGAGGACTGCCATGAATCGGGGTTCAATCTGGCCTTCTTGGAAGAGGCGTACGAAGCCACGAAGCATGTGAGCTTCGAGACGTTGCCGGAAGGTGCCCGCGAAGGTCTGGTCGGTAAGGAAATCGCCCAAGCCATCGCCAAGCAGCGAATGTTTGCGTACGAGTCCTCGCAACGCAAGGTGTAATTAAAAGGCCCCGAAAGGGGCCTTTTTTACATCACTAGAATTCGATTGGCGAACATGCCTAGTGCATTGTCGATATGGTATTCCATATCTCGACCTAGGGTGCCTAGAAGTTCGTTGACTTCATCGACTTCTTGCGTTGAGTAGTTGAATCCTTTAAGACCGCCAGACCCAAAGCGTGCTGGTGCTGGACGGAACTTGATTTTGCCAGTGGTCAGATACTGGGCAATCAATTCGTTCATGACTTCGAACCAATCACGAATGTTACCCTCACGTGCGGAACGGAAGCCGCCAACCTCGTGGAAGAATTTCAACATAACTAATTGTGGTTTGCGTGTCTCTTCCTTGCTTTTTCTATCATAGTAACTACCACGGTCGGTCATTTCTCTTTCGCTTGCCGGGAATTCCTTTTGGGTGTAGTGCTGCATGATGTCGGAGAAATTACGGATCAATTCATCATGCGCTTGCTTGTACCCAAAAGCGTCACCGTCACCGCGCTGGCTCGCCATAGCGTGGCCGATTCGGTGAGCCATGATCCACGCTGACATATTGCGGCGCTCGTCACCCTTGTTGTTGGTGAAGATCACGTTGATTGTGTCATCGTCCATGTGTTGAGCGACTGCATCTGCTACAGAGTCGCCAATCTCCTGACGAACCCATTCAAGCTTCTTCAGGCCTAGCTCGACGTGGAACTGCGATTCGGCGCTGTTGACGAAATAGAAGCGGAAGATGTGGTCTGTGTTACCGAACTTCTTCTTAGCCATTTCGATAGAACGCGGGTGTTGGATTAGCATGCGATCACGCTTGTCACGGAATCCGTAAGCCTTTTTCCAGTTGCCGTGCGTCTGGTAGTCTTCTAGAGGGGCTTCTAGAACGGTCTGGTTGTAGAATTCGCGGAAAGTTTGCTTCATGATCGTCACCGAATAGTATCTAATATTTAGCTGTAGACGATGTCTTCACACTTAAATTCGTTTATCCTCGTTGACCGGGTTGTGTAATTGTGTTAAAGTGCGTTTATCAAATCCCAGCGGAGAATAAAATGAACGAACACTTAACTTTGGCATGTGATGCTGATGGTGTGCTGACCGACTTCGAAGGTCTGGTTTGCCGACACCTGAAGATTGACCATGTGCGTCATGTAAAGAGCCGAGGCCAGTTGTGGTGGGCTGTGGACGACTATGACCGCAACGTAGCGCCATTCTTCGAGTCGTTGGAGAAGATGGAAGGTGCGGACCGCCTGATGGACTTCATCCGGTCGAACTTCATCAACCATTACATCCTGACGGCTAGCGGTTACACCCCCAAGGACGGTGCTGACCAGAAGAGGCGCTATTTCGCTCGTGAGTACGGTCACGACTTGCACGTGAAGGTTGTGAACGGTAGCGGTGACAAGGCTGCGTTTGCGACGCCTACGACCATCCTGATTGACGACCGTGCCAAGAGCATCGACCCGTGGGTTGCGGCTGGCGGTATCGGCATCCTTCACAAGGACGTGGACAGCACCATCGCTCGCCTGTTGGAAATCATCGATGAACACCGCCAACCGGTTTAAGGTTGGCGACCTCGTCGCGTTTACCATGTCTAAGGCTGAAATGCCGAGGCCGAAGTTCTTCCCAGTAAACCCCAAAGACTTCTCGTCGTTAGAACCAATCGTCACGTCATGGACCGTTGCTCGTAGAGTCAAGAAAGTGAAGAATGGTTTGGTTTGTGTGCAAGTGGACAATCGGTTGGAATGGATTCCAGAATCTTCCATCAGGATGGTGTGAAAAAGGCCCCGAAAGGGGCCTTTTTCTTACACGTCTTCTATGAGAATATATGCAGGAGTCTTACCGTAATCCCGGATGTATCTACCGTAAAAGCCTTGGAAATTCTCACCTCTAATGAAAACACGAGAAGTACCGGTACCAAGTAGATCAGTGTCCAATGGAACTGGAACAGTATCGCCTAGGGAAATGGTGAAGGTTTTATAGGCTGAGAGGAATAGTTCACTACCAAAGGCGGATTTAGTGATTTCCATATTCCCAACATAATCAAAAACCTCGTCTAACAAATCCATATAGCCAGCGCGATCCCAAGCCAAACCGTCAACCGAAGACATAATAATTGTCGTGTTAGTGGCAGCATAGCCGCTACCTCCCGAGAAGTAGAACCTATAAAACATCTTACCGTCATGGTCGAACAAATATGCTGGGGCATCACTGGCGGAATTGATAGGAATCTCACTACTGGTAACAGCTGATGATGCCCACGTGGTAGCATTGGTCGAGGTTATAAACAAATATTCACCGAGATAACCGCTAAACACCACAAATTTATTAATCGTCTCACAGTATGCTATGGTTTTTCTGGCATAATAAATTGTATGACCGGGCCAGTTAACAATAGAACATGGAGTAGCAAAGTCGTCCGCGCTAACACCCAAGTGATTATGGTTGAATCTACTATACACCACTGTATGTGTCGGTGAGAACAAAATTTCAGTCCAATTTTCGCTGGCAGTTTGAATCAAGTTCCACGACACTGCATCGGTACTAGTCCAAATTTGGGTATAAGTGACGATGAAATATTTCCCAGTAAATGGATTTTTAACAAATTTCTGTATACTGTCATCGTCGTAGCCGGCCAACGACAGGTCACTAATCTGAGTTATCTCACTAGTTGTGGTGTTGATTCTAAAGATGAACTTGTTAGTAGCCAAAAGCAAACTGCCATCTTCCGGTAGTAAGAAGTATTCGTCAACGGAATTGGGGTCAATCGTATTATTAACAAGAGACAGCGTGTCATAAAGCACACTATTAAGTCTGTACGTCGGGTCAGCTAGTATTTCTGAGGTAGAATCTTCTAGGATCGAAGGAAACGCGGACACTTCTACAACGGTTGCAGTATGAATATATTCTTGCTGGAACTCTTCCCCGATCAATTCAGATACCAACTTACCTTCCGCCGACATTTCGGTTAGTCCAGTTAGTCTATTAGCATAACTATGGCGTAGTATTACGTCGTTGGAATCAGATGGACGACCAGCAAATAGCACAATACTATCGTTCTCGCCGAATGTATATGCCGTCTTAGTCTGGCTACCATCAAGCATCTCGATAGGCTCCCCTGTGTAATGGCGGAACAGTACAGGGCTAGGAGCCGGTACTACCATTGTACCTGACGTCGCATCCTCACCCATGGCATAAATCTCTTCACTGGACAACACCGAGTCGAAAAGATACATGTCACCCCACCCAGAGTCCTGATGGTGTTTGTGAGTCGAATCAAAAAACATGTCGTAGAAGTAACCATCGGTTTCGTTGTATAGGTCTTCTTCGTATAGCGTCATTGCTAATGTTTTGTTGATATAAATCTTGACGATATTATTGGAACCGGAACGCTCGCGCGAAACAGCGTAGTGTAGTATCCGCCCATCCAGAATATCAGTGATTATTACTTCAGTCGGAGAGCTACCAAAACGCGAGTGTACACCATACAGGACCCATTCTCCACCGTGCGACCTTACGAAAAATCCTACTCTACCAGACATGAAAATCAGCGACTTCAACTCGTCGGTATACGATTTATGAGGCAGTAAGTACAGTCCTAGTAAAGTGTAATTTGTATATTCACTGTACAGTACCGAATCTTCACCGTTACCAATCTGTGACGTGAAAACATTCCCAAGTACAAGCGAGGCATTGCTCGTGACCAACATCTTGTTACCGGGTTTTCCGCCGTTCTTAATATTCACAACATCACGCCAAACCCGGAATATCGGAGTTTCACCAACTAATACATTATACTCGCGACTACCGTACTCATTGTCGTCGTCCATCGTGTGTTGAGAGAAATCTACATGTATGAGCGGTTCTGCTGTAGGTAGTGCATATGAAGACGGCGCAGCAGCAGGCGTTACACGAGGATAGTCATTGCTGTAATCACCGTCATCATCTCCGCCATCATCCTCATCCTCATCCACTGGGAATACTCCCGGCGGAGGTAGGGTTGATGGGTCATACCACGATGCAGTATCCAGAGTGGACATTTCACCTTCGGTCAGCAACCTGTCATAAATGGCGACAGAATCATATCGGTTAAGTACAATAACAGCAATGTCTTCATTCTCAGGGTCGCCAAAATAAGAGGTGAATGGAACTCTGAGTGTGTTATTATGATTGTAAAGCTGAAGGCCCTCATGCAATAAGACGCCATTGGCGTAAATCTTCATGGTCCCAGACTCTACATCATACAAGAAGAACATAGTAAACCACGTATTGACCACCACCGGCCCCAAAGTGAAATTGTAATACTCCCCTACCTCACCATCATACGTGTCCGCACCGAATGAAAATTCAATCGGGTAACTATTACCGTCCTCATCTTCCTCAGAATATTTAACCGTCGTGTAAACGACGAACGTATCGTTCCCAAACAAATGGAATGTATTACGAGAATCTAAGTCAGGATTACCGGCATCAATGAAAAGACGATATTGTAAAGTGTAGGATGTGGCTTCTGGGAATACCTGCGCAGTCTCTACATACGAAACCACTTCTTCTTCATTTACCTCTCTGAAATTCAGATATCCGTGATTACTGCACCCGTTAATACCGTACGAGTCAAAATCTAATGTGTGGTAATCGTACGAGTCAGTTTCGGAATCATATCCATAGAATACGTTGTATAGGCTTATAGGCGGCGACGAACCTAGCGATACAGATTCGCTGCTACCAACAGTCAAGTCCCAAAAATACGCAGGTCCTGTGGCTAACGTAGTATCTTTGAACGAATCGATATCATCACGCGGCGGTAATGGGACCGATGCGGTTGGGGTTGGTGTTGGAGTAGGGGATGACGTCGGGGTTGGTGTTGGAGTAGTTGTAAATGGTGGCGGGGTGGCTGTTAGCCGCTCTTCCATTACTACCTGTCCCTCGATATCATCCTTCTGCAATAGGTATCTATTCATAATATTCTCATTCACCAATTTCTTCATTTCTTCTATACTGGGTTCTGCCAATACTGAAGATTCTTTTCTCGTGCGATTTGATGTCAAACTGTGAAACAAACTTGACGTCATCGAAATTGTTGCCGTCATCGGTATTAAGAATGATATTCGGTGATATCAATTCCAGCCGGTCTCCCGCAAATCTAAAGACACCAGCCGCACAGAGTATGTCACCGTCTACGATAGTAGCAGTGTCATCAATACTCTCTCCGAGTAGATAACGTTGGATATCACCCTTATTGCTATAACCACCAGCGTATGGATGTACCGACCTATTAGTTTCAGTAAGACGATATATGTAATCTTGTGACTTGTAGATCAAATCATCGCCTACCGTACCAAGTATCAGTGGAAGAGCAGAACTATAGTCATAACCTACGTCAGGGCCTGTACGACAATACCAATGCCCAATCTCAGTCATGGTCGTGATATCTATTTCTATAATCACTGCCACATCCACTGGGATATAACCATCATATTCTACGTTTCTAACTACTTTGACTGTAACCAATAGTACATTCCGCTCTTCGTCAAACTTCATGCGATTATCAGTGTAGTAATGTGATATACCGTCACCAACATCAGAGAATATTCCGCGTAGGTAAGAGTCTATGTTCATACGTTGAGTTGGCTTAAGCTCAGAACCAAATTTTTGCAATTTGTATACTGAGAATGAGTCATCCACACCCACCGTCAAAATAATATCGTTGCCAGCTATGAAAGAATTGAATCGCGCGCCACCTTGAGCAGCTGTGCTGCGTTCACTCGATGATAACCATGTAACTTGTCCGCCCATCGAAACACTAGCCTCGACGGAATATAACCCAGTAAGGGTGTCTAACAGGCAGTAATTAATCTTATACATTAACCTTCTCCACCTATCGATTCCTCAGTCACGATTAACAGGAACGGTACTATTGTCGTTGGTATTTCTGGTATGGTAATAACCGGGGCCGCCTCTAGGATTCGCATCACCAAACGCTCACCAATGACAGCGTGGATGTTGGTAGGCTTAGGCGCTGAACATTCTTCGTCATTGTCGAATCCGGCATTGGTCATGTAGCCGTACATTTTCGCACTGGTGTATGTTTCACCACTGAAGAGTTGATCGGCTAGGACAATGTGGGTCTTTCCGGTACTCACATTATAGAAACTGTCGGCAATACGGTATTCGCGCTCACCGGAAGTTCCAGCAAGCCAAATGTGACGCGGTGGGGTCAACGCTGTCCGAAGTTGCACTGAACCGTTGTTAGAGTTTGTTACGACTGGGAATGTCCGTCCAGCCTTCAGAAACACGATGGTGTTCCCCTGTTCTACTACAGTATGGTCAACCTGATAGAAGCCTTGGTTGCGAGCATGGGACTCAGTCTCAATGTATGCGTCAGTGACGCCAACGCTGAAATTCACTGACCCAGCTACCGTTACAACGGTGACCCCTTCTATTGCGTCGTACGATGCGTCTGAGACGCCAAATAGCCCATCTCGACCTTGTGAGCCGTTCAACTTGAACTCTTTCTTGGTTTTAAGCTCTCCCGCGACGTCGCCTTGCACTTTAATGACGTTGAGATTTGCGCTAACAACAGAATATACGTTGAACGGTGCGATCAGGAATAATCTATGCGATTCAAATACCGCAGCATGGTCGCCACGCAATGTCAGGCTTCCGCCTTCGACATTGAGGATTTCCAATCTACGATCAAAGGTAAAGTCCCCGTCAATGATTAACTCATCGGTCTCGGTGTTGACGTGTTCTAGAGTGTGCGTTCCGATAAGATCGGAGTTATCCCAAATGATGCCATAACCGCCAAGGCACTGGAACAAGTCGCAGCAGCTGTCATTCGAGAAGCCGCAGTCGTCAAAAACTAGACCCCAACCAACCTGACGGCATAGTGGGGTGTTCTTGTAGATTATGTTGGTGTACATCGAGTCAGTGACGTCAACCATGAGAGTTTCATTGAACTTGTAGCGCTCAATCACTTCCAACAGCTTAGTGTGATATGGCTTCACATCTAAGAAGTATTTGACGAACGCGTCAATTGGACGTAATTTTACTAAGTCTGAATCTTTCATGATGCCCTGCTCGTGGAATTCTTACTATTTATGCCCACGGCCATCGAAAGCAAAGCGGCCAGAGGCCGCTTTGTCTTACCCCATGATATCGGGTACTTCGCTATCTCGTTCTTGGATTCTGTCCACAAGAACGCTTTCCAGCATTTCGCAGGAATACTTGATTGTACGGGAAATGACCTTCATGTCGTGGTCTTCGATTTCTTCCACGTCGATTTTCTGCAATGCTTTCTCTACCCCTCGGTTTTCCTTGATGAGTAGTAGCAGCTGGTCAATAGAAATTGTCATGCGAGTCCTTATTGTTGTTAATAGCGTTGAACCATTCGTCCAAGCTAGAATAACAGATAAGGGTATTTAGGTCAATGACTGAGCCGTCAGAAATGAGTTGGACGGCTTGGAGAGGATGATTTGCTTTCCGATACTCTAGAATGATATCGGAGTCTTTGTAATACGTACCAGATGGTAGCCGATTAGCCAAGGTACTGCTTGGCAGCGGAGAAGAATGTTTCGCTGAAGCTGTGAGTCGTCTCAATCTTGTTACGACGAAGCATTTCAGCGGCTTCAATGAGCTTGGCAATGCCAGACTCTACATTATCATGCTGAGGGAACTTGAATGTTTTAGACAATGTAAGGTTCGATACCTCATCTTGATGATCCATATGCGGGCCTCGATTGGTTGCAATACATTTATTTATACGCAACCCGGTCAAAACTGAATAATTTTCTACCAACGCTTCAGCATTCTAACTACCATCTCAGCCGCAGGGCCAAACTTGATTTCGTCCATGATACTTTGCACCACATACAGGCGACCATAACGCAATACGGCCTTATTGACATCCTTTTCACCACCCCAGTTCGGGATGGAAACCCCAAACCCTTCCTTGATGGCATCCTCAGCCATTTTCTTACTGTCGCCGTTCCGGTCCGGTACAATGACCTTCTTCCGTGGTGAACGCTTCAGAATTTCAACCTGCTGCGAGGTAAGCTTGTTCTCCATCGTGGCGACACCATTGAGGAATTGAGCATCGAAGAAGCCCTCAGTGACGAACAGCGGCGCTTTAGGATGCTCGAACAAGCGATCCATGCCGATGATGATATTGGACCGTGGAAGGTCAGGGTTGATGTACTTCTCCTTGGCCTTGGGGTCAAGCGCTCTGGCCTGCCAGTAAATCAGGTTGTCGCCTCTGAACGCGGGGATGATGACGCGATCCTTGCAGGATTTGGCTATCTGCTGCTCGCGTGGACCCTCGGATGGCTTTGCTGAGCCTGTGGAGAGGTAATAGGGGTACTTACGCCAGTCGATTCGACGGTCAGTCAAATACGCCTTCGCTTTCTCAGCGGTCACGTCATCCTCGTCTGCCTCTGATAGCAGGTAGAAATGGGATGGTACCGAGATGGTCTGGATTGGGGTTCGCCGAATCTCAGGCTTGGTGGTGTTACCGGCGTTGCCTTGCTTGTCTCGCATCTGAAGGAACTTGTATTCCTTCATTGGAATCCCGAAGGATTCTAGGATGCCACCCATTTCCTTTGACAGCGGATATTCACGGTCTGGCGCGTAGCTACCTTCACAACCCATGTTGAAGCAGTTGTAGAAGATTGCATCATCGGTGAACAGCCAGCCGCCACGCGGCCCCTTCGTACGGCTACCATCACCACAATGTTCACAATAGCAAGGCAACCAACCATTGGTCGGCGGACCCGTAAAGATAACATAATCTTTAATCAGGTCTTCCATTGTATTGTGTTTGATTATTGCCATAAGAAAAATCCCCGGAGGTCCGGGGATTATATCTTGTTTCGGTTAGAAAATTCAAGCCTTCTTTGGCTTGGCCTTCGTCGCCTTCTTTTTAGGCTTAGGTGCTGCGGCTGGTGCCGGTGCCTCTTCTGCATTAGCACCCATAAGTTCCTTGGCTGCTGCTAGTACGGCATCGAGTAGTTCTTCTTCGGAGAGTTCTTCCGCTTCATTCTGCGCCGACGTTCCAGTGGAAATAGCTTCCATCAAATCGTTGACTGATGCTGCGCTGTTCTCGCCGCCTAGACGCTTCAGAACTTCCTCCGACTCCATCCAGAAGTCCTTACCGTTGATGACATCGTTGATTTCGTCTTCGGTCAGGAACTTGCCGTACAGGTCGTGTGCTAGCTTGTTGAAGTAATGCTCAGAGTGCTTGACTCGTAGTGCTACTTCGTTACCCTTACCCCACGCACCGTGGCTGTAATTGTGGATCATGAAAGTACAATTCGGATTAACAACGTGCTTGTGGCCGGCTAGGAACAACAATGTACCTGCTGATGCTACCATACCTTCAATGCATGTTACTACAGTTGCGTTCGATTGACGAATCGCGCTGATGATCTGAATTGCTGTGTACAAATTACCACCCGGAGTATTGAGATAGATGAATACCGTGTCATGCTGCTCTGCGGTCTTCAAGGTATTAATCATATCCAAGAATGGTGGGACTTCGCCAATTTCATCTACGATGTAAAAGTGATGAATCGATACCTGTAACGCTTGCTTGTAATACTTGATTGAATCAAATTCAGGCATCGGGGGGAATAACATCATGTTAGACGCAGCCCTGTTATTATCATGCATTGAGAGTTCCCTTCTTCTAGTTGTTGTTGGTTGACATAACATTCACATCGTAGTGTCGAGTATATTTAGAGCCTACATTCCAACAAGCAACAAAAAAGCGACGACTATTTCTAGTCGTCGCTGAACCCGTTCAGCTATGTGATGAAAACGAGGTTAATCTTCTCGACATTCACATGGAAGTTGGATGTATTCGCCCCATTGATGCGTACCACCGTGGTCACGCATTCCAGTCCCTTTGCATTCTAAACACTCAGGGTCAGCACCAGTCGCTGCCGTATCATGCAGTCCGATAGAACGAAGGTCGTCATTGCTTAGACCTTTCTGGCGAATAGCAATCAGACGCTCGCATTGTTTGAGGAACATCTGACCTTCATCAGAACCCAACCAGAAGGCAACATGCTCTACAACCTCGCATTCCGCTGCTGTAGGGACAGGGAAAGGTGCAGACCTACCGAACATGCCATTTTCGGCAGTGTCCATCAAATGCTCAATCATGCGGCCTGAATGATTAATACCACTTGTGCGTCGATTTTCGATTGCCCACTGTGCAAGGAACATCTGCGACTTACGCATGTGTGGGTTCGCAGCAACAAGCTTCTTGGCTTGGTCTAGGAAGCAATTACCGCAGTTGGTACCAAGCCAGATGATAAATGATGCAGCAAGGCTGGCGTGGCTTTGCGTCAGCGGTTCTCGAATGAAATGGACGACGGTAGCTAGACGGGTGTCATCGTCATCATAGTAGAATTCATCGAGCGGAGTTTCCATCAACCGCTTCCACTCGGTCGCGAACACCACCTCTCCCAGCATATTGCGCGTAGGTCTGAATCCTACATGATGCAGTTTGTCATCTGTCTTAGTGAGGTAATGCTGTCGAGCGGCACACACTTGCAAATGCTCTGTCAGTGGATCAACTTCGTGGAATTTCGCCATGCAGAAGTAACAGGTCGTCATGTACACTGGTAGTTT
>Ga0065715_10002246_pt1 | contig 12324 bp, 11 predicted proteins | sample MisBulReplicate1_FD_59102 | JGI IMG/M metagenome (GOLD analysis project Ga0065715, IMG submission 59102) | Miscanthus rhizosphere microbial communities from Kellogg Biological Station, MSU, sample Bulk Soil Replicate 1 : eDNA_1 v2 (version 2) | ecosystem: Host-associated > Plants > Roots >...
CGACCTGCCGCCGGGCTGAACGTCGCGTGGCTGCGGCCACGGATGCAAATCCGGAAATCCTCCGCTATTTGAACCGTCTTTCCGATCTTTGTTGGATCCTCGCGCGGTATGCGGAAAAGAATGTCGCCTCGCATAAACGCTCCTGATTGCAGCTGCAATTGATCGCTAAAAATTAGCAACGCTCCGGCAGCGAGCTTTGTTTAGTTCCGTTAGGATTCGAGCAATGAAGCTATTGCTCAATGTTTGTTGCGCCATCCTGGTTGTCGTCAATTTGTCTTTTGCTGAATCCTCAGATCAGCAAACTGCCGCTAACGCCGAATTGCTCAAAGAAATGAAAGCGCTTGAAGCAAAAGTAGCTTCGTTGGAAAAGCGCCTGGAGCGTTATGAAAATGGCGACGTCCCAAGCGAAAAAACGGCCGCTTCTCGCAGAACAAAATCGTCCGAGAAAGCAACAGTGATCCCGGACGAAAACAACACGGTCGCAACCGCCGAAGAAATTACTACATCGCCGGGTCGCCCACTCTTTGGACTTGGCTATCGCAGTCATGCTGTTTTGAGCATTGGGGCGTACGGCGAGTTGAAGTTCGGAGGTCAGGAGGCGTCAGGGGGATGGAAGGACGGGTTTGATGCCGGACGCGTTGTGCTACTGCCGACATATCAAATCACCGATAACATTATCTTTAATGCCGAGATTGAATTCGAGCACGGCGGCATCGCTGACGACGCAGATGACAAGCTGACTGGCGCCGTAGAGCTCGAACAAGCCTATGTCGACTTCTTGTTTAACGAGCATTTCAACTGGCGTTCGCCGGGTGTCGATGTGGTGCCTTTCGGCTTCATCAATCTTTTCCACGAGCCGACGCAGTTCTATAGCGTGAATCGGCCGGAGTTAGACAATGGATTAATTCCTACGACGTGGTTCGAAGGCAGCACGAGTATCTACGGCAAGATCATCAACAATCTGAACTATCAATTCCAAATCAACACGGGGTTGGAAGACATCGGTCAAAACGGCGGAGTCCCTGATGATGGTTCTTTTTACGAAGGAGGAATTACCGGAACCGAAGCTCTTGGTCTCGCTCGTACGCCGATCGGCGACTTCAATCAAACCAAGAATGCGCCTGGCTTTGCACTGCGTCTGAGTTACACGCCTCCGTTTCTCCCCGGGTTAAATGGAAGCTCGAGTGTTTTCTTTACCCCGAACGTCACGCCCCGCGGTGCGTATGGCGATGACGGGCATTCGTTAGGCCATAACAGCGTGACGATGCTCGATACCGAGGTGCGGTACCGTGTGCCGAGAACCGGTTTCGAGTTTCGTGGTGAAATCGTTGACGCGATTATGGGCACTCCGAGCAATCTGCGTGCGAACAACGACGGCGATCCAGAAAATAATGTGGGTAAAAATCTGTGGGGTTTCTCGCTCGAAGCCGCCTATCACATNGANCTTANCGACTACGTGCNCAACGGATGGGAACTCGTGCCGTTTTATCGCTACACNTACGAGAATTTGCAGACTGGCGGATTNGCCGGAATTGATGAGAATTTGCCAACGGGTCAGGGACAGCGACAATTTCATACCCTTGGCATGGCTCTGTTTCCGACGCCACAGGTCGTCTTGAAAATCGACTATCAATTTGCGCTCGACAATGCGCCGGACTCGCCGCGGGCGGACCACCTGCTAGGCGCAGTCGGTTTCTTTTTCTAGGAGTGCGTTCAGCGCGTCTGTGCATGACTCACATTCCACGCTGGATCTTGCCTGTCGCGATCAGCGTCACCGTTCCGCTACCTTCCTATGCAGAGCAGTACTTGACTGTTTCGGCGGCGCAGAAGTTGTGCTTTCCCGAGTGCGATCAATTTGTCACCGCGCACGTTAAATTTACGCCTGCGCAGATCACAGCGATCGAGGCGAAGAGTGGACAAAAACAACTTTTGCGGGGCCAGGAAATCTGGCGGGCCATGCAAAATGGAAAACTTCGCGGCTTCTTCATTGTCGATTACGTCATTGGCAAACATCTCGTGATCGATTATGCCGTCGCGCTTTCGCCGGAGGGAACGGTTAAGCAAATCGAAATTCTGAATTATCGCGAAAGCTATGGCGGCGAAATTCGCAATCCTGATTGGCGGAAGCAGTTCGTCGGCAAAGGAGCGCGCTCGCGGTTCGCTCTCAACGAAGGCATCAACAACATCAGTGGCGCAACGCTTTCCTGCCGGCACGTGACCGAGGGCGTTCATCGCATCCTCGCAACCTATGAGGTCTGCCTCAAATAGAGTACGGCGAGCACGTCCATCTCTCGGCACGTTCGTAGAGATCACTGCTCGAGGCGATAGCGAAGCAAAATTGCACAGCGCTATCGATCGCGCATTCGCGGCCGTCGCCAGGGTGGACCGACAAATGAGTTTTCATCATCCGGCCAGCGATATTTCGAGGATCAACCGTGAAGCGTTTCAACGAAAACTGACGGTGGATCCCTGGACGTGGCGCGTCTTGCAAGCGGCACAGAAATTATCACATGAAAGTGACGGCCTTTTCGACATCACGGTCGCGCGGAAACTGATGCAGTGGAACTATCTTCCGCGACGATACCGGAATGTTAATGAGGGGAACTGGCGCGACATTGCTCTCGAAAAAAATTGCACCGTTCGATTTCGACAGCCCGCGATTGTCGATCTTGGCGGCATTGCCAAGGGTTTTGCGGTCGATCGCGCAGTCGAAGCTTTAAAACGCGCGGGTGTTCGATCGGGGGTTGTGAATGCCGGCGGCGACCTGCGCGTTTTTGGATTGAAATCCGAACTGGTCCATTTGCGTCGTCCTGACAAGCCCATGCAGCTGGCAAGCGCAATCAACTTGCGTGAGCGTGCCCTGGCGACGTCCGGAATTTATTTCGCCCGGAAAAAGCGTGGCAGGGAGGTGGTCACCTCGCTGCTCGACGGCCGGACATGTCGATCTTCGCGAAAGCTAATCAGCGTCAGCGTAGCGGCGTCTAGTTGCATGACCGCTGATGCTTTGACCAAAATTGTGTTCATCCTACGGGAGAAATCCCAGCCTTTGCTCGCCCGATATCATGCCGACGCGTTGTTGCTTGAGCGCGATGGTGCGCCATTATGGATGTTTCGCTCATCATGCGACACCCGCGACCGGACTCGATTCGATTAAAGCGCCTGGAGAGATATTTTCTCTATGCCGTATTGGCGCTGGTTTTTTTGAGCGGAGTGGCTTGGGCGTGTTGGAATTATTTTTTCACGTCGCCTGGCGATTTTGAGATGACCGCCAAAGCCTGGGCCATGAAAGTTCATGGCGGTGCGGCGATGGCAGCTTTAGTTCTGATAGGCATGCTTTTGAACGTGCATGTACGATTCGCGTGGCGCGCGGGCCGCAATCGAGTAAACGGTTCGATTTTCCTGAGTGCCTTGGCCGTTTTGAGCATCAGTGGCTATGGCCTTTATTATGCCGGCGGCGAAAGACTGCGCGCGTGGACGAGTTGGATTCATCTCGCTGTAGGCCTGGTTTTGCCAATTTTGTTGCTGATCCACGTCCTTCTAGGAAGGAAGACACGTCCTACGGTGCAATCCTCAACGAAATCGCGGTTTACGCCTGGAGACGTTGAGGATGGACATCCAAAGTCCCGTTATCACCGATCCCAACGCAGCAGTTGATTGGGGCAAGGAGTAGAGCAGAATTTCAAGTTGCGTACCGACTCGGCCTATAGCATCTTCACGCCCCGCTCTGAAAGCTCCCGCCATCGGGAATTTCTCTTATGGCAGATACCACAGAATTAGTACCTGAATTATTGGAAGCTGGTGTTCATTTTGGACACCAGACGAAGCGTTGGAATCCAAAGATGAAGCCGTTCATCTTTGAGCAACGCAACCAGATTTACATCATCAATCTTGATGAAACGGTGAGGCAGCTCCGCCGGGCCACCGATTTCCTCCAGGAGGTCGCGCGCCGCGGTGGCCGGATCTTGTTTGTCGGCTGCAAAAAACAGGCTCAGGAAGCAATAAAAGAAGCCGCATTGGCGTGCGGGCAATTCTACGTGAACCAACGCTGGCTGGGTGGAACTCTGACCAATCTTACCACGATCCGCAAAAGCATCGGCCGACTGAAATACATTGAGCAGATTGAGCAGTCGCCGGAATACAAGAAAATGGGCAAGCAAGAATTGGCTGCGCTGAATCGTGAGGCCGCAAAACTCAGGCGCAACCTCGAGGGGATCCTCGAGATGTCACAATTGCCCGATGTCCTCGTGATAATCGACACCCTGCGAGAGCAAAACGCTGTCAATGAGGCGCGCCGCCTCGGAATCCCGGTGGTCGCGATCGTGGATACCAACGCTGATCCCGAACTCATCGATTATCCGATTGCCGGGAACGATGATGCCATCCGTGCGATCCGGGTGATTTTACAAAAACTGGTTGATGCAATTGTTTCGGCCAGCAGCGAGGCTCGCGTTCGCGAACAAGTGGAGATGGCAGGCGTATCGGCCTGACGCCAGCCGCTCCAGCGGTTCAACTTCTGCCGCTACGACGATTCAAAAACCAATGAACGCAACAACTGAAATCGATCCAAAACTCGTCAAGCAACTCCGCGAAAAGACCAATGCCGGATTCATGGATTGCAAACGCGCTCTCGTCGAGAGCGGCGGCGACCTGGACAAGGCCGAAACGATCCTGCGCACAAAAGGCATCGCTACCGCGGCGAAAAAGGCCACGCGTGCGGCAAAGGAGGGAATCGTGGCTTCGTACATTCATCTGCAGGGCAAGGTTGGCGTGCTCGTGGAGGTGAATTGCGAAACCGATTTCGTAGCGAGGAACGAGAATTTCCGAGAGTTCGTGAAAGACATCACATTGCACGTCGCTGCTGCGCACCCGCTCTACGTGAGCCGCGCCGACGTTCCGGGCAATTTGATCGAGGCGGAGCGCGAAATCTACAAGGCACAAGTGCAAGGCAAGCCGGCGCACGTTGCGGACAAAATTGTCGACGGAAAACTGGAGAAGTTTTATAGCACCGTTTGCTTGCTGGAGCAGGGGTTCATCAAAAATCCCGACATGACAATTAGCGACTTGCTGACTTCCAAGATTGCCGAATTGGGCGAGAACATCATCATTCGTCGCTTTGTCAGGTACCTCGTGGGCGAGCCGCTGCCGAGCGACGGTTAGTTTGTCGTAGCGGCGTTGGCCGCGGCGACCAACTTCACAACCTACGTGCCCACTCGGGCAATCCGTGGTTTATTTGAGCGCCAATGGCGCTGACCGAATACAAACGCAAACGCGACTTCAAAAAGACCGCCGAGCCGGCAGGCAAGCCCGCTCCCAAAAAGGTCAAAGGCGCGTCACGATTCGTCATTCAAAAACACGCTGCGCGCCGGTTGCATTACGATTTTCGCCTGGAAATGGAAGGCGTGCTGAAATCCTGGGCACTGCCGAAGGGACTTCCCTGGAAGCGCGGCGAGAAACATCTTGCCGTCGAAGTCGAAGACCATCCCATTGAATACGAAGACTTCGAGGGGGTGATTCCCGAAGGGCAGTATGGCGGGGGTACCGTGATGGTTTGGGACCGCGGCACCTACTACGTTTACGGCGAGCAACCCGTAAAATCGCTGCGGGAAGGTAAGTTGCACCTTCTTCTCGATGGTAAAAAGGCCAAAGGCGAATGGACTCTCGTGCGTATCCGCGGCCGCGACGGCGAAAAGAATCAGTGGCTGATCTTAAAGACCGGCGACGACGTAAAACCAATTTCGAGCAAGGTCGACGATGAATCGGTTAAGACCGGCCGAACAATGAAACAAATTGGAGACGCGCGCGACGCCGAGTGGCAATCGAATCGTGTAGACGACAAAAGTGCGACATCGCAATTTAAGGCGCGAATTCGGCAGGCGATTAAAAAAAAAGTAAAAGGTGAAGCGGTAAGGCGCGACCGCCGGGCGCGCCGAAACAATGTTCCAGGAGAGGCAGACGGACGGCTCGGCGAGCCCTCCCTACCACGTTTGCCTGCCGCAAAACCGCGTTTCGTCGAACCGATGAAAGCGAGACTAGTGGAGCAACCGCCAACAACGGGGGACTGGATTTACGAGCTTAAATTCGATGGCATCCGGCTGATTGCGATCAAAGACCGCGCTAAGGTTTCGTTGCTGTCGCGCAATCAAAACGATTTGAGCGCGCGTTTTCCCGAGATCGTCGANGCGGTCAAAAATTTGCCCGCAGATCAATGTGTGGTTGATGGNGAGGTAGTCGCGCTTGATGAACAGGGTCGCTCGTCATTTCAGCTTTTGCAGGCGCGCGAGATGGAAGGGCGAAAATCGCCAGTTTATTTTTATGCTTTTGATCTTCTCCAGTTCGACGGCAAGAATCTTATCTCGGTCCCNTTAGAGGCGCGCAAAAATGTNTTGGAGAAACTATGTGNCGGCGCAGACGACCCCATGGTTCGATACTCCGGCGCGATTGGTGGAGATGCCAGGCAGCTCCTCGGAGAGGTGCAGCGCCGCGGCTTGGAAGGAATCATTGGCAAATTGCGCCAGTCCGTTTACGAACCCGGCCGGAGAAGCGGCGCATGGATCAAACTTAAATGTGTTAATGAACAGGAATTCGTCATCGGCGGATACACCCCACCACAGGGCGCGCGCAAATATTTCGGCGCAATTCTCGCTGGCTATTACAAAGGCAGGGATCTTGTGTTCGCCGGGAAGGTTGGCACCGGATTTACAACGAAATTATTGGCCACATTGCACAAGAAATTCCGCGCCGAAGAACGTGCCGACTGTCCGTTTGTCGACCTGCCGTCAAAGCAAAATGGTCAATGGGTGCTAGGCATTACACCTTCGATGATGAAAAAGATTCAGTGGATCAATCCAAAGTTCGTCGCTGAGATTAAATTCGCAGAGTGGACGCGCGACGGAAAATTGCGTGCACCGGTTTTCATGGGCTTGCGCGAAGACAAAAAAGCGAGCGACGTTATTCGCGAAACGCCCGACCGATAGATCGGCGCCCCCGGCAAGAAGAAACAATTGGTGCGCGCGTTTTCGTTGGCGCACTCGAACATAAAAAGCCGGGAATTGATCGCGAGGATCGAGGCAGACTGATAAGTGCCTCTTGTATTTCAGATTTGACCCGGTTGCGCTGGGTCAGAAATTTCGAAGAGGAAGGGCTTACTTTAAGTATGAAAATTGCACAGGTGGCGCCGCTCCGTGAAAGCAAGATTGGGAGAAACCAAGAAGTGTCGGAGGCCGCGTAATGGCCAAGGGAGAAGTGATTCGTGTTCGGAACGAGTTTTACATTCGTTCCTCTTCAGCGCGTGTGGACGTGCGGACGCGGGTCCTGAAACAGGGAGACATGTACGCTGTGTTCGATCGATTTGGCGATGTCGAGACGTTCGGGGCCGGCGAACTCGGATTGTTTTACCAGGACACGCGGTTTTTATCACGGTTGACTTTGAAGCTAGGAAAGGATCGGCCTTTGCTCCTGAGCTCGACGGTCCGGGAGGACAACGCCGTGCTTGCTGTAGACGCTACGAATCCCGATGTCTGGCGCGATAGCGAGATCGTAGTTCCAAGAGGAACGATACACGTGTTTCGCTCAAAGATTTTGTGGGACAAAGCCTGTCACGAGCGGCTTCGTATTCATAATTACGGACGCGCAGCTGTCGACTTTGTCTTATCGATCGAATTCGATGCCGATTTTGCCGATATTTTCGAGTTGCGTGGGATGCATCGGGAGCGTCGTGGTCGTCACTTGGAACCTGAAATCACTGACGACGGGCTAGTGTTGGCGTATGAGGGATTGGATAAACGGTTTCGCCGGACGCGGATTACGTTCGAACCGAAGCCATCTCGCGTGACCAAGTCTGTCGTCACGTGTCAGGTCCACTTGGAACCCGGCGCGAATGCCAATTATCAATGGGCCGTTGCATGTGAGGTGGACGGCGATTCGCATGGCGGGAACGAGTCTTACGAAAAGATCATGCACGACGCAGCTGCTGCGCTCGAACGCACCCGCGCTCATGAACCGCAGATTTTCGCTGACAATGAACAGTTCAACGACTGGCTGAACCGTTCGCTTGCCGATCTTCATATGATGCGAACGGAGACGCGCTATGGTCCCTATCCGTACGCTGGCGTCCCCTGGTTCAGCACCGTGTTCGGGCGCGACGGAATCATCACGGCGTTACAAAGTTTGTGGTTCGATCCATCGCTCGCGCGCGGCGTTCTGGCGTATCTCGCCGCTAATCAAGCCGACGCTGAGAAGCCGGAGCAAGACGCGCAACCCGGCAAGGTGCTGCATGAATTCCGCGATGATGAAATGTCCATCCTCGGCGAAGTGCCGTTCAGGTGCTATTACGGAAGCATCGACGCGACGCCGCTTTTTGTGATGCTGGCAGGCGCGTATTACAAGCGGACCGGCGACCGCGCTTTCGTGGAGTCGATTTGGTCGAACGTCCAGCGCGCGCTTCAGTGGATCGAGCGCTATGGCGACGCAGACGGAGACGGTTTCGTCGAATACAGTCGTAAGTCGAAACACGGTCTCATTCAGCAGGGTTGGAAAGATTCACAGGACTCGGTTTTTCACAGCGACGGCGTTCTTGCCGAGGCGCCGATCGCGCTGTGCGAAGTGCAAGGTTATGTATATGCCGCGAAACTCGCAGCCAGCGAGCTTGCTTTGCTGTTGGGCGATGGGGCAGCGGCGCAAGAGCTGAAGAACCAGGCCGAAAACTTGCGTCGGCGGTTCGACGAGACCTTCTGGTGTGAAGACATTTCCACTTACGCGTTGGCGTTGGACGGCAGCAAGAGGCCTTGCCGCGTCCGAACTTCGAATGCTGGTCATTGTCTCTTCGCGGGTATCGCGACGGAGGAACACGCGCGTCGCGTTGCCACTACGCTGACCGACGAAACATCCTTTTCAGGATGGGGAATTCGCACGGTAGCCAGCAGTGAGGCGCGCTATAATCCGATGTCGTATCACAATGGTTCGATCTGGCCGCACGATAACTCACTGATCGCGGCCGGATTTGCCAGATACGACCTTAAGGAATCGGCTGCCATGGTGCTCGCTGGTATGATGGACGCGAGTATCTTTTTCGATTTACATCGGCTTCCGGAATTATTTTGCGGCTTTCCGCGACGGCCCGGTGAAGCGCCTACGTTGTATCCAGTTGCCTGCGCTCCGCAGGCGTGGGCTTCTGGCGCTGTATTTCTTGTGCTGCAAGCATGTCTGGGTCTTGAGCTGTTTGCTCCAGAACGAAGGCTGGTGTTTTCAAAGCCATTGTTGCCCCAATTTCTTCCGCAAATCAGTATTCGTGATCTCAAAGTGGGAGACGCAAGCGTTGATCTTTTGCTCACGAGACACGACGAAGGAGATGTAGGCGTGAACGTTCTTCGACGGAACGGCATTCTTGATGTTGTGGTTTTGAAGTGATGGCAGGTGATTGCGCTTGTGGCCGGAGATCGGCGCAATATTGTGCCGTGATGAACGCTAGGGTAATCGTCATGCCAAAAGCCGCCGTGCTGGACCCGCAGGGAAACGCGGTTCGTGATGCCATGCGCCACTTGGGAATGCCCGAGGTGCGCAGTGTACGAATTGGCAAGTACATGGAGATCGAAATCGAAGGGCAAAACGGTGGCGAGCTTGAAACGCGGCTACACCAGCTTTGTCGCGATTTGCTGTCGAATCCGGTGATCGAAGATTACGAATTGTTGAAACGTGAATCGGGAAACAACAAAGAGACGAAGGCAAAGATTCAGAAGATGGGGAAGAATTTATGAAAGCGCTGCGATATTTTTTCTGCGTAGTATTTCCGCCGCTTGCAGTGCTGATGACAGGACGCATCGCGAGTTTCTTTCTAAGCATCATTTTGACGTTGCTTGGATGGATACCGGGAGTCATCCATGCGTGTCTCGTGGTGAACGATTACCACGCGGAGCAACGTGCACGCGCACATTAAACTCACGATGAACTTTGCCGTCATTCAGTTTCCCGGTTCCAATTGCGACCAGGATTGTGTCGCGGCCATTAATGGGCTCGATGGACTGGAAGCCGAATACGTCTGGCATAAGGAAACTTCGCTCGATGGTTTCGATGCGATTGTATTGCCGGGTGGATTCGCCTACGGCGATTATCTTCGCTGCGGAGCCATCGCTCGTTTTTCGCCCATCATGACGGCGGTGATCAGCGATGCGCGCGCCGGCAAGCTCGTGCTCGGGACGTGCAACGGGTTTCAAGTTTTGTGCGAAGCCGGTCTTTTGCCGGGCGCACTTGTGCGAAATCGCTCACTCAGGTTTGTTTGTGACATCGTCACTACACGCGTTGAGACAGATGCCACTCCATTCACCCACGGCTGTCCGAAGGGAACGCTTTTGCGCCTGCCTGTGGCACACGGAGAGGGATGTTTTTTTGCTGACCCGCAAACGTTGCGTGAGTTGAACGTGAATGAACAGGTCGTCTTGCGCTACACAGACAGCCAGGGTCAGGTCGTTCCCGAAGCAAATCCAAATGGCTCGATCGAAAATATTGCCGGGATTTGCAATCACGATCGGAATGTTTTCGGTTTGATGCCCCACCCTGATCGCGCTTCGGATCCACGGCTGGGCGGCGCAGATGGCGCGAAAATTTTTCTCTCGATGATGGAGACAATTCGCGGAACTCGCTCAAGTAACGTAACGGATCGCATCAAACAGGTGGCATAACTTCGCTACCTAAGAGAAAACCGTATATCCTTGGGCGCGGACGTGTTGTGATCGTTACAGAGCCTGTAATAAAATCGAACACTTCCCTGTTGGTGAGCCCTTATCCGCCGCGGAGATAAGAGTTGGCATTGGCATTGCTCATAGATGTTATGAAAACCAATTATACCTTATGCTCCTAGAAAAAACCTTACACATGAGCCAACCGGTGGCCGAGTGCAAAGCACGTCTGGCCAGTATTCAATCTTATCGACGCCAGTTTCTAATGGTGACACGGGCCACCGTGACATCATCCAAGACCGTCGATTTCAGCTTTCGCGGCCCCTTTGGCTTCGAAGCGCACACGGTGCTGCTGTCGGTCGATGGAGATTCGCCTAGCCAATATGCGTTCGAGTCAGTCGGCGGAAACATTTGCCTGATGGGCATCGTTGATTTTGCCGAGATCCGCTCGCACTGCACCGAGGTGACGCTCGCCGTGCACTACGAAATTAAAAACAAACTTTTCGCATGGCTGGATAGGCGTCTGCATTTTGTGGATAGCTTTGTAAATGCAGAACTGCGCAGCATCCGGGCGCATTTCGAAGGAATCAGGTCAAGCTACGTGGAGCGTCCGCGCGTTATGCCCGTGCTCCAGCCGGCTCACGCCTGACGAAGCGGCGTTGCTAGAGGATCATTCCTAACCGAGGATTTGGGTCACCCGGGTCAGGTAATGCGCACGGCATGTTTACGGTCGAGGCGCAGGATCTGGCCCGGGTGAAGGGCCACTTTGGCCTTGGGATCGCGAATTTTGATTCCATCAATTTCGACGCTGCCCTGTTTGATCAGTCGTGAGACCTCGCTATGCGATCTTTCTGATTGAAACACTTGCTGGTAAACCGCTGACACCACAGTGAGGGCCGTGAAGTCTTGTTGTTCCCCCACTGAAAAGACCGGGAGATCCGCCTTCTTCAAGTCCCGCTCGCTAAAGCGCGTGTTCCACTCATCCAGCGTGGTGGTGGCCGCGAGCGCCGAGTGGTAAGTCTGCACGACTTCGAACGCGAGCTGTTTCTTGGCCTCGAGCGGGTGCGTGTCTTGCGGCGCTGCACGTCGCAGAAGCAATTGGTAATACCGCGCCATTAGCTCGTCCGAAATGCTCATTAGTTTTCCGAAGATTTCCGAAGGCGAGTCGTTGACGGCGACGTAGTTACCCAGGCTTTTGCTCATTTTTTTGGAGCCATCCAAGCCTTCTAGAATCGGGAGCAGGAAAACGACCTGCTGTGGCATCCTCTCTTCTCGTTGAAAATCGCGCCCGATGAGAATGTTGAAGAGTTGGTCAGTTCCTCCGAGTTCGACATCTGCTTCAACCATCACAGAGTCCCATCCCTGCATAATTGGATATTGGACTTCATGTGCGCGGATCGGATGCCTTTCTTCGATTCGAGTTTTGAAATCTTCCCGCTGCAACAACTGCTGCAATGTCACGCGGCTGTTCAAGCGGATGACGTCTTCGAATGACATGGTGCGAAACCAGTCACCGTTGCAGACCGTTTCTGTCCGCTCAGGATCAAGAATCTTGAAGGCCTGCTCGCGATAAGTCGCCGCATTTGTGACTACTTCCTGATGCGTCAGGTGCGGCCGCGTAACTGACCGGCCACTCGGATCGCCGATCATTCCG
>Ga0065715_10000416_pt1 | contig 12323 bp, 3 predicted proteins | sample MisBulReplicate1_FD_59102 | JGI IMG/M metagenome (GOLD analysis project Ga0065715, IMG submission 59102) | Miscanthus rhizosphere microbial communities from Kellogg Biological Station, MSU, sample Bulk Soil Replicate 1 : eDNA_1 v2 (version 2) | ecosystem: Host-associated > Plants > Roots >...
TGTTGTGCTGTAAGCCGCTACTTGTGTCCATGGAGCCAGACCAGTTAGTGAACTTTGCCATTTGTAATTCTTAATCGTTACTCCACCTGTACTAACAGAGCCTGTAAGTGCTGTTGGTATCGTACCCGCACAAATCGTTTGATCTGCAGCAATTGTACCTGCTATTGCAAGCGGTGTTACTGTAATTGTAATAACGTTTGATGGTAAAGATGAACAACCACCTTTTGAATCCGTTCTTCTATAATACGCTGTTGCTGTTAAAGCTGCAGGCGTATAATCTTTAAGTGTAGCGCCTGAAACAGCCGTCCAGCCGGTTGTTCCATTAGTAGATGTTTCCCAGATATAGCTTGCTGTACCNGTTGNCGAACCACCCGCTAAAGCTGCNCCACCTATCTGTGCAGGTGCTGTTCCTGTACAAATGGTTTGGTTAACTGTAATAACCGGAGTTGTTGGNGGAATACATGGAGTTATAGAACCACAGGTAACNACATANTGCGACTGAATGTTTGTAACACCATACACACTTGCTTTACCAATGTTCGTAATAAAGTCCGTGCAAGTANTAACTGTTGCTGTAAATGTTCTTGTTGTAATAGCATTTGCTAAAATCGGACCAGGTACCGTTGGCCAGGTAACAGTTGAACCTACCAATGCACCTGTATGCGAAATGTTAGTAACATTATTTAACTGTACCGGTACAGGATCTGTTAATACCAGATCAAATGCAGAATCAAAATGCGCTGTATAAGCCGAAAGCGCTTGCTGAGAACCATTTCCATAGATACCTGCAAAACCGGCACCTAACTGCGTAATGCCTGAAATAACTTTTAATGGTGCTCCGCTAAAATCATTTACCCAGATGTATAATTTATCATCCAGCAATTGAGTTCTGATTTTAATGGCACTGGAACTACCTGGAAAGGCTAGTCCGGTTAGCGATATAAAAGGAGTTGTACTGCCATTTTGATACAGATAAAAAGCAATATTATTATTACCTCCAATATTAGGAGAAACCTCAAGTCTAATATTTTGAGTAGGCGATTGGTAACGATATAAAAAAGATAAATTACTCGAATTGGTTGCTGCAATTGTAGCTTCCATCCAACCATTTTTACCGTGTGCTTTCTTCGGTCCAAAAGAATAACCATTTGCTCCAGGAGAATTGTTGCCACCGTTCTGATCCAAAGATATAACCGCAGTATTTAATTTAGGCATCGTAACACCAGTACCTAATGTCTGCCAATCTGTATCGACAGTACTTGTTCCAGCCCAAGCTGCAGTTGATCCGTCTTTATTTGTAAACGTTAAGGTATAGTTGATTACATCACCAACAACCACATTTGTTTTATCAGCTGTCTTCACCAGCGACGTTTCAAGTGGTGGTGTTGGGGGAACCGGATTACAGGTCAATCGTAAATTCACTGTAGAAGAATCCGGAGAATCTACATCCGACCAAATCCAGCCTACATTGATAAATGTTTTTTCTGCGCAGGGAGATTTCGCAATTGTTTTATAAGATAGGTTTCCTGTTTCACCTGTAAGCATAACAGGAATGGACCATTTTACATAACCCGAAAATTTCGGATTGCCTGTTAATGCCGTATAGGTAGCAGTAACACCAACAGCATTGTCGTCTGTAAATGCACTCCACGCCAATTCAATCGGAATAGAATCTGTTACAATAACATTGTATGTTTCTCTTCCCGGCAATGGACCATTACCAGCAACACGTCTCCAAGTATATCCATCAAATTCTTCAAACAATACTTTTGCAAAATTCTGAACCGGCCCGCCGCAGGCATCTTTGCTGTAATTATTAACTACTACAGGTGCAAATTTTGGCGCACTGTTAAAATTCGTATAAGCAGGAGTAACCGGGAAAAAATAATATCCCTGACCATCAATATTTCCACTTGCTGCCGCAGGGTCATAAGACCAGTCGTCCGCTATTCTGGGACCAAGATTAGAAGAAGGCTTCGATTCAAAACGTGTCCGGGTAAAACCGGGACCAACTACGCCTTTATGAATTAGATATTCACTATCTAATTTATCAAAGATATGCGTTGAAGGTGCAGAAAGCACATGAGCAAATTGTGTGATCACCCGCTGGTTCCATGCACCATTAGCATCTGATCCCCATGGAATTTTTTGATACGTAAAATTTAATTGCTGATTAACAGGAAGTGTTAATGGATTGTATCCGTATTTATCTAAATCATTTTGATTGTCTACATAGGTATCCCAGCCGGTAGGATTGGTTGCTGCATTGTATTTTCCAATCGCGGCACCATCATTCATAAAATAAGAAACTCGGTAATTTCCTAAATCGATATAGGCTTCCTGCGCCGTATGCCAAATTCTATAAAACTGATAGAAACTTGTACCATTGGTAGGATGATAGTTCGCATACGAAAGAATTACACGATCTCTACCACCATTTAGCCATAAATTAGAACCTGTTTTGTTTTCAAAATTTAAGGTGAAGTTTACAATATCACCCGGATTCATAACCGTTCTATCTGTTGTTTTTTCAATCGCTAATACACGGTCTTTCAATAGATCCACACAGTTACGTTCCATGGTATATGTAGCATTGTTTGGATATTCGTTGCTTACCCATATAGGCGCATTACTAGACGTAACGGTACTAGTAAGACAAACCACAGTTGCTGCAGTAATCGGTTTTACCCGTACAACAAATGTCCGCACACCTTTAGTTGCTGCCAAACCATTTGTTACAAAACCAGGTACTGTACCAATGCTCCATGTAATTGTGTTACCTGAAATTGTTCCTCCAACTGCAGAAACAATCTGATAGTTCGGATCAACAGTTGTAGTAATGTTTACACCTGTTGCTGCTATTGCTCCATAATTACGATAGCTAACTTCATAATTTATAAGGTCACCTTCGTATGCGAATGTTTTGTCAACATCCATGTACACCTTCATGTTTGCAGCTGCTACCATGTCTTCCGGTGCATGCAAATTTCCGGATGCCGTAAGCATACCTAGTGTTCTAAACCAACCGTGAAAATATTTTGGTGTACTGTTTATATAGCGTGCTTCGGCAGGTGTTACTTTAGCAGAACCACTTTGATCATCCCAACTCAATTCACATTGTCTGTATAACTCTGCAGTTAAGTCTACATCATTGGATGCTACAGCAGCAGACATACCGCATCCAGCCATCCAGTTCACGCCATAATTTGCCAATACAGCTCCATTGGGTGCATACTGTTGTTTTATTTGTGCAACCCCTTTCCAATTCGGTTGACCCGGATCAGGAGAAGCACCAAGCTTGCTGCAGAACGCATTTGCTGAAGTACTTGGGAGTGAATTCGGAAACTTTAAAAATTCTTTATGACGCAAGGCCATATCATATTCAGAGGTATTTCCTGTGGGCACTATCTGGTGAGAAGCAGGATCCCAGCTTGTGGTTGGATTACCATGCCAAACATAATTCAATATGGTACGCCATGCCAATCTGAAATCTTCTCCGGCAGCGAACGATCCAAACGTTGAGGTTGCGCCGTTGTCAGTGAGTGTATAATCGCCGGCACTGGCGATCATCCCTTTATCATACATTTGTTTTATTGTCCAGTCGCCTGAAGCTGCACATCGCCTGCATTGACTGATCTGCCAAGCCGTACCACCATTCGCCGCTAAGAAATCCGCAAACTCTTCAAAATATGCTGGTGCATTATAATCTACATATTTACTTTTTACCTGAATGGGATCTGGTTTTACCAATGCCCATGGATACGTGGTATTTGCAGCCGTGTACCTCCAATTCGTTACTTCGCCCCAGGTATTACCGCTTTTAATATATCCATCAATTCCAACAATTCCGGATAAATATCCTTTCCCTCCTGCTTGAGCACCCAATGGACTTACTGAATAAAACAGTGTATCCACCATCACCTTAATCATTTTTAAAGCTTCCGCTTTATATGTATGAAGATTTCCGCAACCATCCGTTATACCTAACGTTGGCCATTGCTTTGAAGCGATTAACAAAGCCATGGCTATATCCACATCCCCGTCACCGGCAGAGTTAATACCTGTGCTTGATATATTTGTAGTTTCATTACAATCCCAGCCGGCAAAGCCAGCACCATAGGTGTATGCAGGTCGTAGTGGGAGACAATCATAATATTTTGTAACTGCACTCAAACGGTTATCGTGCACCCATGCCCATAAACCATCAAAGGTTGGTTTATCAGCAAAATAGGCTGCAGCCAATAAAGCATAACCATCTCCTTCTGAAACAAAGGTTCCATAATTTTGGGGAACAGTGCTGTTGTTATACTGCATGTATTGTACACCATTCAATACTTTTCCCGGAACTTTTAATGCTCTGTGCATCATAATCTGATAGGCCTCGCGCATGGCTTTTTCCATATCGGCGTGTGTTACACCTACGGCATTATTAGCAGCCAACGATTTACCTGTTTGATATTCTAAAAATTGAGGAAAAGGAAATTTTGGATCATTTGTATTTATTTGAACATGTATGGTATCTGTAGGCCATGTTTGTGCATTAACAATCAATCCACTAAAAAATAAAAAACATGACACGACTATGCATGTTAAAAGAGAACTAATTTGCTGATACTTTCTATTCGTAAAAACTGGAATCATAGATACAATATTTTAACTATTGGCAAGTGCTATCTGATTAATTAATTCCTATTATATATTACAATAATACAATAATAGTTTGGAAATTAAATCATCATTGAGGCAACTTTACATTATGTAAATACGTTTGAATCGTCCAAAAGTAACTGGCAAAAATTCTATTTTTTGATTTTTTTAAAAAAAGCCCTTAATACCACCTAAAAACCAACTTTTTAGGCTATATTTTTATTTTGGCTTCCAAATAAAGAATTTTCATTACCACTTCACATTTTTGAATAAATCATTCATTTTTTTATAAAAACCGTTCATAAATGAAAATTTTGAAGGAAAGATTGGGCTAAAATACCACTTCCTGTTGCATGAGTATAAAGGAGATATAATTGCTGGCAAGAAGAAATGAAATAGCAGGCTACCACCTGATTTTTATTGAATAATTTCCACTATGTGTTACAACTTCAAATTGCTGTCGATTTTTAGATGTTGCAACATGCACAATAATTGAAACCAGATAGAATTATCGCTTATCAAAACTTCCAAATAAACGGCATAATCCCATTTGTACATAACTGCAAAAGCACTACGTTCAAGTTTATATTTAAGAAAATCGATCCCAAAATCGCTTCTTAACGCTCCCCCCAGTATTTTGCTATTGCTTTCCTGTTTTAAAAATGGGCTCTAAGCGCCTACTGAGCATATCCCAGTGGATTCAATCTGCCATTTTAACCATATAGCTGTATGAAACAGATTCTATAGTGGAACATTTTGAGTTTTTTTCCTGGCCAATAGCAAATCGGGATAAAAGACTTTTTATTTCAGCTGTGGATAAGCCTAAAATTAATAACTCTTGAAAACAACAGTTATAAACTAAAAATAACTATATAAAAAATTAACTGTTAATTAATTACAATTTTAAATTTCTTATCAGACACCGTATTTTATACAAAATGCATCAAATTAACCCATTTTTATTGCTAAAACTGGATTTTGATCGAGATCTGTTTGAGGAAAGCATAGGAGTCTATTGTGAACCTGCTTTAAATACCTTCGAAGAATTGATTGTCGAACTCAAAAGTAAGAAGGATATCCGTAAACGATTTACGTATGACGAATCGATCCGGAATGGATTACTTTCAGCGAAAATATGATCGACAATTCCGATAAGCGAGTACCCATTATTAAGCTTGAGAAACTATATGAGGAAAAATATATAGAGCCTATATCTGTTCATATCAGAACAAGTACACGGATTGAACGGAAGGTGAAGGATGTGCTGAATTATTATAGTGAGTGAATAAAGGAAACCTATAAGGTTTTTTTAATTGATGAACCAGCGCATAAATTGGCAGTGGTAATAGAGGTGAGCTTATAGGTTTGATTCCACAATAACCCTGTTATTGCTGGATTATGTGAATTACCTGAACAATATTTATTCTCTAGTGCACACTATTACCATGATGGTATTAATACAAGGAATATGTTAACTCATTATAATCTTTAAAGTCTGTTGTTAGAGTATTTATGTAACATCATAGAGCAGTTGGAGGTTGGTCGAAATGACACAACCACGGCGGGTTTGGGAGGTTTGGGGAGCGATACAAACAGCGGCGGAAAAGCGGGACAGCGTCAGTGATGGATTTGTGAGAGTGGGAAACGACAACAGCGCTACAAGAGCAGCATTTAAATACTGCTCTTGTATTGATTCATTCTGATTATGAGATCTAACACATCAAACTCATTCAAAGAATACTATTGAATGATTATTTTTTTCACCTCAAACTTGGTGTCGGTTTCAATAATTAATAAGTAGGCCCCTTTTGCAATATCCTTTGTATCCATTTTAATATCTGCGATCCCTGATTCAAATTGTTTTTCAAAAACAGTCATGCCAAGAGGATTTGTAAAAGTAACGTTTACCTGTTCACCTGATTGCAAATAAGGGATTTCAATCATAAAGTAATCGGTAGCAGGATTTGGATAGACAGATGCTACAGCATTTGTTTTGTGAAGGATGGCGGTAGTAGTTCCAACAGTTAATACGTGTGTAACTTCCAAAGCTGGCATATAAATACTATTACCAGCCTGACTAGCTGTTATAACAGATGTGCCTGCACCGACAATAGTGACGGTATTCCCTGAGATGGTTGCAACCGCAGGATTAGAACTTGTATACGTAATTTCAAGTCCTGCACTCGTATTTTGAATGAGTGTAAAATCATCATCCCCAACCAATTTTTCGGTTAATGCATCAAATGTAATTGTCTGCACACCTTTTGTTACAGTCAGTTGCCTTACTATATCCAATGCTGCATTGTAATTTGAATTGCCTGGCTGACTTGCTGTAATGGTTGTTGAACCAGCTCCGATTACAGTAAGCACATTTCCTGAAACAATTGCGACTGCTGGATTTGAGCTTGCATATACCACATCCAGATCTGAACTGGAAACTCCTGCAAGTGTCAGACTACCATCACTTATTGATCTATCTGCTAATGCATCAAACGTAATTGTTTGGTTCGCTTTATTAACAATTAACGACCGCGATACAGGTTGTGCCGCAAGCCAACGATAGTCGCCCGCCTGACTTGCAGTAATTAAACTATTACCCGCTCCGACAATCGTAACTGTATTGCCCACAATCGTTGCCACATTTGGATTGGAGCTTGTATAGGTTATGGGTAAAGATGAAGTTGCAAATTCTGTAAGTGTCAAATCAGGATCTCCGAACGTATAGGGATCCAGTGAAAAAAAGATGTACTGAACCGCTGCTGTTACTGTCAATGTTTGTGTTACACTTGCTGCAGCTGTAAAGTTTGCATTACCCGATTGAGTAGCTGTGATTTCTGTTGTTCCGGATCCCACCAATGTTACCGTATTTGCCGAAACAGTTGCTACAGCAGGGTTTGAACTGGTGTATGTTATAAATAATCCCGCACTTGTGTATCCTGGCAATGCAAATATAGCTCCGGAACTATACACTTTGGTAGGTATTGGATCGAAGGTAATCGTTTGTGAAGCTTTGGTAATTGTTAAGGTTTGGGTAACAGTTGCGGAATTATAATTTGTATTGCCCGCCTGAGTAGCAGTAATGGTAGTTGTTCCGACATTTTTCAAAACAAGTGAATTTCCTGATACACTGGAAACAATTGCGTCTGAACTTGTCAGAATTATAGGCAAACCGGAACTTGAACTTACAGTTGGAGTATAAGAAATGGAAGGATATCTATATGCAACATCCGGAATAGGAGCAAAGGTAATTATTTGATCTGCCTTTTTAACCGTTAACACCTGACTCACATCCGCCGCGGCCTGATAAAGGGAGTTCCCCGCTTGGCTGGCAGTTATTGTAGTAGTACCAGCCCCAACAATTGTAACAGTAGTACCGGATATAGTTGCTACTGCAGGATTCGAACTCGTAAAAACAGTAACCGGCAAACCAGAACTAGCTGTAGCGGTAGTAATAGTAAATGCAGGATCTAAATATGTTTTAACCGGCAGGGTTCCGAATGTTATTGTTTGTGAACCTGATACCGCTGATTTTATCGGCATTAATTGTGTCAACGCATTAGCAGAAGACAATATCACCTTCTCGTAATGATTCCCGGCCGAAGCTGAAGCACTAACACGTATGTAAACTACTTTGTTTAATGCAGCACCACTAACAGCTGCAATACTAACGCTGGAAGTAAACCCTGAAGCAGCAGAAAGGGATACCTCAAATCCTGCAGGTGCTGTTACAATGAGATCCCCTTGAAGGCCTTTGCCATTTACTTTAAAACTTTGGGCTGCAGAAGGAGTTCCTGCATTTGCTGTGAAAGGCACAAGTTGAGGTAAACTAAGCGTTCGTAATCGGTTGCTTTTTTCATCACAGATAAATAAGTTACCCATTGTATCTATAGCAATACCATTGGGAGCATTAAAGGTTGCTGATAGTGCTAAGCCATCTAAAGATCCTGCAATACCAGTTCCGGCAAGTGTTGTAACGTAGCCATTAGCAATCTGACGGATCTTGTTGTTATTATAATCTCCGACATACAAAACACCATTTGAATCAATAGCAAGACCATCCGGATTGAAAAAAGTTGCGTTTAACGTAGAACCATCTGCCGAACCATATGTACGGGCACTTGTTAACGAGATTTTCCCTGCTACGGTGGAAACAATACCATCTACACTAATTTTGCGGATACAGTGATTGCCATTGTCTGTAACAAACAGATTGCCATATTTATCACAAACAATGTCTCTTGGATAAAAGAAAGTAGCAACACCAAGGGGGCCATTCTTATATCCTGCAGTTGCAGTACCGGTGAATGTGGTAACCACACCAGATGGTGTAATTTTTCTGATGGCATGATCTTCTGTTACATATATATTACCCAGTTTATCTACGGCTACCCCTGTTGGGTAATTAAGCCTTGCGCCAGTACCAGTACCATTAGTACTTCCAGGAAGTGAGTTGCCGGCAAGTACAGTTACAACTCCGGATGGAGTAATCTTTTTAAGCCTATAGTTACTCCGATCGCACACATATAAATTCCCTGCATCGTCAATTGCGATGTGCCATGGACTATTGAAACCTGTTGCCAGAGTAGTTACGTTGCCGCTTTTGGATATTGCTCTTATAGTACCATTTGTTATATCAGTGATATATATTGTTCCATCTTTATTTACAACCGCACTTCTTACACCATTAAATTTAGCTACTGATACATCTCCATCAACATTTCCTCCACCAGCAGCCCCTGCTTTTACACTGACAGTTCTTTCAAAATAAACCGTAGCAGGTAACACATCTACATTTCCATTTACTGAAATCTCCACTGGGACAGCACCAATGGAACTTAGAATTAGATTACTTGAATAACTTCCTGCCGAAGCACTGGCAGCTATACGCACATAAATACTGGTTCTGATATTGCCTGCAACCGGGCTTATGTTTACACTTGCTGAAAAGATGGAATTTGTCAGACTAATTTCAAAACCCAACGGCGCAGTTACTGTTAAGTCAGTACTCAAATTAGCAGCTACAACAGAATATTTTTGCTCATATGAAGGTGTTCCTGCAATCGCTGCAAAAGGATCAAATGTAAAAGCAGATATTTTACGTATACGATTGTTATCGAAAACATACATATTACCAGTAACATCCATACAAAGTCCTGTAGGATAATAAAGCAATGCTTCTGTATTTATTCCATCTAAGAAACCGCTAGTAGCATTTGTGCTTGCACCAAGAGTTGTTACGACACCTGTTTGTGTAATTCTACGAATGTTATTATTATTGCCATCTGTCACATATACATTTCCGGATGGATCAACGGTGATATCCCAGGGTGAGCCGAATTGTGCTGTTGTCGGCAATCCATCCAAAGCCCCGTTTGTTCCCGCACCAGCCAATGTAGTCATTACACCTGATGGAGTTATTTTTCTAATTTTTCGACTCGTTTGATCTGCCACATAAACATTACCATTTATATCGACAGCAATTCCTGATGGACCATTATATCCTGTTCCGCCAAAATCACTCACCGTACCATCTGAAGTAATTTTACGGATCTTATTATTACTAAAATCTGCAACAAACAAATTGCCGTACAAATCAGCAGCAATACTTGTTGGATACTTGAATTGTGCTGCTGTCCCTATTCCATTGGCAGCACCCGCTACACCACTACCGGCAAAAGTTGTAACCGTACCGTCGGAAGTAATTTTGCGAATCCGGTTATTGCTTGCATCTGCAACATAAATAACCCCTGCATTATCTATCGTTATTCCTTTGGGATAATTGAATTGTGCTGCGACTCCTATGCCATCTGCAAAACCGGCAACACCGCTTCCGGCAAATGTTGAAACCGTGCCATCGGGTGTGACTTTACGGATTCTATGATTCCAGTTATCCGCTACATATATATTACCGGAGGCATCCATTACCATGTCGCCCACATTTCCAAACATAGCTACTGAAGCGGAACCATCCAAATATCCATATGCGCCGGAACCCGATACAGAGCTGAATCTCATTGCCGGCATTATGGTAGGAGCAGAGTTATTTGGTACTATGGTAGCTTTTACAGAGAAACGCTGCATAAGTGCACCGGGAGAATTTATTTCGAGACTGTCGCTGTATGATCCTGCTGATGCAAGACTGCTTACCCGAACATAAACTTTTGTAGTAGAAATATCTCCGGAAGAAGGCGTTAATGTTAATGAAGAACTGAAACCGGTTGACGCATTGGTAGAAATTTCAAAACCTGCCGGTGCTGAAACGGTTATGTCTCCCGTTAATCCAGCGCCACTGATTCCTACAAATTGAACAGCACTTGCATAACCTGCAGTTGTATTATACATATTCAGTTTTGAAGCTGATATCTTTCGGATTCTATCGTGAAACTTGTCTGTAACATAAATATTTTCTGCCGCATCTAAGGCCACATCAGCCGGATTATAATATCCCGCCAATGATCCGATACCCTCGGTGTATGTTGTACTGTAGCCTCCGGCAATCGTGATTACATAACCTGAAGGTGTAATTTTTCTAATTCTCGAATTTGACCGGTCAGCCACGTAGATATTTCCAGCTTTATCTACTGCAACTCCCTCCGGACGATTAAATTTCGCCGTTGCTGCTAACCCATCTTTAAAACCCGATGTACCTCCGATGCCCGCTACTGTGGTTACGTCTCCAGCCGGAGTAATTTTTCGGATGCAATGATTATAGGAATCTGCAACAATTAAATTTCCGGCAGCATCAATCGCAATACCCATTGGTAAGTCAAACTGTGCTGCGCCTCCATTTCCGTCGGCATAACCCACTCCTGCACCTCCTGCAACTGTAGTTACAACACCAGTCGGTGTAATTTTTCGGATCGCATGATTTGTTTCATCTGTTACATACAGATTTCCTGCAGCATCCATCACAAGACTGTACAATTGACCAAATCTTGCATTCGGTACTATGCCGTCTACATAACCTACCAGTCCGTCCTTTCCGGCCACCGTAGTCACCAAAACACCCGGAGCTACTCTGCGTATTTGCAGATTACCATTATCTGCTATATATATTACACCGTTATTCAAAGCGATAACATCTGAAGGCATGTAAAATTTTGCCTGAGAAGCCAATCCGTCTGTATATCCCTGGCCGCCTATGCCGGCTACAGTACTTACGATACCTGCAGTGGATATTTTTCTGACAATGCTTCTGTTGATGTTATCTGCTACATAAACATTACCGGAAGCATCAACCGTAAGGCCCATTGGGCTAAAAAACTGTGCTGTTGCAGCCGGCCCTTCCGCATAACCAGCAACACCTGAACCTGCAAAGTTGCTTGATTCCATATCAAAGGAAATAACCTGAGCATTTAATACATGACTAGTAAAAAATAATAATAGTAAACATTTAAAAAGCTTTTTAACTGTATTCATAATTTTTATTGTGAATAAATTTCAATTTATAATTTGAATGGAATGCTATTTATTTTATCCTGAGATTATATGTAAAATATTTTCATAAACACCTCTGCATACATACCTTCCGGTTTCATAAAAACTCTATTAATGACAAGTGCATAATTCCGATCCCCGTCATTAGGAAGAACTCCTATTGGAAACGAAAACTCTTTTCCATCAATTAGAGATTTATATAGATTATTATTCTTAACGCTATTAATAACACTCTCTAT
>Ga0065715_10089224_pt1 | contig 12305 bp, 11 predicted proteins | sample MisBulReplicate1_FD_59102 | JGI IMG/M metagenome (GOLD analysis project Ga0065715, IMG submission 59102) | Miscanthus rhizosphere microbial communities from Kellogg Biological Station, MSU, sample Bulk Soil Replicate 1 : eDNA_1 v2 (version 2) | ecosystem: Host-associated > Plants > Roots >...
GCGATCGCGAGTATACGGATCCGCTCGACGAACTCGTGCCGGTAATGACGGCGCCTGAAGTCGTCGAACTGCAGCAGGCTGTCGCGACCGTTGCGGTCGACGATGCGCTTGTTCACTACCTGATGCGGATCGTTGCGGCGACACGCAACTCGGAGATGCTGGACCTGGGCGTCAGTCCGCGAGGAACTTTGGCGCTGTTCCGTGCCGCGCAGGCTTTGGCGTTGGGTGAAGATCGAACGTATTGCATCCCCGACGACATCAAGCGACTTGTGGTGCCGGTGTTTGCGCATCGCATCGTAGTCAGTTCGCGATTCTCATCGTCCCTCCGCCGCAGTGAAGAAGCCGAGGCCGTCCTTAACGAAATTCTGAAAACTGTCAGTGTTCCGCTGTGAAGTCAGAACTCAAGTTTGATCGCGCCGCTTTGGGTTCACATAAGACGTCGTGGCTGCGCGTGATTCTGGGAACGTTACTCGTTCTGGCGGGGTTGACGTCTGCGCTCGTGACGGTCCTCGCGCGTCGTGCGGAAGAGAGTGGATTGGCCGGGGCCGCAGCGATTCTGTCACTGCTGATCGCTTTGCTGTTGACGATCTTTATCGTCCCACCGCTCGCGCGGTCCGCCAGAGCTGAAGTCGCCAGCATCGATCTCCCGTTCGAGCCGACGAGTGGTGGCGGCGTGTTTCTGGTGATCATCATCGTGGTCGGATTTGCGGCGTGGAACACTGGAAACAATTTACTGTTCCTCGTGTTCTCACTGCTCTGTTCCACGATGTTCATCGGCTGGGTGTCGGCGCGGTCTTCCTTGCGCGACCTGACCGTCTCGGCGCGTTTCCCGGATCATATCTTTGCCGCCGAGCCCGCACCCGTGATCGTGACGCTGCGCAACACCAAGCGCGTCCTGCCCTCGTTTTCAATCCTGGTTGAGGCACGTGGGCCAGGTAACGATACTGGGGGAACTACGAAACGTCGCCGGCGGCATATCAAACGATTGCTCGCTTACTTCAGTTACGTTCCACACAACGCCGCAGCGGAACAAAGAGTCGAGCAGCTCTTTCCGAATCGTGGTCATGTGCTGATTGATGGGTTTGAGTTGTCGACCCGATACCCGTTCGGGTTCTTTCGACGACGGCGTCGACTGCGCGCACGCGACGTCGACATCATCGTTTATCCAAAACCGGAGGCGATTGGCGACCAGTTGCACTTGCTGCCGATGAATGCTGGGCGAGTGCCTGCAATACGCCGTGGCGCCGGGCACGATCTGTTTTCGCTGCGCGACTATCAACCACAGGACGACCTGCGTCACATCGACTGGAAAGCAACTGCGAGATCGAGACGTCTCACTGTGCGGGAGTTCACTTCCGAGGATGAGAGACGCATCACGATTGTGCTCGACACGCAGCTTCCGCTTGGAGCAGAGCAGGAGTTGTTCGAACGCTTTGAGCGTGGCGTGGTCCAGGCGGCCTCGTTGATCAAACACTTCATCGACGAGCGCGCCGAAGTCAGACTCGTGCTGGGTAACGATGTTGGACCCTTCGCGTCGGGCCTCGAGCACCTCTATCGCTGTTTGCGCCGGCTCGCGTTGGTCACGCCGGTTGATACCAATAAACCTGAGATTGAGTCGGTGAATGTCACTCGTAACGTGGTTGAGCAGGACTATGCGATTTTGTTGACAGCAGCTTCTCCAGGCTCGATACCGGCGAGTGTGTGGCGCACCAGCCACGTGATTTATTTGTAGCCACAAAAAGGCACAAAAAGCACACAACGAAAAAGTACAGATGGCGGTTTCGATCGGGTCCGACAAGATTTCTACTTACTCACGGTCAACGATCGTTTTGATCGGCCTATGTTTCATACTCTCGGGTGCGACGGGGCTGATTTATGAAGTGCTCTGGGCGCGGATGCTGGGATTGGTGTTTGGAGCCACGACGCTTGCAGTTAGCACTGTGCTCGCGGCGTTCATGGGTGGGCTTGCACTGGGAAGCGCGTTGGCCGGGAAGTTTGCGCAAAGGATCAGGAAACCGCTGAGTGTCTACGGATTGATGGAGATACTCATCGCCGTGTACGCGCTGCTGGTCCCGTTGTTGTTTCGGTGGATCGATCATGTCTACGTGCTGATCTGGCAACAACTCCAGCCTGGAAACTTCACGTTCAGTCTCTGGCGCTTCTTTCTTTCCGGCGTAGTGCTGCTTGTGCCGACTACGTTGATGGGGGCTACGTTGCCGGTTCTTGCGGCCGCTCTCGTTAGATCTTCAGACAGAGACTCGAACTCGGTAACCCGGCTTTACGCTTGCAATCTCGCGGGAGCGATCCTGGGCACACTCGCGGCGGGTTTTGTGTTGCTGCCGTGGCTTGGTGTTCGGACCACGATCGCAGTTGCGGCGGCGCTGAATATCATCGTCGGCGCCATCGCCATCCTGTTGCAACGCAGATCTCAGTCACACACGGACGCTGGTGCGAAAGTTGAAGTCGAAGATTCTGCCCCGGCGGTGGACGGCGGAGGATTCTGGTTCTTCGCGGCGTTCGTGTCTGGTTTCGTCACCATCGGTACACAGGTTTCATGGACGCGCGTTCTCACAATGATCATTGGGTCGAGTACTTATGCGTTCAGCATCGTCGTCGCTTTATTTCTGATTGGACTCGCGCTGGGAGCATGGATAGTAGCGCGCAAGGATCGCTCGCGTAGTTTGCGTTCGACGATTTTGCTGGTCGAAGTTTTGACTGCGCTGAGTTTGCTCTTAAGTCTTTTTGTTCTTAACAAGATTCCAGCTCTGCTAATCACTCTTGGCCTGAGCCTGCATGTCGCTTCATGGCTCGGCCTGCTCGGTCTACAGATTCTTTCTGCGACATTGCTGATCCTCGTGCCGGCCGTATGGATGGGAATGGTGATGCCGCTGGTGCTTGTTTGGGCCAGCAGTGAAGGGAAGAAAGCCGTCGCGCGCGTGGGACGCAGCTACGCCATCAATACGGTTGGTGCGATTGCTGGTGCGTTTATGACGGGCTTTATCCTGATTCCGAAAGCGAGTACGAGGTTCACGCTTCTTTTTGCTGCGGTTTGTTGTTTGATAGTTGCGGGTGTCGCGTATCGTCCCGTTTCTTCGGGAGGCGATCCGGCACTGAAACGCAGTCTTGCGATCGGATTAACTTTCGTCTCCATCATTGTGCTTTTCATTGTCGCGCCGCGGATGAATCTCGCCGATCTTTCCATCGGCGCCTACGACAGTCTCGTGCGTGTGATTGCAAAGACGCGTGAGGGAGTGACGGAGAATGGCCCAGATCGACCGGACGTGCATGAGTTGTTGATGTATGAGGAAGGTCCGACTGCAACTGTGTCTGTGCGTCGCGATCAGGACACTGTTTCCCTGGCTATCAACGGGCGCGCAAACGCCTCTGACAGCATCTACGACATGCCGACGCAGGTGATGCTCGGGCAGTTGCCGCTGCTGATCGCGCCCCGAATTGAGAACGGATTAATCATCGGTTACGCGACGGGCATTACGGTCGGCGCGATGTTGCAGTCGCCGATTCAGTCTGTGACGTGTGTTGAGCTCGAGCGGGGAACTGTTGCCGCGTCGGAATTCTTCAACCACATCAACAACCGTCCGCTCGATGATCCGCGCACGAAGTTGATAATCGACGATGCGAGAACGTTTCTACGCGTAACGCCGAATCGTTACGACATCATTGTCAGTGAGCCGAGTCATCCCTGGGTGCCCGGAGTCGCGAATCTGTTTACCGAAGAGTTTTTTGAACTGGGGCGAGCGCGTTTGAGAGAAGACGGGATATGGGTGCAGTGGGTACAGATTTATCAGCTCTCGACGGAGAGTCTGCGCTCGGTGCTGGCGACGTATCACAAGGTTTTCCCGCACGTGCTTGTGTTTCGTGTCGGTGGGCTGAATAAGGGAAAGGACCTGCTGTTGATTGGGAGCAATCAGCCGTTGAATCTCGATCGTTTGACAGAACGGATCGGAGATCAACGAATAGCAGCTGAGCTGGCGCGCGTTGATTTGAAATCAGAGGCTGATGTCCGTGGATGGTTTGTTTGTGATGAGTCGAGGCTTGGACCGGCAGTAGCGGGCGCGAAGATCAATACTGACGACAACATGCACATCGAAATGACGGTGCCGCGTGAGGCGTTTCGGCCGTTGATGCAGAGCAATGCGGAGTGGGTGCAGGCGTTAGGAAAATAAATCCATCCACAGATTACACAGAATCTGCGTAATCTGTGGATAAGGCTTCTGCCGCTGCTTCGCCACTTCGAATGCAGTCAGGAATCCCAGCTCCGCGATAAGAGTTACCGGCGAGTGCCAGACCCGGAAGCTCCTTAACGAGACGTTCTATCTCGTCTACGCGATCGAGGTGACCTACTTCGTATTGCGGCATCGATCGTTCCCACTTCGCGACTTCAATGAAACGCGGGTCTTCGCGGATTTCTAATAATTCACGCAGATCAGCTTCCACTCTCGTTGCTATTGTTGCGTCGTCGAGCGCAAACACTTCAGGCTGCAAAGCGCCACCTGCAAATGCGCGTAACAAAACGTGATCCTCTGGCGCGCGGCCTGCAAACTTCACGCTGCTGAACGTACACGCGATCAGAGATCTCTTCTCGATGATGGGAACCACGAAGCCGAATCCATTCAGTGGATGTTTGATTGCTGTGCGTCTGTAACCGAAGTTGATGGTGGCTGTGGAGGCGTATTTGATCGCGCGCAGTTTGTCAGCGAGACGGGTATCGATATCGCTTACCAATGATGCTGCGATAAACGCAGGCACAGCCAAACAGACTGCATCCGCCTTGAGTTGCTCGCCTTTATCAGTGATTACGGTCCATCCTTGATCGTAAATCAGCCTTTGCGCTCGCGTGTTCAAGACAACGTCCGCATTTATCCGCTTTAACGCATCGACCAGCACCTGCATGCCGCGATCGAACGACAGAAACAAACTGTAACGTGCACCGCTGGTGCCCAGCTTTTGCACACGGCCCTGGCGTAGCATCGCGAGTATCAGGCTGCGGTGCTTTTGTTCCATGTCGAGAAACCGCGGCAGTGTGGCGCGCAGGCTGAGTGTTTCCGGATCGGCTGTATAGATACCGCCGACCATCGGCTGTGCCATACGCGCGAGCGCTTCTTCACCGAGTCTGCGTCGCACAAAGCTCGCGAGACTCTCGTCGTTCACGCCGTTTGTGTTTTTGCGCGGCAGAAATAGATCGGCGGCCATGCGCGCTTTGCCGGCAAGCGTGAAGATGTCGCTCGTGATGAACGGCCACATCCGCGAAGGCGCGAGCAGTTGAAATCCTTCCGGCACGGCACGCAGGCGTCCATCACGCACGATGAAACTGCGCCGGTACGCTTCATTTGTCTGAATTATTTGCGACTCGAGACCGAGACGTTTGGCGAGTGCGAGTGCTTCTGGTTTTTCAGAGATGAACGAATCCGGACCACGTTCGAGTAAGAAACCGTCGCGATACTCGGTTTGGAGCGTTCCCCCGAGGCGATCAGACGCTTCGAGCAGCGTGACCTTTATAGATGGATTAATCTCCCGAACACGATTTGCCGCGGCCAGCCCGGTAATACCACCACCAACAATGACAATCCTGTTCATCCTGCAAATCCTGACAATCCTGTCTAGCCAACCCAACAACAATCCGGCGCGCAAATATTCTCCGGCACCGTGTCATCGATTCTTTCCATCACCAACTCCCTAATCATTCTCACGAACGCCGGATGCGTCCCCGCAGTCGCCGCTCTGACCATCTTCATCCCCAACTCATCGGCCACCTTCCGTGCCTCGACATCCAGGTCATAAACAACTTCCATATGATCCGAGACAAAACCGATCGGCGCGACGACGACGTTTCTCACGCCCTCGCGATGAAGCGTTCTCAGATGATCTGTAACATCTGGACCAAGCCACGGCTGCGACGGTGACCCACTGCGGCTCTGATAAACGAGTTGCCAGGTCTTCATCTCGAGCGCGCCGGCAATCAAACCCCCAGCTTCCGCCAGTTGCGCAGCGTAATCACAGTTCACGGCCATCGATTCGGGGATGCTGTGCGCAGTAAAAACCAGATTTACATCTTCGAATTGCGACAGAGCAGCACGTATCTGCTGGACATTCGCTTCGATAAAGAGGGGGTGATTGTAGAACACGCGGAGCTTCTCGACGCGCGGCGCAGTCGGTCCCGCCTTCGCCTGTGCGTCGATGATGTTTTGACGATACTGCCGGCAACTGGAGTACGAGCTGTAAGCGGAGGTCACAAACGCCAGCGCATTCTTAATGCCGTCTTGGGCCATGTGGGCGAGTGTGTCGGGAAGTAACGGATGCCAGTTGCGGTTGCCCCAGTAAATCGGAAGCCGTGGCCCATGTGCATCGAGCTCTTTCCTCAGCGCCGCAATCAGATCTCGATTGTGTTGATTGATAGGACTGACACCGCCAAACATCTCGTAGTGATGCGCCACCTGCAACATGCGCTCACGAGGTACATTCCTGCCGCGCAAGACATTTTCAAGGAAGGGAATCACATCCTCCATCCCCTCCGGTCCACCAAACGACACTAACAGCAGCGCATCAAAATCCGTCTTCATCCGTTTGATCCATGTACCATCTCAACCAACGCAATCACGTTCTCTACAGGCGTCTCTGGTAAAATCCCATGCCCAAGATTGAAGATATGCCCCTTTCTTCCTCCAGCTTGATCAAGGATCCTCCTCGCCTGCGCGCGTAACACATCCGGCTTCGCAAACAAAGCAACCGGATCGAGATTTCCCATCACGGCGACGTCGTGACCAACCCGCTCCCATGCTTCGTCGAGTCGCACACGCCAGTCGAATCCAATCACATCGCCACCAGCTTCGCGCATCAACTCCAGCAGCGCTGCCGTTCCCGTCCCAAAGTGAATAACCGGAATCCCCTTCGTAACACCGCGGATCACGCTCTGCGTATGCGGCAACACAAACTCGCGATAATCATCCGGACTCAAACACCCCACCCACGAATCAAACAACTGCACTGCCTGTGCACCCGCCGCGATCTGTGCATTGAGATATTTCACGAGCGCTCTCGAGATCAACGACATCAGCGCGTGCCACGCACCCGGGTCGTTGTACATCAGCGACTTTGTATGAATGTAATTCTTCGACCCACCGCCTTCTGTCACGTACGACGCTAGCGTGAACGGCGCACCACAAAAACCAATCAACGGGATATCCGGTTTCAGCGCACTTCGTGTCTGCCTGATCGCCTCATAAACAAATTCAAGCTCATTCGGATCTTCCAGTTCCCGTAACCTCTCAACATCGGCCGGCTTTCTTACCGGGTTGTGAATCACGGGTCCTTCGCCCGCCGCAAACTCCAAGTCGATCCCCAGCGGCTCGAGAATCAACAGAATGTCGGCAAAAATAATCGCCGCATCAACGCCAAGTCGCTCAACCGCCGTGACCGTCACCTCAGCCGCCAGCTCCGGCTTCTTACAAAGGTCCAAAAACGTCGTCCTCGCGCGCACCTCCCGATACTCGCGCATATACCTCCCCGCCTGCCGCATCAACCAGATCGGCGTATACGGCACCGCCTCCCCCCGGCACGCCCGCATGAATGGACTGTTTTCGAGTGATTGAGTCAAGTAAAAGATTATACGGGTATTTAGAAGATCAGCGCAGATTTGATTTCGAATGACAGCGAGGTTGGCGGATCCAAGTGTGGAGTGAACGTGGACATTATCCGTATTACTTTTTCGGCCTGTAAAACGACGATTGATTCCTTGGTTTCAATGAAACGCCTTTTTCACTAGCTTTTGTTCTTACAGCGCTTTCCGTACGACCCAGCTTTAGACCAATGACCCGCGTCGGGGTATTTTGTCTGGCTAATTGGCGAAGCTGTCTCACGTGAGTAGGTGTCCAACGCTTACCTGTATTGGCGCTGGATTCGATCTTGGTTTTAGTGGAACTCCGTTTTGAATTCCCGATACCAACCTGCACTTCAGCTTCCGATAACTTTTCCCAGTATTCGCCCATATCATGGGTTTCAAAAAAAGCCACAAGTTCATCAACTGCGCTGAAAGTCGGTAAGTTTTTAATTTTATTTCCTTTCATATTGCTTGCGCTCCCTTTTAGCCATATCGCGGGCGCTTAGGATTAAAGCGTTGTTGTTCTTATGTATGAATATCACTGCCAAATAGCGCCCCGCCGCGCTTCTTCCCAAGGCGATGTAAACATCCTCGCCTTTACTATAGCCTTTTTGAACGAATCGAATCTTAGGACGATTATCAAACACCTCCTCAACCTCGCTGGCGTCGACATGATGCTTAAACGCAAGTTTATCGATTATGTCGCCGAGCCAAATATAGTTTTCAATCTTCATTCACAGACTTATCGCAACGACACTTTAGCCGCATGTATGAGCAAAGCCTAGTTTTTCGGACGGCACAGAGTCTTTTACGGAGTGACAGTTGAACTCTTTGTGAGGCCCGCCACTAAGTTGACCACTTGTGTGTTTGGATGGGTGGAAGGACTATAACACAAAATATCGGCCATAGAGCGCGTACGATTGGCACAGGTTAACAGCTGAACTTTCCCGGACATCCCTACGTAATCCGCAACGAAGCGCCCCCGAGAATCACTAACTACCAATCACCGCCGCCAAAATCTGCCCGCAGATCTTGGTGCAAACCGGGTTTAAGCCTTAAAATACCCGGCCAGATGCCACGACAGCCAGGCTGCTTGTAAGAAACTTGTCACAAGCCAGTAAGTTGTGGTGTTTTCACTGTTGAGAGAGCGGTGATTGATGAACGGACAAGCTAGAGCTTTGATCGAGTCCATGCCTAACGACATCGGGACTGAAGCGGTAGGTCCGCTCAGTTTCGACGAAGCGTTTACCCTCCATCACCGCGCCGTTTTTCGGACGGCAAGAGCTGTTGTTCGCGACTCGGCTATCGCCGAAGACGTGACGCAGGAGGTGTTTCTAAGACTGTATCGCAATCTCAACGCTACGCCTGGCGAGGAATTATTGCGGGCGTGGCTTTTGCGCGTGACTCTTAACGTTGCGCGAAACACCTTGCGGGGTCAAAGCCGCTCGATGGTTCGCGATAACGAGTATCACAAGAGCACGGCTGATACCGGCTTTTTTGTCGACGCACCGGAAGAAGACTACGAACGCCGAATGGCAATCGAGGAAGCTCGCCGCGCGCTCGACAAGATCAAAGAGCCGATGAGAAGTTGCCTGCTGCTGAAACAGCAGGGACTCTCTTACCGCGAAATCGCCACCAGCCTGTCTCTCAAGGAGACGAACATAGGCAGTCTGGTAGCCCGCGGTCGCAAAGAGTTTGCGAGGGTTTACGGTAAGATCGGAGGCAAACGATGACACGGTGTTTGGACGAGGCAAAGCTGCAAAGCTATTTCGACGGTGAACTTTCCCTCGACATGATGGAAAGCGTCACGTCGCATCTGGCTTCATGTACTACTTGTGCTGCTGCAGCGCGCGAATTGGAAGAGGAATCGTTATTCGTCATGTCCGCTTTGGCAGCGGAATTCGAGACGAGCGTGCCGACGGAACGTTTGCGCGAGCGCATCGACGCGGCAGTCCTGGGCGAACGATTGACAGTTGCCGGTGCAACACAGAAATCCTCCGGTCTCGCAGCTTTCTTTTCAGGTCTGCTTAACTTCGGAACACAGCGAAGTCTCGGTTATGCGAGCTTGGCAGTTGTAGTAGCATTTGCGGCAATTTTCGCCGTTGTGAAATTACAGACGACGCCCGTTGAAAATACAGCCACCAACCAGGTGGCAGTTGCTCCAAAGGTTCCCACAGTTATTGATAACAATTCCGTCGCTGCACCGAATACGCCGGCTCAAGCAGTTGCTTTGCCGAAAGCTGGAAGTGAAGGAGTTAGGGGAAAGTCTGGAAGTGAAGGAGCTAAAGGAAGGTATCAGCAGGTTAAATATACGCCGCCCGCAGCACCGAAACCGGCCGCAGATCCAGTAAAGCTCCTCCCGGGTGAACGTTCGTACCTGCAAACTATCGCCAAACTCGATTCCACCATTAAATCAAACCAAAAGGATATGAGACCATCTCTTCAGGTGGAATACCAACGGAACCTCGCAGTAGTCGATCGCGCCATTGCTGCTACTCGTAGCGCGGCAAAGAGCAATCCAAATGATCCCGACGCGGCTGATTTCATGTTTGCTGCTTACCAAAGCAAGGTCGATCTCCTCAATACCATTGCCGACGCGCGACTCGGCGGAGGTCGCGGGCACTGAAAGGGCCGGGTTCTAAGTTGAAAAATAGGTTGTTTGCAGTCTGTGCAGTAGCCGGCCTCGTACTCTCTCTCGCAGTCGCCGCCCTCGCTCACGACGAAAAATCAGAAACAAAACCGGGCGAAAAAGTTGAGCGCTCGCTCGCTGTCGACGCCCAAGCCGTCGTCACGTTATGTGTTGCCTCGGGAACACTCAAAGTGCGTGGCTGGGAGAAAAGTGAGATACGCGTCCGCTCCATCGACGCTACGCAGATTGACTTTCGTCGCATTGAAAAAACCAGGGACATGTCGCGGCCGCCGAGTCGTATCGACGTGATGGTGCTGAATAAAAGTACCGGCATCAATCCGAAGTTCGATTGCCGGGCAATTGCCGACGTAGACATGGAAGTTCCAGCGGGCGCAACCGTCCAGGTTCAGACTCGGGATGGCGACATCGTCATTGCCGGTGTCGCCGGTGCTTATGCAGGTTCGCAAAACGGAGACATCACGATCGAGCGCGCTACGAAGCTTGTCGAAGCAGGTAGTGTCGGCGGCAGTATTTCGTTGAAGGATTCGAGTGGTCGAATCAATCTGAGCTCGGCTGGCGGTGGCGTTGAGGCGATCAATATCCGGGCTGCGAGCGACGACGACACGTTCGAAGTCGGAACTGTAAGTGGTGATATTCAACTCGACCGCGTCAGTAATCCGAAAGTAACGGTCAAGACGGTCAATGGCACCGTGACCATGAGCGGGCCGCTCGCGAAATCAGGCTCGTACGGGTTTACAAACATGACTGGCGACATCATTTTGGCCATGCCTCACGATGCGTCGTTCCAGTTGAATGCAAAGGTGTCGGATAAGCACGACATTGTTTCCGAATTCAATTTGAAGTATCTGAGCGATGCGACTCCGCCGCCACCGCCGCCGGCGAAAATCAAGACCAAAACCCCGGAAGCTAAGGGCAAAACTCCAACTCCCGCTCAGCCGCCTGAACCGCCAAAGTCAGGGCCCGTAATCGCACCCATCGTGGTTCAAAAGCCAATGCCGGCGGCGGCGTATGTCCTGCGACGCGTCACGGCTGTCTGTGGAACCGGCGACGCCTCAATATCCGTCGCCTCGTTTGGTGGCACCGTCCACCTCAAGAAGATCTAGCCACAAAAAGAGCCACAAAAGGCACAAAAATCACAAAAGGCACAAAGGAATTCGTGCTGTTCAGCCGCCGAGCCCCATTTTGTGCCTTTTGTGATTTATGTGCTTTATGTGGCTTTTTTTGTTGTCACAAGGTGGGTAGGGTCGGTGTTCTGACTATAGAGCAACGCAGAAGGGCCGGGGGTGGTTGGAACTGGTTTTTTCAGAACTGATTGCTTCCGGTCCTAAAAAGAGGTCTTCGGAAAATGAACAACACGGGAAATAAAAGGTCGGGATACCTGGTGGCGCTACTTTTGGTGGTGGGCCTGGCAGCGTTTTCGAACTCGATGAGAGAACTGGCCGATATTCACCGCTTCACTCTCGACACTGGCCGTTTGGTTGCGCAATATATCGCTCCCGCCGAAGTTCCGCAGATTCCACCTCAGATGAATATCGCCGCGAAGCTCAATAGTTGTGAACGTCGTCAGGCCGTACCGGTGGTTGAAGTCCAGTGGCTCGAAGATGTAGAAGGAATAACCGAGCCCGGTGCTCAAGCGACGGTTCCTGCTCCGCGTGTGAAGATCGTTCGGGTTGCGCCGCGAACACCAGCAAAACCCACCGAGTTGCAATTAGCCAAAGTGGAGAAGTTCGCGAAGTTTGATTTTCACGCAGCGCCGTTCGAATTCAAGATAGCGAACGACGATAATGACGGCTCCGAGGCGCCCGCGCAGTTGCCGTTGACGATGTTCAAGGCGAAGACTCGTAAACACAATGAATTCAAACTCAGCACTCGCGATCGGGAATTGATTTTGAGAACGTTGAACCGCAGTATTAATCTACGTACAGCCAGTTAATAATTCTTTTATAGGAAACGAGAGAGAGACGATGTTAATGAAAACCCTCATCAGCGCAGTACTGCTGAGTGTTGCTTTGACCAGCAATGGTTCACTGGCCGCTAGCG